>Ga0164294_10001485_pt1 | contig 21775 bp, 12 predicted proteins | sample GEODES005metaG_FD_111479 | JGI IMG/M metagenome (GOLD analysis project Ga0164294, IMG submission 111479) | Oligotrophic lake water microbial communities from Sparkling Lake, Wisconsin, USA - GEODES005 metaG | ecosystem: Environmental > Aquatic > Freshwater > Lake | place: USA: Sparkling Lake...
ACGCCGAAGGCAAAATCACCGGCCTGTTTTAATCTTGCTGAGCGATCTATAGCAAGTTTAGGTAACGTTCCGATCCAACGATGACTTTTGCCCTCGCTCTTCTTGCCGTCGCCGCCCAAACGAACCCGGCGACGGTGCCAGATATCGACCGCGCTCTCGGCATCGAGCGCGAGTACCGGGGCAAAGCCTTCCGAACCCGAGTGACGCCCAACTGGCTCCCCAATGGCGGCCTCTGGTACCGGCTCGAAACCGGTCCGACCAGCGTCGAATGGGTCGCCGTAGACCCGACCGGAAAAGTCTCCCGATTTAAAACCGAAGCCGACCTGCGTGCCAAACTCGGCGCATCCCTCGGCCCAGAAAAGCCTCTCCTCCTCTCCGCCCAGCCCCAGCCCGCTGCCGCCGGTGAGCGAGTCGATTTCGAGTTCCTCAATCGCTCCGAAAAACCGGTCCAGATATTCTGGGTCAACGACGACGAGCGCGTGCCTTACGCAAGAATTGACCCCGCAAAGTCCTATGTCCAAGGCACCTTCTCCGGTCACGTTTGGGAAGTCCGCTTCGCCGATGGCAAAACGATCGGCTACGTGACCGTGCCCGCCCTTGGCGGAAAAGTCCAGATCGAAGCCTCCGTCCGCACCGAAGTCGCCCCGGCAAAACCCGAACGCACTCCCGTTCCGTGGAACTTCGCGATCAAGAAAAACGACCTCTGGGCAACCGACATCGCCACCGGCCAAGAGTTCCAAATCACCTTCGACGGCACCCCCACCGACCACTATCGCACCACCGGAAACTACTGGTCCCCCGACCAATCGAAGCTCGTCGTTTTCCGCACCCGGTCGGCCCAGGAGCGAAAGGTCAACATCGTCTCCTCCTCGCCAAAAGACCAGCTCCAGCCGAAGCTCATCACCCTGGACTACCTAAAGCCGGGGGACCAAATCGCCCTCCCGCGCCCCGTGCTCATCGACGTCAAAACCCGGACCGCGAAGCTTCTCGATAACGCCCTCTTTCCAAACCCCTGGAGCCTGCCGCCCCTCGCGAACAGCGGCTGGGGGACCGGCGTCACTTGGAGCCCAGATTCCAGCCGGTTCTACTTCGCCTACAACGAGCGCGGACATCAACTGATGCGCGTAGTTTCCGTCGACGCCGAATCTGGCACGCCCACCAACCTTTTTGAGGACAAGACCAAAACCTTCATCCACTATTCCGGCAAGTTTTGGTCTAAATACTTGCCGAAATCGGGCGAAATCATCTGGATGAGCGAGCGTGACGGCTGGAACCACCTCTACGCTCACGACGCCGCGACCGGCGCGCTCACGCGCCAACTCACTCGTGGCCCTTGGGTTGTCCGCAGCGTCGAATCTCACGACGAAGCCGCCAACACTCTCCTCCTCCGCGTCGCGGGGAGGACGCCAAACGAAGACCCGTACCACGACCACTACGTTGAGCTCAACCTCAACACCGGCGCGATTTTGCCGCTGACCACCGCCGACGGCACCCACCGCCTCACCTTCTCGCCGGACAATCAAACCTATCTCGACACCTACTCCCGCGTCGACCTACCCCCCGTCACCGAGCTCCGACGTCGAAAGGACGGCACCAAGATCGCGACCCTTGAGACCAGTGACATCACCGGACTTTTCGCCACCGGCTGGCGCGCCCCGCAGCGCTTCGTCGCCAAAGGCCGCGACGGCAAAACCGATATCTACGGCGTCCTCTGGCGACCCAAAAACTTCAAACCCGGCAAGAAATATCCCGTCATCGAGCAAATCTACGCTGGCCCCCAAGGCTTCTTCGTGCCGAAGCAATGGAGTGCCACTTTCGGCAATCCCCAGCAGCTCGCCGAACTCGGCTTCCTCGTCGTCCAAATCGACGGCATGGGCACCGATGGCCGCAGCAAAGCGTTCCACGACGTCGCCCACAAGAACCTGAAAGACGCCGGATTCCCGGACCGCATCGCCTGGATGAAAGCCCTCGCCAAGCAAGAACCGGCGATGGACCTCACTCGCGTTGGCATCTATGGCGGCAGCGCCGGCGGGCAAAACGCCATGGCCGCCGTTCTGTGGCATGGCGATTTCTACAAAGCCGCCGTCGCCGACTGTGGCTGTCACGACAACCGCATGGACAAAGTTTGGTGGAACGAGCAATGGATGGGCTACCCGGTCGACAAGTCCTATGAGGACAGTTCAAACGTCGTCAACGCCGCCCGCCTGAAAGGCAAACTCATGCTCACCGTCGGCGAGCTTGACACCAACGTAGACCCCGCCTCAACCATGCAAGTGGCCGACGCCCTCATACGCGCCGGAAAAGACTTCGACCTTATCGTCTTTCCCGGCGGTGGCCATGGCGCCGGCGAATCGCCCTACGGAAAGCGGAAGCGGATGGAATTCTTCATCCGCCACTTGAATCCCTAAGAATCGAACAAACGTGGACAAGTACCAACCGATCGATTGCGAACTTCACGACCGACTCGAGGACGCCGCCGTGCGCCGCGTGCCGGTCCAAATCGAGCTCAACACTGGCATGATCACCGGCACCGTGCTTGACGTGAAAACTGTCGCGGACGAAGAGTTCCTCGTGCTAGAAGAGCAACCGGAGCCCATCCGCCTCGATCGCGTGATCGCGGTCACCGACCCCGCCGAACAGGAATAATCCACGCATGAACCAAACCCGCCCCAGCCTCCGTTTTGCCCAAACCCCGAACGGCCTGGTGGTCGAGGCCGACGGCCACTTTTGGCCCCTTGCCGTCCCGGAAAACATCTTTCAACTCACTCGAGCCGAGCTTTTCCAGACCCTCCTTGAAGCGACGCAAGGCACCCCCCTCGAAGAAGAACCAGACCTCCAAAACTTCCTCGACCCCAGCCAAACTCCCATCCTCGGCGCGGGCGTGACCTTCTCCAACTCCCACCGCGAGCGCCGCATGGAAGCCCTCCGCGTCGGTGCGCTCACGGAAGTAGAAGATGACGGCCGGCCGACCCCCTACGATGTCGTCTACGACCCCGCCAACCCGCCCGAAGTCTTTTTCAAGGCCATCCGAACCGGCCACCTCGCTGCGCCAAACGAACTCTGGATCCGCCCCGACGGCGGGGAAGACGGCACCATCGGCAACAGCGTCCCTGAACCCGAGCGCGTCCTGATCGTGAACCAACAAGGCGAGATCATCGCCGAAACCCTCGGCAGTGACACCACCGCTCGCCAGCTTGAGAGCCTAAGCCCGCTCTACCTTCCGGCGGCCAAAACCTATCCCGGCTGCACCACCCTCTGCCCCTGGCTCACCGTCTTCTCGCCTGAGGTCCCGCAGCCCGAAATCATCATCCGCATGAAAATCCACCGAAACGGCCAAACCATGTACTCAGACGAATACGGCAGTAGCCAAATGAAGCGAACGCCCGAGAGCCTCGTCCGTCACGCACGAACTCTCGCCGCCGAAGCAAACGGCACGTTCGAAACCGGATTCGCCCTCTTCACCGGAACCGGCATCATCCCGCCCATCCAGTTCGCCCTCGAACCCGGCGACGTAGTCACCATCTCCAGCCCCCAACTGGGACAGCTAGAAGCAGAAACCAAAGTCGTCCAATTCGGGTTCTAAACATGCCAACCGAAGACCTTCTCAACCGGCACCTGTCGAACTCGCCGAGCCTCGAATTCCCCCTCAAAAGCCCCGGTCCCGAGGGCACCCTTGGCTACACCGAAGACGACCTCCTCAACCGCCCCAGTGGCGACCTCTTCGGCATGTCCCAAAACGCCGGCATGAGCGGCTCCGGCGCAAACGCCACCGACCCGAACATGGTCATTCTCAGCACCCTCGGCGGTTGGCCAAACGCCGCCCTCGGTGCCCACACCGGCCACAACGAACTCTACAAGCTCGTCGAAGTCGCCGCCCAAGAATTCCGCCGCCTCGGCCAACTCCCCTTCGCCCTCCACACCAGCGACACCTGCGACGGCCGCACCCAAGGCACCATTTGGGCGAATATTAGCCTCGCCTCTCGCAACGTCATCTTCAAGAGCCTCGCCACCCAGCTCCGCGGAATCCCCTGCGCCGAAGGCATCCTCGGCATCGCCACTTGCGATAAGGGCCTGCCGGCCATGACCATGCTCGTGGCCTCCCTCTGCCAATTCCCCGGCAACCTCCCCGGCATCATCGTCCCCGGCGGCGTCACCCTCCCGCCCGAAGAAGGCGAAGATGCCGGCACCATCCAAAGCCTTGGCGCCCGCTTCGCAAAGGGCGTGGTGAACCTAGAACAAGCCCAAGACCTCGGCTGCAAAGCCTGCGCCACGCCCGGCGGAGGCTGCCAGTTCTTCGGTACCGCCGCCACCGCCCAAGCCGTCGCCGAAGCGATGGGCCTCACCCTCACCCACGCTGCCCTCGCCCCGTCTGGCTTCGAAATCTGGACCGACCTCTCCCGAGATTCCGCGCAATCGCTGGTCACCATGCGCCAAACCGGCATCGGCGTCAAGCAAATCCTCACCGACGCCGCGATCCGAAACGCGATGACCGTCCACGCCGCCATGGGTGGCTCCACCAACCTTCTCCTCCACATTCCCGCCATCGCCCACGCCGCTGGGCTTCGCCGTCCAAACCGCGAAGACTTCCACGAAATCAATCTCAAGGTTCCGCGCATCGTCGATTGCCTCCCGACCGGAATTCACCCCACCGTCCGCGTTTTCATGGCCGGCGGCGTCCCCGAAGTCATGCTCCACCTCGCCGAGCTAAACCTGCTCGACCTCGACGCCCTCACCGTCACCGGGCTCACCCTCGGCGAAAACCTCCACCTCTGGAAAGCCAGCGACCGCCGCCGAATCCTGCGCGAACGCCTGCTCACCGAAGATGGCATCGACCCCGACGACGTGATCCTTTCCCCCGCCCGCGCCAGCGCCCTCGGTTTCGGCCCGACCGTCGCCTACCCGACCGGAAACATCGCTCCCGAAGGTAGCGTCGTCAAGGCGACCTCCATCCACCGCCGCCTCCTCGATGCCGAAGGAATCTACCGAAAAACCGCCCCCTGCCGAACCTTCACGAACGAATCGAGCGCAATTCTTGCCGTAAAGGAAGGCACCGTCCGGCCCGGTGAAGTCATCGTCATCATGTGCCGCGGCCCCCTCGGCGCCGGAATGCCGGAAACCTACGAAGTCACCGCCGCCCTCAAAGGCATCGCCGAACTTTCTGACTGCGCCCTCATCACCGACGCCCGCTTCTCCGGCGTCACCACCGGCCCCTGCTTCGGCCACGTCTCCCCCGAAGCCCTCGCCCCGAACTCCAACCTCGGCAAGCTCCGCGATGGCGACATGATTGAAATCTTCCTCGATACCAAGCGACTCCAAGGCAGCCTCAACCTCGTCGGCGAAAACGGCGTCGACGTCTCGGCCGAGCACGGAGACCAAATCCTCGCCCAGCGGCACAGGCGCGAAGATCTAGAAATCGACCCCCACCTACCCGACTACATCCGCCAATGGGCCCTCATCCAGCACCTCAGCGGCGGCCCCTGGGGCGGATGCGTCGAGGACCTCGCGACCCTCGAAGCCGCGCTACAGACCCAACACTAAGCCCGCTGAACTAACCCTGTCCGCCACGCAATTGCTGCCGCTTGCGTTCGGTCGCCCACGTTCAGCTTCATCAGAATGCTGCTGACGTGGGTCTTCACCGTCTTCTCGCTCAACACCAGCTCTTCGGCAATCCGCTGGTTAGACAGCCCCTGCGCAATCATGCGCAACACCTCAAGTTCACGCGCCGTGAGGTCTGCCAAGGCGTTCGCCGCCGGTCGATCCCCGCTGGTCAGCGCACCCATAATTTGCGACGCGACCCGCGAGTTCAGCACTGCCTCCCCCCGCGCCGCCTTTCGAATCGCCGCCACCAACTCCTCGGCCGCCACGTCCTTCAGCAGATAGGACAGCACCCCCGCCTTGATCGCTCGGAGCACGTGCGAGTCTTCGTGAAACGAGGAAAGCACAATCACTTTCGCGTCCGGATGGATCTTTTTGATCGCGGCGGTCGCCTCAATTCCATCCATCTCCGGCATCAAAACGTCCATCAGAACCACGTCCGGCCGATGCTCGCGGCATAACTCGACCGCCTCCCGCCCGTTCGAGGCTTGGCCCAAAATGAGGATGCCCGGCTGAATCTCCAAAAACGCGCAAACACCTTGCCGGACCAGCGGATGATCGTCCGCGACGATCAACGTCACTTCGTCCACGTGCGCATCCAACACTAGACCGCCACCTCCGATGGAAGCTCAAAATCCACCTCGATCCTCGTCCCGCTACCTGGAGCCGTCCGCAGGCAGAACCCACCGCCTGGCAAAGAAAGCGCACGGGTTCGCATGTTGTCCAATCCCATCCCGCTGGTGGCGTTGCCGGCATCGAACCCGACGCCATCGTCCTCGATCGTCAAATACGCTCGATCTTTCCCGGCCCGGTACACAACGTTCACCGTCGCCGCCCGACTGTGCCGGGCCACATTTGCCAGGGCCTCGTCCAGAATGCGGAGCACCGTATGGCGTTGACTCGCCGGAAGCTCACCCGAAGCCTCGATCTCTAAAGTTGCCGCCACTTGGCTGCTCGCGCTCCATTCCAAGGTCCGCTGCCGAATCGCATCCGCGACCGTCTCCGCAAAATCCGGCTCCGGTGCGTCATAAATCATCGCCGTCAGGTCCCGCCGTGCCCGCTCGACCAACTGCGAGGCATGCCGAATGTTCGTGAGGGCCGGTTCATACGGTGCCACCGTCCTCTCCGCAATGGCCAACTGCATCGCCGCGGCAAAGGTGTGCTGTTTCACCGTATCGTGCAGGTCCCGCGCCATCCGGCTCCGCTCGCCAAACTGGGCCAAACGTTCGCGTTGTTCCACCAACCGGCTCATGTCTCTGGCCACTTCGTTGAGGTGTTGACCGAGCTGACCAAGCTCATCCGCGGGCAACTCTGGCGCGGTGGACCGAAAGTCGCCCGTCCGCCACCGGTTTGCCGCTTCCCCAATTTCATCAATTCGAGTGGTGAGCTTTCGCGCCATCAGGTGACCCAAGCCGATGCTGCAGATCGACCCGATCAGCAACACCATTCCCGTAATCGGCATCAGGCTCTGAATCGCCGCAAGGTGAAAGCCTGGCGCCAAAGCACCTTGTATTTTCGTGTACATGACCCCCACGAAACGCCCTTCAGAATCTTCCAGCGGTATTGCGATGCTCGCCTGGTTTTGGCTGGTTGCTCCGCTGAGCTCAGTCTCATCCTCGCTCCGGCGGAAAGCGTTTTTCAGGAACACTCGCTCGCGCTCGCTTAACGTGTCTGTCAACTGTGGCGAGCCTGAAAAGCTGCCTTTGGGCCAAGTGGCAACCGTGCGCCCAGTGCGGTCGGTGAACGCAATCTGCATCTGAAGATTTGCAAACCCGCCTCCAGCTTTCTCTTCAATCGCAATGATCCGCTGTGCAGATTTCTCTAGCCCAGCCTTGTCAATTTCGCCGTTCGGTCGCCAGAAGGCGGCCGCCGCAGGTGCGAAAGTGCGGGCGTCGGTCGCGAGGGCCTTACCGTCCGAAAACGTGTTGCTGAACTGTTGCGTTGTCAGCGCGATCACAACTGCTCCGAGCACGAGCAACGTCAGCAACGTGACCCCAACGTAAGAGAGCGTCAGCTTCAAACGGAGCTTCATCGCTCCGCGAGCAGATTGGAGTTCGGAAAACTGTGGCAAATTCATCGCAAACAGACTCGATCGAAATCGTACCGAGCAATCTCACCGCTGGCCATCGGTCCAGAGATGTATCCCGGTCAGGACAAGAGTAGTACGTTTCGCCGCCGGTTTCTCCGCCTTCGAGCCGGCAAAAAGTCGTCGATCGGACCGATGGATTGAACACCCCTCGCAGCGGAATCATTTCACCCGCAGGACCGGCAATTTGCCGCCGGACCGCAGAAGAAAAACCATGCAAAGTATCAAAACCCTTGGCCTCCTGTTTGTCGCTGGCGCGCTGACTGTGTCCTCCACGGGCTGCGGCGGAAGCAGCAGCACCTCGACCCGCGTGGCCACCTCCGTCGGTCGCGCCTTCGTCCCTCTTACCGATTCCAGCCGAACGGAACTTTTCGGCGGAGTAAGTGGTCGCCGCCGCATCGGGGCCTACATTTGGTATCCGGCGGCTCCGGCCACCGGCGCCCGCCCTGGCAACATGTTCTCGGATGCCGTCGCCGATGCCTTGTCCGCCGCAACCACCATTCCGAAGTCGGTTTTTTTGTCGCTACCGAACAACTCGTATCTCGATTCCTCCGCTCCCAAATCCGCCACTCGGTATCCGGTTCTCGTCCTGTCGGCGGGAGACGGTTCTTCCGCCCTGAACCACACCAGCACCGCTGAGTATCTCGCGGGTCGTGGCTACATCGTCGTTGGCGTTAACCACACCTTCAACGCCATCATCAGCGCGTTCTCTGACACCGACATTCTGCCGGGAGACATCGCCGCAACTGCGACGGGCGTTGGTCCAGAACTCAACGAAACATCCGGCTTTGCGCCGCGAGACCAAAACTGGAAAAACGTGGTCGCGCTGGACAAGTACTTCGCCGCCGACATGAACTACGTGATCAGCCAACTTCCAGAAATCGACCGAACCCACCCGATCTTGAAGGGGCGCTTCGCTCTCGACAAAATCGGCGCTTTCGGTCACTCCTTTGGCGGCTCTCACTCCTTCCGCTTGCTCCGCGAGAACCCACAAGTGCGCGCCGCCGCAAACGTTGACGGCACGGTATTTAACGACGACTTTTCCGAAGGCGCGCGAAAGCCGTTCATGTTCGTTTCCAGCCCTCGCCCAACCGATGCGGAATTCGAATCCGTTCGGCCCCTACTCGCAGGCATCGGGCTTACCGAGGCGGAAATTGATATCGTGATGAACCGGCTGAAGTCAGACACGATCGCTTTCCAGAAGACCCCCGGAGCGGTTCGAGTTGAGATGAAGAAGGCCGAACATAATAACTTCTCGGATGCTGCCCTTTGGACGGCCTTCGGAATCCCGAGCGAAAACGTCAGCAAAACCACCCCTGCCAAGACCCTGTTTGAGACCTATCATCGCTATCTCATCGCCTTTTTCGACGAGAAATTGAAAGGCGTTTACTCCGACCTCATCCACAAGCCAAGCGGCGATGCGAACGTGGTGGTGACGAATATCCCGTAGCCCGCTATACTCCCCGCATGAACGCGTGCTCCTTCCTCGCCCTCTCCGCCTTCGCGCTCTCCGGACCGAAGGCGGATGACCTCACCACCATCGAAGGCACCATCGCCGCCGTTTACAACGTGATCTCCGGCCCGGCGGGGCAGAAGCGGGATTGGGACAAAATGCGCTCCCTCTTTCAGCCCGAAGCCCGCATGATCGCCGTTGGAAAAACCCCCGCCGGCGAAGTCCGTAAGCGCGCGATCACCGTCGAGGATTACATCAAGCAAAGCGGCCCAATCCTAGAAGAGCGCGGATTCTTCGAGAAAGAAGTCGCCCAAAAGACCGAGCAGTACGGCAACATCGCCCACGTTTTTAGCACCTACGAAGCGCGCACAAAGCTCAGCGACGACAAGCCGTTCATGCGCGGAATCAACAGCTTCCAACTTTGGAACGACGGCAAGCGCTGGTGGGTCGTTACGATCTACTGGCAAAGCGAAGACCCAACGACCGTGATCCCCGAAAAGTATCTCAAGACTGGCGGCTAACCATCTCGTTAATCCAAATCGGCGCAAACGGGGAAGTGCACCCTTTCGAAGTCGGGTAGTCCCGGTACACCCCCAGCTTTTCGCCGATCGCAATCGCGCGCTCGCGGTACTCGAGATGGTTAATCCCCGTCTCCGCGAGCGCGTAGTTCATCGTCCACTTCACCAACTCCGGGGCGGTCAGCATCTCCGCTTCAATTCGCGTGAGGATCGCGTCCAGATCAATCCCTTCCGGACTCTTCGCAATCCGCTCCGCCGTGAGACTCCACCCAAACCGCGCCGCCATCTCGTGGCTTTCCGTCATCCACTTCTCCCGAAAAGCCTCCTTCTTCGGATGCTGCTTAATCACGTAGCTGCTCAACCAATCCGCCACCCAAGCATCCTTCACCGTCCGCACCAAATGTTCGACCTCGTCTGGCGAAAGCTGCTTCGGCTTTATCAGCAAGATCGCCAAAAGCATCGCCTCATAATTCCCCGTCGCCCAAAGCTCCTTGGCCAGCTCGGGGTTCAGCTTAATCTCCTTCGCCAACCCCCGAATATCCCCCATCTTCACCCCAAACTGGTTCTCACTGACCCCCCGCTTGGCGTTCTGCTCTTTGAGTTTCGGGTCGGCGAGCGCTTCAAGTCGGGCGAGGATGGCGGTGGTGGTCATGGGGCGGATTTTACATGTGGAACCAATAGTAAGGGCATCTTCTGGAAGCCTTCGCGCTGGATCACCAAGTGCGGTTGATGTTGCTTTCGATTAACTAGGGCTTACCTCGGCTAGCCGATACTGATGTGCTCAATTTGGAATCGGCAATTTTCCAGATTTCACCAATCAAAGAGAACCAGCCAGAGCACCGCGAAATGCCAGAACTCTTAAACCTCAAGATATCGTACGCCTAAGTTGCTTCTTGATCCATCGATTTATTGAAGGGGAGTCATTAGTGTCTTTGATGCGTACTGCATCGATGGTGTTTGGACCAAGGCCTGTCCAACTCCCAAGGAGCTCAGCATGGCGGAAATGTCTTCACCGTGGGGACGAGACCGGAAGAAAGCGCTTGCCAGTTTGTTCTGAGGATGGTTCAGTCGGAAGGCAATTTTAGTACCTGCATTTTCCAAAACTTCAGGGTGAAAATCTTGCATGCTCTGGCTCGCGACGACAACGGCTAACCCAAATTTCCGACCTTCCTTCATGATCTTTGGAAGAGTCACGTCCTTTGCCAAACGGTGCGCCTCATCGAGGACGATCATCAGCCGAAGTTTCTCGGACTCGCCCCAAGTGAACATATCCTTGTACAGCTTTCGCAAAACAAAGGAGCCAGCAGCATTCTGCAAGACTTCAAGGCCCAATAAATGAAGATCAACCACCAGACCGGATTGGTATGCATCCGAGAACGAGAATGTCTTTTCGGGTGACTCGGCAAACAGATCAAACTCAAAAAGTGCCCTGCACCTCGCCGTCGTGTTGCGTACACCTTTCCGCTCCTCTTCGCGCTTCTGTAGTCTCGAAAAAACATCGGACATGGTTGGTATTTGCCTTGCGTCAGTTTCGAACTCGCATGCAATATAGGCATCTCTTATCGACTCATATATGACGTCCCTTTGCATTTCTCCCAGGTCGCACACATGTTGGATAATTTCAGCCACCTGGAAGGCGTTTGTTTTCCAATTCCGCGTACCAGAGCCAGAACCTGCTTCAAAGGGCGAGAATGGAAGGCCGCAGCTTGCATCAAAAACCAGTGGCTTCGCAGATGACCCAATAGTCCCGCTTGAGTTGGCAAATTGGCCGTGGAAATCCAGAATGATCGAAGGAATGCCTTGACGCGCACTCTCCGAAACCACCCTTTGCATCGTCCAGCTCTTGCCTTGCCCTGGAATACCCAGAATAAACAAGTGAGGGCTGCCTGAAACGGTTCCGATGTATTCGACTGGCATCTCTGTGCGTGCGTCAAGCCCTAAATCAATGCGCAATTCTGCGGTCACCGTTGCAGCAGTGTTCACCGTAACTATAGGTTGAGGTGCGTCTTCCTCAGCTAATGTCGGCAAGTCGATTTCTTCAACAATGTGACTTTGATCTTCGTGCGTGAATGATTCCGTCGTCGCTGCCGGGTCGGTGACTGATTCCAAAATAGCTAAGCCTGTAGATTTTTCAATATCAGGACCAGTTAGGACAATTATGCTTGCTCCTTTGTGAGAAATCGGTCTGATCGGAGGACCGCCTATATTGATAATAATCCCACGCAGATTCGAAATAAGTTTGGCTTGACCTGTTTCTAATCGACCGATAGCATCCAAGAGGTTCTCGTAAGAATCTTGGCTACCAATGCGTCCGTGGCGTTGGGCGCGATTCAAATAAAATCTAAGTATAGATGCAAGGCGGCAGAGATAAATGCTCTGATCCATCCTCGGCTCTTCCGCAAAAAATACGGATCGAAAGAGAAGTTCTGTCCGGTTTGTTTGATCCGCTATTTTGTCTAACAATTCTTCAGAAGGGGTAGTCATTCCTTGTCGAGACTTGACCTCTAGAAAATCAATCTTTATCCGGTTCTTTATGCCGCGTATGATGAGGATATCGCATCGGCTTGCCGTCTCAACTTGCTCATTCTTCTTCGCTTGAAGGAAAAAGTCCTTGTGTGCATCCAGGGGAACGACGATCGCATCGGTAAGATCCCCCCTAGATTCCAGATAAGCCATTGCCATGGCAAGCCCAACTGTCTCTTGAGCAAGTGAATCTTCAGATACGAGACGAAGCGCCAGCCGGCCTGATAACGACTTCAGTATGGCAAGGAGCCTTACACAGTTGGAAGCATCTCCAGAGAGACCGAGCTGAGCCATCGCTCCTTGCATGATCTGGGATACTTCCTCTATCCAGTTTGTTGTCATGATCTGACGGTGGCCCATTCCCTCGATGAACTCCGGGACGTAATCAAGAAGGTATCGCTGAGAGTTTCGCCCCAAGTGCACATCGTTTGGACTATCAAAAAACTCGATTCCAAAGTGTCTATCGACGGACAAGACCCAATCTGATACGTCATGGAAGAAACTCATCGTCTGCATGCCCTCATGGCTGACTTCGGTGCAAAGTGCAGGTGCCAACTCCTGTGCAACCCCTCCTGCAAGTGTGGCGCCGGTCAGTGCCAAGTGTCCTTCATGCAAATCTTGAAGCAGCTTTGTGTATGCTGGCCGCACCGGATGTTCACCAGCATTTTGCGGCCCGCTAAGTGCTAGGCGGTGCCACCAGCAAGCCGAACCTTCTTGAGTGGAAAATTCTGTTTCCAGTTTTGTTATGAGTCCAAACAACGCAAGGCTTCCTGCCCCGTACAATTTCGAGTCCTTCGGGCGTGATAGGGGGTGGTGCAACACCAAATTCGTGGTGTGCCCATCGAGCATCGTAGTGAGATGAACATCGTCGCCAGGCAACCCTTTGTCAATATCTAGACGCGTCAACGCGATCTGAACACTAGGGCGCAATTGGTCTCCACGGACTGCAAGAGAGCTGCGCTGCCACTCCGCGAGGAACCGCTCTGCTTCGGCTCGTGGCATAGCATCTTCCTTCCTTAGGCAGTGGATCAGATCCAGTTGCGGCATCTGTTCTTCAGTCTCTTCACCCTCTTTCGGCCTCATTGCGTCCAGCAAGGCAGAAGTCAAAAAACTTCCGTTACCGGTGTTAACGGCAGCTACCCTAAACGTTGACGTATAGGGGTGCAGGCTTCGATAGCGACGGATTTGGTCAGCCAGTCTTGGGCCCTCTATAGACGTCAGCCTTGACTCTGCTTCTCCGAATCCGAGTGCCCAGGCAGTCTCCGAGAAAAGTGTTGCTGGGTCGGCCGTTTCAACGGGGAGAGAAACTCCGTAGACAAAGTGCAGGTTATCTACGAAAACTGACGGCGGCGATCCAGGTCGAACTGTCCAAGCCGGAACATTGTCTGGAGCTACGTTTTGAAGGATGGAGGGGTCAAAGAGTTTCCTTCGCGCTTTTGAAGGACTGCGAAGAACTGAATCCACTATTGAATGGACCCATTCAGAATATGCCGCCAGCCAAAGCAGTCGTGCAGGGTGGGTGCCTAAGTGTACTGTTACCCGTTCCGCCCCTGGTCTTCCTGGGAAATGAATGTCAAGGGTATCTAAGGTCGCGAGAATGTTTGAAGCTTCATTGAAGCGGTTGGGCTCGCTTTCGCAAAGACTTAGAACTTCATCACAGACCGCTGTGTAAGCTTTTGCCAAGCGGACAACTGCATCGCAAACTTCCTTAGTGAACCGCAACGCACATACCGAGAGACACTTTTGGCCTTTTATGTGGTCGAAGACCCGGCGACGAGCACTGATGAATTCTTTCCAAACTTTGTCGTCCACAATCCCACTGAGGTCGCAGGGTTGTGAAGTAGCCTCAGCTCGGGTTAGTGGCTCCACATCTGACGCAATTGCAGAGAAGCAGAATGGCGTTGAATACGAGCCAACGGAATCGCTTTCCAACTCCAGAAGAAAGGGCGTCGTGGCCATCCTCGAAATAATTCTGTCATTGATCTGAACGGGGAGGTAGCACAGGTCCTTCTCTAGCTTATCAAGAGGTACGTGGCGTAGCTCCTGATCGCGAGTTACCATTGCCGCCTTAAGGTAAGCATCAGCTAGGCATCGGTCCGTAGCAAGCCGTTTGGCTCCGGCGGGAGCTTCCTCATCGCGTTCCTCCAAGTAAAACGATTGCGTGGTATCGCTGATCGTATCATCGGTGCTCGGATTCTTTAACTCAAGTCCAACTTCATCGAGGGCAGTGACTCTAATGACAACGCTACGGACCATCTCTCGAGTCTCTTCACCAACGTCAAGGGGAAGGGTAGCCGTTAAAGAGGTTCCCTTCACACGCTTTTTCGGCAAGTCAATCGCGTCTGAATCCCAGTTTGGATACTCATCCGGATTCGGAATCATTTCGATGAGCCATTCGGCTACATTTCTGGGCCTCGCGGGTTCAGATTGCCACTTCACCTTAACCTTGAATTTCGGGCCGCAGGGAGCATACGGGACGGTTCCCGGTGCCTCCTGCTTTAGCCCTGTGCTGGGCCGAAGCCGTCCCCCTTCGTGGAACGGTTCAATAGATAGCGATTCCAGGTCCGATGGAATAACGTCCGGGAACTCCCACCTGTCAAAAGTCAACTCAGGGTGACTGAGCAATTCAACAAGCCACCTGTTGTCTGAAGTCAGCCGACGTCCTTCAAGAAAATGGGCTAGAGGCCCCTGAATCGTGTTCGGTTTCAGCTTCAAAGCAACGATTCGCTCGGCAAGACCAGACTGAGGCTTCAACGGGCGAACCAAGCGTTCCACGCAGACGCGATTCAATTCCACAGCTCTGGCGAACCCATCCTCATCTCTGCGCAAGTCGGGAATTAACCCGACTCTCCACAAGTTTTCTCCAATAGCCTCAAATCGATCATCACCGTGCAAAGCGGCTAGATAGTCAATTGTCCTTTCGATTGGAACCCTTGCACCGCCCCTGAGCTGGCTAAGCACGTTCTCAACGTGTATTGACCGACTTGGTTCGAGTGCCGCTCGGAGTTCTTCGGCAGTAGCGTTCAAAAACTTTGCTAGAGGAAACGCTGAGAATGAGTTCCCCAATGAACTTGCCGCTACGTCTTGGAGATTTGCCGGAACGAAAATGCAAAGTCGGGAAGACTTCCTGTTCCTGAGTTCGATGGCCCGGTCCACTGGCACGTGAAGCTCATCTTCATCTTGCCCAAGAACGAAAGAGGAAACATCCGCATCCGCGACTTTTCGCAGTTCCGAACACGCCTGTCTGCATTCAATGAGGTCGAGGTGATCGATCCTGATGCAGTGCCCACTTTGTCGGCCCTTCAGTTCCGCTGACACCGCTTCGGCCAATCGGGTGATCTTCAAGCTTGGGGTTCCTTGTTCCATCTCGGTCAACTTTCTCTCCTCAAATACCTGGGCTCAATTCGCTGTGCATTGAAATCGTCTGAAAGGTCCTGAAAGAGCCCCATTTGCCGGAGACGCCGCCTTAACGCAGCTAGATTCTCCTTGGCCGCCGCCATGGCTTCGGCACCCTGCTCAAATGCAGGTGGCTCGGCGATGAGAATTCCGTACCGCCGCTTCAGGTAGTCCAGAAATGCAGCTAGCAAGATTGGACGAGGTTCTGTGCCAATACGACGGATCGTCCCGCTGGCTTGTTGAACCTCAGGACTGGCGGCGGCAATCATGCAGAGAACTTCGAGCAACGGATCACTGAGCGAGTAACGCCAGTTCCGCCGCCCTTTCAGGTTTCCCTCAAGAATCCCGTCGCCGCGTCGTAGTCCTCCAGTCCACTGAATCCAACGCATGACCTTGTTAACGGCATCTTTACGTTGGAAGAAGTAGAGCGTGTTGGCCGCCCGGTCAAGGGCGGTTGCGCCTTGGTCCAAAAGGTCGCTTAGTTCTTTCGGAAGCTCTTCCCCTTCCTCAAACTGATCCGAGAAATGCGAGCGAAGCCGCTTGAGGAGCGACCGGGCATCAGATTGGACATCGGGGTTCTTTCTGAGTTCGTTAACCGCTTTGATTCGATCACAGCCGCTGGCTGCCATCACGTCCTTTCGCAGGTCAGGACTCTCGCTCACGAAATCAAATGTGGTCTTCAGCAACAGACTGCTTCGCAAGTACGACTCAGCCTCCTCTAGGTCACGGTTTATGCATGCCTGCGCCATTGCGGCACTTCGGCCCGTCCGGTCTTGGGTCATATCCACGTAGACTTCCAACCGACTTGGCGACTCTTCTCTAGATAACTCCGGGGGATTTGCCCCGAACACAAGTGCGTTCGTGCCACGACAAAGACTCAACGTGTAATGGAGAAACTCGAAGTTCAACAATGCCGCCAGGTGACTTGCAAGGGCCGTGGGGGAAAGTCGCTGACCGTAGACTGTTAGAAACAGGAAGACATCCTCAGCGAAGACCCTCGCAGCATTCGGACAAACTGGCTCACTTGGCTTTCCAGTCTTCGAGACGCTTTCCTTTACACCAGGCATCCCGTCCAGGAAATACATCGACAAAAGCACTTCGAGGTCCACATTCGTACACCCGTCGTATTTGCCATCTTTCACTAATCCGTCGGTCATTTCGATTCCTCTCGCAAACGAGTTGCGAACAAGGTCAAGAAATAGCTTCTCTTCACCCTGGGATAACCCACGTCTCGATAGCAGGTCATGGAGGAAAAGATGAGTCTGCCGAAGACTTCCTCCACGCGGCCCAGGGCCCTTGAACACTAAGAAGGACAACGGCTTGGAGTAGGAAACCTCTTCTTTACCCGCCCTGCCCCGTCCCTTCCGAAGGGTTTGGATAATAGAAGTCCTCAGCCATTTCCCCATCACACGCTGTCCGTCAGCAGACTCAAAGCCTGAAAGCTTCTCGTGCGCCACAAGCTTGTTCAGCAGAGATTGCGGATCGCGTTCAGTCGCTTCCACCCGAGGTTTTCCGCCCGACTTCACCATCCAGAAGTAGGCTGGAAGGAGCATATCGACGTCAAAGTCGTTCAGCTCTATGAAGAACAGTTCATTAAATTTCAGGCCAGCAAGTTCTTTTGGTAACCTCACGATTGCACGACCTCCCGTCCGATAACGCCCAGATATTCAATCGTTCCTTCGGTTTGGCGAACTCGGTGCATTCTTCGCCCTGACTCCAGTAGCAAAAGTTCGTCTGCGGGCTCATTCAGGAGCCTTAGTTCAAATTGATCCAGGTCAATCAGGTACGGGCGTTGCTCTTCCGATCCGGGCAAGTACCCTTCATTCATTCTCATGAGAATCTCGAACAGGTCCAGATTGATCGAGAGTCGGGCTCCGCTTGTACTGTGATGCAAGGCTAAAGAGTTCGGTAGAGACTCAACGAAGCCGCTACGAATTCGCTTTACTTTCAGTTCGAACTCCTCTACCGGGAACCTCTTGAACACCGTGAGGTCCTGTTCGACACTATGGCTAGTCCGAACGCAAAGAAAGCGACCCTTTACCGAATCATCAGAAATGCCGTTTGCACGTGATATACCCTCGCAAACATTAGGGAGCAAACTGCCAACGGGGGAATGTCCGGCGACCGCTTCGAGGTAATCGGCCAGATACCTATACGGTAGTAGAGCTTCTGGTTCGGGCAGTTTCAGCGAATCACTTGCCAGAACGCTTCGATCGCCTTCGAAGAATAGTCGTCGCTTCACAATATTCATCCATTGCATAGGAGTAGCGAGGCGGTGAATAGATAAGATTGGTTCTTCGGACCTTTCACTAATCGGAGTGCACCACGGCTCGATAGAACCGGTTTCTCGCGTGCGGTGGAGGTGCCACAGCTTTCGCTCAAGCCGAGGGTGGGTAGAGGACGCAGGATCACAAAGGGCGAACTCCGTCAAATTGTCCTCCGCCACCTTTGCGGGATTGAATGCTGCCGAGAAGTAAAAACGCTCGGTCCAATCAGAAGCAATGCGCTCTGCCTCTAGCTCAGAATGAATTTCTTCACATGAAGTCTCACCAACCAAGATAAACGAAAGCGTTGAGCGCATGTCGCGGATTGTGATGTGACGATCACGTCTCAAATGGGAAATCTGCAATAGCCGTCTGAGTTGAGTGCGAGGGCCAGACTCTTGTCCGGACAGAGAGTCACGGTTGAATTTGATTGGACAAACGCCCCTCGCTCGGCAAGTGTCGCAAACAGACCACTCGGGCGCACTAACGAGTTTGTCCAACACTCGTTCGAAGAGGTCAGCTGAGGACCCATCACCCACAACACTTCGTTGCTTGAGGTCCACAACCACGACTCGCTCGGGCTTACTTGCGGCTCCACGTTCTTCCGTGAACCAGGAGACTTCTCGCCCAAGCCATGTGTACTCGCGCTTGTGGAGAAGGAACTCGCGCATCTTGCCGTCATTAATGGCTACGAGGATTGTTCGACGCAGCCCGGAAGGAGGCGGCTGATCTCCTTGAAATGGCTCGAACAATTCGCTAAGCAGTTCATCAGCACGAAGGCCATCGTGCGATTCCGAGGCATCGTAATTTGCTTGGTAGTAGTGCCCGTCTACAATGACCTCCCATCCGTTTTCGTCCTTGTGCCTTTCTTCAAAGCTAGGCTTTATAGAGAGAGCGTCGTAAACCATTTCGAGAAACGCGGTCTTGCCATCCCCAGGGTTGCCGCTTAGGAGCACAACGCAGAACTTGCCTTGAAGCACCTGTGGGAGAAGTTCCGTATCCAGCAAGGTTGGAACATAGGTCGTGCGAGCGAACTTCGTGTCAAGGCCGCGGTTATCTGCGTTGCCTACGCGGCTGTTGCGATACAGGCTCTGGACTTGAGGTACCCAGGGATTAACTTGCCTGGAACCGACAAGGACATCCGGAGTTCCTGCGTCCGATGATCGCAACGCCTCGATGAACTTGATCGCGCTGTCATATCTTTCTGACCGATCTTTGGAAACGGCTTTCGAGAGAGTTTTGATTAGCGACGACCGCGCAGAATCTGATTCTTCCGGCAAAGCGAGTTCGGATTTTACGACGCCGCCATTCAAGTCTCTGAGGAATGGAAGACGGCCTATCAACAGCCACAATCCTATTGCCCCTACCGAGTACAGATCACACGTTCGATTCCACGACTCACCGAAATCGAGTTCAGGTGCCCGGAAAGATACCGTCCCGACGTTTGATTGTCCAACCTCATCGACGGTGGTTGCGAAGCCAAAGTCAATAATCTTTGGTCCCGCCTCCGTTAGGATCACGTTCCTTGGCGAAATGTCTCGATGCGCCTTGTCATGGCTTTCAAGGAATGCAAGCCCTTCCAAAAGCTGCTCAACAAGCCTTCGTACGCCGAATACGTCCCAACCCTTGGAACCTTGAAGTTCCTGGAGGGATTCCCCTTCGACGTATTCCATCTTAAGGTGGAAATCGCGGTCGACGGGGTAAGCATCAATGATCTTTACGATCCGAGGGTGTTCGGGAAGATGCCGAAGGGCCTTGAATTCCGCCGTAGCCAATCGCTTCGCAATGGTAAGGTCCTTAATTCGCTTCAGGACGTAGAGCCCTTCAAACTCAACATCTTCTGCCAGATAGGTTACGGCGGTGGCACCTTCTCCAAGAGTCCGGATCACACGGTACCGTCCATCCAGTAGCCCCGCATTTTTTCCACTTGATTGGATGTCCAAACTTAGCTCCGAGGGAGTTACGGTTGTCTTGGGCTCGGTTGCGACTGGGGACACGAAGAGCCCCTGTAACATGTCGTAGGCTTCGCGTGCACTCGACCATCTTGAACTCGGATCACGGGAGATCATCGAGTCGATAACATCACGTAGTTGTTGCCAGTCGCTTCCTTCGTCACCAACCGAATGCGGTGACAGTAACTCTTCAAGAATGACGCCGGCAGAATAGATGTCCGCTCGTTCCGTTGCTTGCGCGAGACCGCTTTCCAGTTCCGGAGCGGAATATCGAGACTCCGAAGTTGCTTCATCGCCCAATCCGGCTACAGAGTGCTCATTCACGATCCGAGAGAAGTCGAAGTCAGTGAACTGCACGGCGTATTCCTTCAAAGGATCGACATAGGTGTTGTCCGGATTTAGGTTCCGATGAACAACGCCCGCCTCGTGCATTTTGGCCAATGCTTCCAGCATTCGTTGGCAGATTTGCAACGTCGAGGCAAAGTCAAGCGGCACCTCGCCCAAAACAGCGGCTCGCATGGTAGGCAAGGCGGGAATCCGTTGACCAACGACGACATAACGGCCATCGCTCCACTCCATCGGTATCTCGAGCTGCGAGGCGATTCCCGAATCTGACAGGCGTGCCGAAGCTCGATAGTCTCGATTGATTAACTCTCGTTGCTCCCGAGTCGCCGCGTCTGAGCCCATGGTTACTTCATACAGCTTCACGCGGAAAAATTCTGATTGCGATCTCGCGCTATGGGTTGCCTTGAAACATCGGTAGTACGGCCCAGCGGCAAGTTCTTCCGTGACGGTGTACAGGTTGATCTTTCTCGGAAGTGAGGGGCGCGGTGGGACGAGTCTTAGCTTTTCGACAATGGAACTCCGTAAGGTTCGGATATCGCTTCCAGAATTGTTGCGGTCAAGCTTGCGAAGTGCGGCGGAGACGTCTTCTAGCAGGATGATTCGGTCTCGGCGGGGCTCTTGAATGAACAACTCACAAGTTGGGTCACTGAGGAGAATCGCGGAAACAACGAATGGCTTTCCGCCAATTTCTTGCCGCAACTGAGGCACATTATCTCGAAGAAAGCCCGCCAGCATCCTTGCCCCAACATCGATCTTGTTAAGTGGACTTTCGCACGATTCTCGGCTATCAAAGACCCAATACTGGTCATTACCGTGAATCCGTCCACGAAAGCCCTTCTCATCGATTACGAAGACCGTGTTTGAGGCTACGACGATAAAATCAATCTCACGTGCGACGCCATTCCGTGTCACAAGCGTCTTGTTGGTCACAACAATCCAATCTGCTGGAAGATCGGTCGCCAGCTTTTCGGCAGAAAGCTTCTCCCCCTCCGTCATATAGTCGCCATTGCGGATTAGTTGTGCCATTGAGTTCTCTTGCTGCTAACCAACTATTTTGCGCTATGTTATCATGACCACGTGCCATCCGTTTGGGTCGAAACAAAAAAATTGCAAAACACGAGGGCCAAGTAAGTTCCCTGAGTTAGCCGTTGTCATAGCGGAAACCGCCCTGCCAGCCATTCAAACTCGCAGAGAGCCACGGGTCTCGCTCCTACCCTCTCCACCAATGCTGCCCAAAATCACAGGTTGACTTTTGCCCTCCTCCGAGCCTACACACTGTGAGCCGCGCAAGTCAGAAACCAGAAATTTATGTTTCTCCCCCAACGCGGGAAGTGTAAATAATAAATTTTTGCCCCCAAAAGCCAATCGGAAACCGAGCGAAAAAACCAGCCACCCAAGGCAATGCAGAGCCACGCAAGGCCACCCAAAGCGCCCCCCAATTGAACCTAAAAACGGGCTGTAATTAATTAATCTGCCTGGGGGGGAACGTTAATTAATTCGGTCCCGAGCGGGTCGCCGCAGCGTCCAGAACGGACGAAAGAGAAGTGGTGGAGATAAGGGGATTCGAACCCCTGACCCCTTCCATGCCATGGAAGTGCTCTACCAACTGAGCTATATCCCCACTTGCGGGAGCAATAGTAAAC
>Ga0164294_10001486_pt1 | contig 21769 bp, 21 predicted proteins | sample GEODES005metaG_FD_111479 | JGI IMG/M metagenome (GOLD analysis project Ga0164294, IMG submission 111479) | Oligotrophic lake water microbial communities from Sparkling Lake, Wisconsin, USA - GEODES005 metaG | ecosystem: Environmental > Aquatic > Freshwater > Lake | place: USA: Sparkling Lake...
CAGCGTCACCGGCAGATCAGATGCATCTGGCGCCAATGGTGCAACGCCAGCAGCACCAAAGGCAATCAGTAACAACAAAGCGGGTGCTGTAAGCATCTTTCGTTTAGGGGTGGTGCGCAGCTTGGACCACAGCTGAAGCAACAAGATAGAGAATTTGTCTGTCGGGCTCATTTGATACGCTAAAATCCGTCGTTTTTGGCCAGTATCCGGCGAATTCACGGAACGGTCAGTGCCCTTAAGGCGAAGCTCGCCATTATAGCAAACGCTAACCCTGGCAAAATAATTAAAAATTTATTAATAAAATGCAACTTCAACGACGTATCAAGGTATGAATTCCCAACCCACCGCAGCACCGAGCACCCAAGACGGCCAAAAAATAGCCGCTCCTTTATTGCCCATTTCTGATGCAGTGCGCCATGCGCTCGAGATCATCAAACGCGGTGTTGATGAATTGCTGATCGAATCAGAGTTTGCGCAAAAATTGGCGGCTTCTGAAAAAAGTGGCAACCCTCTTCGCATCAAGCTGGGTTTAGATCCTACTGCGCCTGATTTGCACCTGGGTCACACGGTCGTCTTGAACAAGATGCGCCAATTGCAGGACCTAGGTCACACGGTGATTTTTCTAATTGGTGACTTTACGTCGATGATTGGTGATCCCTCGGGTCGCAATATCACGCGCCCACCGCTGACACGCGAACAAATTGAACAAAACGCCAAGACCTATTTCGCTCAAGCGAGTTTAGTGCTGGATCCTGCACGTACTGAGATTCGTTATAACTCCGAATGGTGCGATCAACTCGGCGCACGCGGCATGATAGAGCTCTCTTCGCGTTATACCGTTGCACGAATTTTGGAGCGCGAAGATTTTTCTAAACGCTTTAAAGCAGGTACGCCAATTTCAGTGCACGAACTTTTGTATCCACTGATGCAGGGCTATGACTCGGTCGCGCTTAAATCCGATCTTGAAATCGGCGGTACTGATCAGAAATTTAATTTATTAGTCGGACGTGAACTGCAAAAAGATTACGGTCAACCACAGCAATGTATTTTGACCATGCCTTTGCTTGAGGGTTTGGATGGCGTTGAAAAAATGTCCAAGTCAAAAGGTAATTACATTGGCATTACCGAGCCAGGTAACACCATGTTTGCCAAGGTGATGAGTATCTCGGATGTGATGATGTGGCGTTATTACGAGCTACTGTCATTTAGACCGATGGCTGAGATTGAAAAATTTAAACAAGAGATTGAGGGCGGTCGTAATCCACGCGATATCAAAGTCATGCTGGCCCAGGAAATTGTGGAACGTTTTCATTCACGACAAGCGGCTGAAGACGCCTTGGCCGACTTTGATCATCGTGCGCGTGGCGGTATTCCCGACGAAATACCTGAAGTAGCCGTTAGTGGTGCGCCGCTTGGTATTGGCCAATTGTTAAAGCAAGCTAATTTATGTCCTTCTTCCTCCGAGGCTTTGCGTATGGTTGAGCAAGGCGGTGTACGTATGGACGGCGTAACTATCACTGACAAAGCACTGAAAGTCGATGCAGGTAGTTTTGTGCTGCAAGTCGGTAAGCGTAAGTTTGCACGCGTGACCTTGTCTTGATTGCTTTGCTACAGAGAGTGTCGGAGGCCTCGGTACGAGTCGACGGCGAACTTATTGGTCGTATCGACCAAGGCTTACTTATTTTTTTATGCGCCGAACGTAATGACACTGAAAAAGAAGCCGATGCCTTGCTGGCTAAATTACTGGCCTATCGCGTGTTTTATGATGCCGACGGCAAAATGAATTTAAATGTGGCACAAGTTAACGGCGGCGTGCTGTTAGTGCCGCAATTTACGCTTGCCGCTGATACGCGTTCTGGTACCCGTCCATCGTTTACTCCCGCAGCACCGCCTGCTTTAGCGCGTCAGTTGTTTGACTATGTCGTCGATCGTGCTCGCACCATGCATTCAGTAGTAGAGACGGGACAATTCGGCACAGATATGAAAGTGGCACTCATCAATGATGGTCCAGTCACTTTTTGGCTGCATCTGCCACCTACTCATTTAGGCTAGTTATGGAAATTTTGTTGATACGTCACGGCGAAACAGATTGGAATCGTGCACGTCGCATGCAAGGCCATATTGATATTCCTTTAAATAATGAAGGGCTACGACAGGCTAAAGCGTTGGGCGCCGCATTGGCCTCAGAAAAACTCGATGCGATTTACACCAGTGATTTACAACGTGCCAAACTGACTGCGCAAGCCGTGGCGGATATTCATCAGATGCCATTAATCATTGATGAGCAATTACGTGAGCGTTGTTATGGCGTGTTTGAAGGATTGAAGTACAGAGAAGTTGCAGAACAATTTCCGGACGAATTCGCGCTTTGGCAAGCGCGTGATTTGCATGCTCGTTTTCCTGCGGGTGAGCGTGAAGCTGAGACGCTGCATGATTTTCATCAGCGTTCAGTCAATGCGGTAACTACTATCGTCAAAAATAATCCTGCAAACCGCATGCTCATACTGACGCATGGTGGCGTGCTGGATTGCCTCTACCGCGAAGCGATGGGAATGCCAGTCGATGCTAAGCGTGAGTTTGGGATTATCAATGCAGCGATTAATCGACTGCATTGGGATGGAAAAAAATACACTATATTGCAGTGGGCCGATGCTACTCATCTTGAGGGCAACGGTCTTGATGAAATCGATCGCACTCATCCAGCGGCATGAAAGCTGGTTTGTCACTCCGGATAAAATAAGCCCTCTGCCTGAACTGTTCACTTGATATCCATGAATATCGGCCCCTATCAACTTCGCAACAATGTCTTTGTCGCACCCATGGCGGGTGTGACTGATAGGCCATTTCGCCAGTTGTGCAAAGAACTGGGCGCGGGTTATGCCGTCTCAGAGATGGCTGCATCTAATCCACGCGTGATGGCCAGTGTAAAAACAGCGCGACGGATTAATCACGAAGGTGAGATGGAACCCAAAGCGGTGCAGATCGCCGGCGCTGATCCTGTGATGTTGGCGGAAGCGGCGCGCTTTAATGTTGATCGTGGTGCGCAGATCATTGATATCAACATGGGCTGCCCCGTAAAAAAAGTTTGTAATAACTGGTGTGGCTCAGCCTTGCTGCGTGATGAAATTTTGGTCGCGCGTTTGCTAGAAGCGGTAGTCAGTGCAGTGGACGTGCCTGTGACGCTGAAGTTTCGTACAGGCTGGGATCGGCAAACTAAAAATGCATTAACGATTGCGCGTATTGCAGAAGAAAGCGGTATCGCGATGCTGACTTTGCATGGCCGTACACGCGCAGATGGTTATTCCGGTGAAGCAGAGTACGACACCATTGCAGCGGTTAAGGCTGCGAGTGGTCTTCCGGTGGTGGCCAACGGCGACATCGACACACCTTTCAAAGCAAAATTCGTTTTAGAAAAGACCGGTGCGGATGCAGTGATGATAGGCCGTGCCGCGCAAGGTCGCCCATGGATCTTTCGCGAAATAGCACATTACTTGCAAACGGCCACCGTTTTGCCTGCGCCGTATGTTGAGGAAGTCAGACGACTGATGTCAGCGCATTTGCAAGCGCATTATGCGTTTTATGGTGAGTATCTGGGTGTTCGAACAGCGCGCAAACATATTGGTTGGTATGTGCGTGATTTACTTGGTGGAGAAATTTTTCGACAACGCATGAACCTAATTGAAGCATGTGACACTCAGCTGGCGGCGGTCGACGAATTTTTCGAATCGCAATTGGCGTTGGGCGAGCGGTTACAATATGCCCCCGCCGTTGAAAAGCTGGCCGCGTGAACCGATTACTCCTCCATAGCAAGCATGAGCAAAGAGCATATTCAAGAAGTCGTCAAAAAAAGTCTCGAAAGATACTTTCGAGATCTGGGCGAGCAGGAGCCATCCAATGTCTATGAGATGGTGATTGCGACGGTTGAAAAGCCTCTGCTTGAGGCGGTGATGATGCGCGCCGAGGGTAACCAATCTCATGCCGCAGAAATGTTGGGAATAAACAGAAATACCTTGCGCAAAAAGCTACAGCAACACGATTTGCTCTGAACTCGCCTGGAACATCCTCATGATCAAACAAGCATTAATTTCCGTGTCCGACAAGACTGGAGTACTCGAATTCGCGCGCGCCCTGGCCGCGATGAATGTCAAGCTTCTCTCTACCGGCGGCACCGCTAAATTATTAGCTGACCATGGTTTGGAAGTAACGGAAGTAGCCGATTACACCGGTTTCCCGGAAATGCTAGATGGTCGTGTCAAAACACTGCACCCCAAAGTGCACGGCGGCCTACTTGCGCGCCGTGATTTTCCTACGCACATGCAGGCGCTTGAACAACATGCGATTCCTGTGATTGATATGGTGGTAGTTAATCTTTATCCCTTTCAGCAAACCGTCGCTAAAGATCAGTGTTCTTTAGAAGATGCGATAGAAAATATTGATATCGGTGGCCCAGCGATGCTGCGTTCATCAGCAAAAAATCATAAAGACGTTGTCGTGATTTGCGATCCTTTGGATTATGAGTGCGTGCTAGACGAAATGAAGATGCATCAAGGTAAGGTGAGTTATGAAACTCGCTTTGCATTGGCAAAAAAAGTGTTTGCACATACCTCGAGTTACGACGGTGCCATTACCAACTATTTGAGTTCTCTGGGTGCCGACCTATCGCACACCACTCGTTCACCCTATCCCGACACATTAAATTTACAGTTCACCAAAGTGCAGGAAATGCGCTATGGAGAAAATCCACACCAATCAGCCGCGTTTTATCGCGATAGTGGTGCATTGGCTGGCTCACTAGCGAACTACCACCAATTACAAGGTAAAGAACTCTCGTACAACAATATTGCCGATGCGGATGCAGCATGGGAATGTGTAAAAACCTTTGATGGTCACGCTTGCGTCATCATCAAACACGCCAATCCTTGTGGTGTGGCTGAGGGTGGCGATGCGGCATCTGCTTATGCGAAAGCGTTTCAGACCGATCCCACATCCGCTTTCGGCGGCATTATTGCTTTTAACTGCGAAGTCGATGCCACCGCAGCAGAAGCGGTAGCTAAGCAATTTGTTGAAGTACTGATTGCGCCATCGTTTACTGCCGATGCGTTAAAGCTTTTCGAGGCTAAGCAAAATGTACGCTTACTGCAAATACCTTTGGCACGTGAGCAGAATGCGTGGGATATGAAGCGCGTTGGTGGCGGGCTGTTATTACAAGCGCCTGATGCAAAAAATGTTTTGCTCAGCGAATTTAAAATCGTCAGTAAAAAACAGCCCAGTCCAGCGCAATTGAATGACATGTTGTTTGCCTGGCGCGTCGCTAAATTTGTGAAATCGAATGCGATTGTATTTTGCGGTAATGGCATGACTCTGGGTGTGGGTGCAGGACAAATGAGTCGTGTGGATTCAGCGCGCATTGCGTCGATTAAAGCGCAAAATGCAGGGCTTACACTCGCTGGCTCTGCCGTCGCTTCTGATGCGTTCTTTCCATTCCGCGATGGCCTCGATGTGGTGGTTGCAGCTGGCGCAACCGCGGTCGTACAACCCGGTGGTTCTATGCGCGATCAGGAAGTTATCGATGCGGCAAATGAACACGGCATCATCATGGCGCTCACCGGCACGCGACACTTCCGGCATTAATCTAGATTAATCGGTTGCATTGAATGCCAGCATGGAGCACAAGCACCCCGAGCGACCGCTGCTGTCATAATGGGTCATGAAAATTCTTGGCATTGATCCTGGTCTGCGGGTTACCGGCTTTGGAGTTATTCGCAAAGAAGGGCAGCGACTTTCCTATATTGCATCGGGGACGATTCAGGTACCCGATGGCGACTTACCCTCGCGACTCAAGGTCATTCTTGAGGGCGTAGGGCAAGTGGTTAGTAACTATCAACCCGATTGTGCTGCGATCGAAATCGTTTTTTCTAACGTCAATCCCCAATCAACGCTGTTACTCGGCCAAGCACGGGGTGCGGCCATTTGTGGTTTGGTCAGCGCTCAGTTATCGGTCGCCGAGTACACCGCATTGCAAGTTAAAAAAGCCGTGGTGGGGCAAGGTAAGGCGCAAAAATCACAAGTGCAAGCGATGGTTCAACGATTGCTGAAATTAGAAGGTCTGCCGGGTACCGATGCGGCCGACGCGCTGGGTGTGGCCATTTGTCACGCACATAGTGGTGTAGGTTTGGCGACGCTGGCAGGATTAGCACCTGACTTAGCAAAAAAAGGTTTACGTGTGCGTGGCGGCCGTTTGATCGGATGAGACAGCTAGTTGCTACTGCCGCCCTGATCGCTGTTTATTTTTTACTGCGAGATATTTCATGATTGGTCGTCTCTCTGGCGTGTTGGTCGACAAGAACCCATTGCATTTATTAGTCGATTGCAATGGCGTTGGCTATGAAGTCAGCGTACCCATGAGCACGTTTTACAATCTTCCTGCGCCCGGTGAAAAAATTACACTGCTGACTCATATGGTGGTGCGAGAAGATGCGCAATTACTGTATGGTTTTGGGTCAGCGCAAGAGCGGGAGTTATTTCGCGAATTAATCAAAATCTCAGGTGTGGGTGCGCGCACGGCCTTGTCTATTTTGTCCGGCATGTCAGTGGCAGATTTGGCGCAAGCTGTTAGCTTGCAAGAGGTCGGTCGTTTAACTCGAATTCCCGGCATCGGTAAAAAGACCGGTGAACGTTTGCTGCTTGAACTCAAAGGCAAACTTGGCGCAGATCTGGGGCCGGGTGCAGTGGCACCAAACGATAATGCCGATGTATTAAATGCCTTACTGGCCTTGGGCTATTCTGAAAAAGAAGGCTTGCTCGCATTAAAGCAGGTGCCCGCCGGAAGTTCCGTTTCCGATGGCATACGGCATGCGCTGAAAGCCTTGTCTAAGGCCTGAGTCGCCATCATCAGGCTACAATGCAGCCATGAGTATTCAGACCGACGATTTCAGCGAGCAGCGCATTATTGATGCCAAGCCAACTTCGCCTAACGAAGAAGCGATTGAGCGAGCGCTACGGCCGCACAAGCTCGATGAGTACGTAGGCCAGGAAAAAATTCGCAGTCAGTTGGAAATTTTTATCACCGCCGCCCGTCAGCGTGGCGAAGCGCTCGATCACACCTTATTGTTTGGCCCTCCCGGTTTAGGTAAAACAACACTGGCCCACATCATCGCGCGCGAAATGGGTGTGAATCTACGTCAGACATCTGGCCCCGTGCTAGAACGCGCAGGCGATCTCGCTGCCTTACTCACCAATCTCGAAGCGAATGATGTGCTCTTCATCGATGAGATACATCGCTTGTCGCCGGTGGTGGAAGAAATTTTGTATCCGGCACTCGAGGATTACCAGATCGATATCATGATAGGTGAAGGTCCAGCAGCACGATCGGTGCGGTTAGATTTGCAGCCCTTTACTTTAGTCGGTGCGACTACGCGTGCTGGTATGTTGACCAATCCTTTGCGCGATCGTTTTGGCATCGTTGCACGACTTGAGTTTTACACACCTGAGCAACTCGCACGGATTGTGACTCGTAGTGCGGCGCTACTGCATACGCCGATTGATAACGATGGTTCATTAGAAATCGCAAAACGCAGCCGTGGTACGCCACGGATTGCGAATCGACTGTTGCGCCGAGTGCGTGATTACGCTGAAGTTAAAGGCAAGGGCGATGTCACCAAAGCGATGGCCGATGCCGCATTGCAGATGTTGGATGTTGATCCGGTCGGTTTTGATTTAATGGATCGTAAGTTGTTAGAGGCGGTGCTGTTTAAATTCAGCGGCGGTCCAGTGGGTTTAGATAATTTGGCCGCTGCTATCGGAGAAGAGCGCGATACGATAGAAGATGTGCTCGAACCCTATCTCATACAACAGGGCTATTTACAGCGCACACCACGCGGACGAATTGCTACACCGATTGCCTATAAACATTTTGGTGTGGCAGCACCGCGCACGAGTCCGAATGGTGATCTGTGGGATTCTGAATAATTCTGATGAATGGTGTGTTGAGCACTCAACACACTTTCTTATTCTTCCCGTACCCAGATTTGAGTTCTGCCTAATAGTGCCATGCCGATAAAGCCGCGCACATGCAGCTTTTTACCTTTCTCTTCCAGCCAGGTTTTGCATTTATACGTTTTGCCGTTGGCTGGATCGAGAATTTCTCCGCCTGAATACATATCTCCGTCATGCTTTAGGCCAGTCATGATGATCATGCCTATCACGGGTTTATTTTTTTTCTCGCCACTGCATTTATCGCAGTTAGGATTTTGGTCTTCATTCGGTTCACGAAACAGTTTTTCTATCGTGCCGCGGAACTCTCCATTCACTTCTGTAATCCGCACCAATGATTTTTCTTTGCCAGTTTTGTCATCAATCGTACGCCACACACCGACAGGTGAAGCTACATCGGCAGCATAAGAAAAAATCGTTGTGCTGCTAAGTAGCAAGGCAAGTAAAAGTCGACGGATCATCCTCGGTTCTCCTTCAGGCTTAAGCCAGTTTTGTGAGTTGTTCGCGAAGTTTTGTCAACGTTTCAGAAAAACCTGCGACGCGCTCTTTTTCTTGAGCGACCACCGCTGCAGGTGCGCGTGCAACGAAGCTTTCATTGCTGAGCTTGGCATTTGCCTTGGCAATTTCGCCTTCGAGTCGCGCCACTTCTTTGTTGACGCGTTCGCGCTCAGCAGCGATATCGATTTCTACTTTGAGCATTAATCGCGTACTGCCGACTACCAGCACAGGCGCCGGTGATTCAGGCAAGGTCGCAAGCACTTGCACTTCAGAGAGTTTGGCTAGCGCCTGAAGATAGGGAACAAAACTTTGTAAACGCGCATGATCATTCCCTTCAATCACTAGAGGCACGCGTTGTGCAGGTGATAGCTGCATCTCGCCGCGCAAATTACGGCATGCATCCGTCAGTGATTTGAGTTCGGCCATCCAGCCCTCAGCCTGCTCATCAATTTTTTTCAGGTTGGGAATGGGGTAAGGCTGCACCATGATGGAATCGCCATCTGCTTTGAGCGTGCGTCCCGATAAAGGTGCAACGGTTTGCCACAGCTGCTCGGTGATGAACGGAATAATCGGGTGCGCTAGTCGCAACACCGTTTCGAGTACACGCAACAGAGTGCGACGCGTTGCGCGTTGCTGACCTTCGCTACCTTGCTGTATCTGGACTTTGGCGACTTCCAGATACCAATCACAATATTCGTCCCAAATAAATTTGTAGATGGCGGAAGAAATATTATCGAAGCGGTACTCCGCATAGCCTTTTTCAACGTCAGCTTCGGTGCGTTGAAGCAGTGAGACTATCCATCGATCTGCTTGCGAAAAATCTAGATAGCCACCCGGCGCGCAGGCTTCAGCACCATGATCATCTAATCCACAATCTTTGCCTTCGGTATTCATCAACACAAAGCGAGTGGCATTCCACAACTTGTTACAGAAATTTCGGTAGCCTTCACAACGACCCAAATCGAAATTGATATTTCGACCTAGCGATGCATAACTAGCCATCGTAAAGCGCAAGGCATCGGTGCCATATGCAGGAATGCCATTTGCGAATTCTTTACGCGTAGCTTTGGCGATACTCTCAGCTTGTTTGGGATTCATCAGCCCAGTGGTGCGCTTAGCGACTAATTCTTCGACGGTAATGCCATCGATCAGATCAATCGGGTCGAGAGTGTTGCCCTTGGATTTAGACATTTTCTGTCCTTGGGCATCACGCACGAGTCCATGCACATACACGGTATCGAAAGGTACTTTGCCGGTGAAGTGCGTGGTCATCATCACCATGCGCGCCACCCAGAAGAAAATAATGTCAAAGCCTGTTACTAAAACAGAGGAAGGCAAGAACAGTTTGTAGTCAGGTGTTTGTTCAGGCCAGCCGAGTGAAGAGAAGGGTACTAAGGCTGAAGAAAACCAGGTATCAAGAACATCAGCATCGCGGGTAAGTTTGCCTGTGTAACCAGCGGCAGTTGCATTGGCCGTGGCTTCAGATTCAGTACGGCCAACAAAAATTTCGCCTGTGTCGCTATACCAAGCAGGAATTTGATGTCCCCACCACAACTGACGCGATATACACCAATCTTGAATATTGTTGAGCCATTGGTTGTACGTCGTGCTCCAATTGTCTGGCACGAATTTAATGTCGCCATCCGCTACTTTTTCAAGAGCGACTTCGGCAATTGATTTGCCAGGGAAATACGTTCCCTCAGGAGCCGGCTTACTCATCGCTACAAACCATTGATCGGTGAGCGTAGGTTCGATCACCACACCGGTACGATCACCGCGCGGCACCATTAGTTTGTGTGGTTTAACTAATTCAAGTAATCCTTGTGCATCCAGATCAGCGACGATTTGCTTGCGGGCTGCAAATCTATCTAAGCCTTGATACGCTGCGGGTGAATTTTCATTGATCTTTGCATCTAGCGTAAAAATATTGATCTGCGCTAGTCCGTGACGTTGACCAACGGCATAGTCATTAAAATCATGCGCTGGTGTGATCTTTACGCAGCCAGTTCCAAATTCTTTATCGACATAGCTATCGGCGATCACGGGTATGGTGCGACCAGTCAAGGGTAGCGTTAGTTGTTTGCCCACTAGATGGATGTAGCGTTCATCCGTAGGATCCACCGCGACGGCCACATCACCCAATAATGTTTCGGGCCGTGTCGTGGCGACGGTGAGATGACCGCTACCATCAACTAAGGGATAACGGATGTGCCACATGCTGCCATCTTCTTCTTCCGACACCACCTCGAGATCAGACACCGCAGTACCTAAGACCGGATCCCAGTTAACTAAGCGCTTACCGCGGTAGATCAGACCTTGTTGATATAAGCGCACGAAAACTTCCGTGACCGCTTTGGACATTTTGTCGTCCATCGTGAAATATTCACGACCCCAATCAGTTGATGCACCCATGCGACGCATTTGCCCGGTGATGGTCGATCCGGAATGCTCTTTCCACTGCCACACTTTTTCTAAAAATTTTTCACGCCCCAGATCATGACGTGAGATTTTTTGTGCATCAAGCTGGCGCTCGACCACGATCTGCGTTGCAATGCCCGCGTGATCGGTACCTGGAATCCAGGCAGTGTTGTGTCCGCGCATGCGGTAGTAGCGAGTCAAACCATCCATGATGGTTTGATTGAATGCATGACCCATGTGCAGCGTACCAGTCACGTTGGGCGGCGGCAGCTGTATTGAGAATGAGGGCTTGCCTTCATCCAGAGTCGCGGCGAAGTAATTACGCTTCTCCCATTCTGCACGCCAGTATTGTTCGATTTCGGCTGGCTCAAAGGCCTTGGCTAATTCCATGATTTTTCTAAAGGTGGGTGATTTTCGTATGCCCTCCATTATAAGGGGGTCAAGCAAGTATTAACTTAATAACCCCGTGCGGAATAGCCTTAACCAGAGCTTAGTCGGCTTCTGATGGCCGCTGCCCTAATCCCCTATGTGTAATTTTTTTCAATTAACTATTTATAAAGAGGTCGATTATGAGTATGTCTCAGTTACCTTCGTCTTCCGCGCTGTCGCAGTACGCTCTCATGTTGAATGATAGCGACAGCGATACGTTGGTAAGAACGACCAGCGAAACTGATACTGAGTCGAGTGACAGCGAGTCTGCTAGTGCGCCGATGATAAGGCAACGCCATCATGTGCTTGATGACATGCCAGAAGATATTAAACACTATTGGTTATACAAATATGTACTCAATTGGCACACTAGATCTGGCATGGATATCGCAAAATCGCTTCATCATATGGCCACGATTAGTAAATCTCATCAGCGAGAGGTGATGTACGTAGTTCAAAATGAACCAGAGATTTCTCTGGCTTATACAGAGCATGCAATGCGCGTACTCGCTGAAATGGCCATCGCTTTACCACCCAAGAAAAAATTACGCGTGAGAAGGCATTTAGAGGCGACTGTGCCAGTGGTGAATGAAGGTGCGATTAATGTTTACAATTTTGGAAAAAAGGTAAAAGAATTTGCCCAGATTTATTCATCGGTGTCTGTGAATTTGCGTACAGATGAACGGAAAGAATTTAATCAATCAGAATGGCTGCAAGCAGCTTTGCAAGAGCTTCTAAACTCTACATCAAAAGTGAACCAGATTAGGTTTAATTTTTCCATTCGTCGCGAGCCTTTAGATCCACGCAATGGCCGTTACACGATTTTTAATAAAAATTTTCATGACGAGTTCACCGTTGTCCCGATGTTGGTTGAGGACGCCCTTGGATCGCCAATAAAAGTCCTGTCAGAGGTAGGCGGGCAGTTAAAGCACAATGACAAAGACGGTCAAAAAAATCTCATCGTTGAACTAATGATTAAGAATAATCTCAAGGCATTACGAGAAATTGATCTATTGCCGTCTACTTTACCTATTACATTGCTCGATGCGAGCGGAGCCCGCGCGGGTGGTCGAAGAGTGGATCAATCGTCTTCCGGTAGCAATTTTTTTTTGCTGATTAATCGCAATGATTTAACGTCCTTATCGTCTTATCTAATAAAAAAGACATGCGCACTGCAAACCTTAATTCTTCATGATTGCACTTTGGATTCTTCTGCACTTGAAGAGCTCGCCATAGGCTTAGCAAAAAATACCTCAGTACAAACGCTGGATTTATCAAAAAATTTAATTCGTCGCCCCGGTGTTCATGGACTCAATACATTTGCAGGATTGCAGACCTTCTCTCAGATGTTGGCGAAGTCGAACAACCTTCTGCATGTCAATTTAGCCAATTGTCGCTTGCGCGATCGGGGAGCTAGTTTGCTGCATGAAGCACTAAAAGCTAACCCACAATTACAGATAAAACTTAATGTGAGGGGTAATATGATTTCTCCCGACCATCCGATTTGGGGCGATACTCGGGTTATGGGTAATTCCTTGAATTCAATCGAGGCTGCCGTCAGTTCTTATAGTTAATCAAAGGATTTCAAGTATGCATGCTCATGCCGAAGTACCCTCCATCGGTTTGATTGTCTGGAGTGAGGGTGACAAAGACTGCAGCGCACGCTGGCAGTCGGATGCGGGATTGACGCCTCCCAAGCGGGTAGTGGTTACTGACGATACCTTGACGGCTGATTCCGCATATCGATTGGCGTGTGAAGGTGTGGGTATTTTATGGAGGGGCGATTTTCAAAATGCGCGTCAATTACTGCAAGCTCTTGTGCGTCGAGTTGAGCGGCCCTCCAAGAAAAGTCATCGTATCAAAGCACATACACCAGCCGCAGGAACCAAAGACGCGTTTAATTTATATCGGCTGTCGCAATCACAGCGAGCGCGTACCTTGGGTATGTTGTTGATTCCTTTCGATGCAGGTCATCACATTCCTTTACGGCGCGCTCCCGATGTGAGTCAGGCGTGTAATGAAGCTATGGGCCAGTCTGACTCGCCTTATGTGATGTCATTGCGTGAGCTGTTAGGCATTATCAGCGCCCATGAGTGGCGAAAAAAAGGGATTGAGATACCGGTTCTGCAGCGTGATAACGATGCACAGCGCATTCATGCACATTACGGCGTGTTCGCACCGCTGCGTGCGGAATATCTTCCTTTGGTTGCCAATGCAGCATTACCCAAAGCTTTCAAAAAAGATGCCGTGGCATTTGATATTGGTACCGGCACCGGTGTGATAGCTGCATTGCTGGCGCAGCGAGGATTTGCGCGCGTGAGCGCTACCGATCTTAATCCGCGGGCTTTGCAATGTGCCCGTGAGAATATTCAGCGTTTAGGTTTGAGTAAACAAGTTGACGTTATTGAAGCTGATTTATTTCCATCAGGTAGAGCAGCGTTAGTGGTGTGTAATCCGCCTTGGGTGCCAGCACGGCCTACTTCGGCCCTCGAGCAGGCGGTGTTTGATCCCGATAGTGCGATGCTGCGCGGCTTTCTTGCGGGTGTTGCTGAGCATCTGATAGTGGGTGGTGAAGCATGGTTAGTATTGTCTGATTTAGCTGAGCGTTTGGGCTTGCGCACTCGCGAAGAATTATTGGAATTTATAAAGCTTGGTGGATTGAAAGTAGTGGAGCGACTAGATGCTCGTCCGACACACAAAAAAATAGCCGACGAGAACGATCCATTACATTCGGCGCGAGCCGCTGAAATAACTTCCTTATGGCGACTCGTCTCTGTTTGATCTAAAGCATAAAGATGAACTTGTCGTAAAGGCGTTGTTACAGAGGGCTTCCATGCTCATAAGAAAGTCCTCACTTTATGTCTATTTCGAGCGCGACTATAGAGAATAATTCGCAATCGCTGATACTCGATACCTCACTCGGTAGTAAACGAAATAAATGTAATGATTCAGGCAGTGATGCTCCGGTGATGGTTCAATATGCTCCGCATGCTGATGTTCACGATGATCTGAAAATAAATTTCTTTGCAGTGATTCCGCTTGAGGTACGTTTTCAGCTGCTACATTTTTTGGTATATCGTCGCCATCCCGTAACGGCTAGTGATGATCTCTTCAGCTATGCCAAAACGTGTAAGGCCGGTTCAAGCGATGTGCATGCATACCACGAAATAATTAGCGATCCGCAACAGGCGCTGTTGGCAAGTAGATCATTGATTAAATGTGCTTGGGCACAAGCGCTGACACATGGACACTCAAACAGAGCGATCATGTTTGTGCAGGCCTTACAAAAATTATCTTCAACTTATACAGCGGTTTATCTCGATGTGCGAGGAGATACTACCTGGCTACCTTACAAAAACTATCAAACAAGAGATAGATTGCCATTTAGTCCAACGGTGCTTGGGCCTGAAAGCATCGCTGCTGTCATGTGCTCTGAGAAGCTAAGCTTTTTACATCTTACGTGTGGGTTTCCTGAGGGAGAAGGCATAGTTAATAACTCGTATCACCGCAACTATGCCTATTTTGATGAGTATATGAATGGTTGTTTTAACGCCTTAACGGAAGGGTGCACCAAACGCACTAATAAAGGTATCAGACTCCCTTTGATTTTTTTAGAAGTATCCGAGATGATGCTACAAGACTTCGTCAAATGTTTTGATAACCCAAAAATTAAACTAAGTATTTCCGGCTTATATCTACACGGCGCGATGGAAAAAGTGTTTGATGCAAACTTTCTTAAGGAGAGCCATCGGCTTCAATTGGAAGGCCCCACTCAAATTGATTCTCATGTGTGGTCTGAGTGTATTGGGAAAATTGGCAAGCTAAAATATTTGCATCTAGAGGGCTGGGGGGGTGACAGTATGATTGAGGGCATCGCTGACTGGCTTAAAGATAATCAGTCATTAGAAGAATTGCATTTGACGAATTGTTGTTTGGGGAATGAATCTATACATTGGCTTTGTCAGGTGATTGAGCGACATACAACCCTAAAATATTTGGCTGTTGATGGATACCATTATTTCGATACATTGGGTGAAAGAGCGCTTGCGAGTCTTCTCAAAGCAAATCCCGATCTTACGCTGAATTTAGGTCATAAAATTTCAACCGATAATCCTTTGGAGTCCTATCGTTTGCAAGGACGAGTAATTTGTGATCGCTATCCCAAAGCAATGAGTGATTTTCCTGAGATTTATGGAGAACTGGATTTTTTTTCTATACCTACTCAATGAGGATTGATATTTTTCTAACTCCGTATTTGATCAACCTAAGGAAGCAGTGAACAAATAAAAGCGAGACGTTAGTAGAGTAATTAATCAAAGATAACCCTTTCATTAATTTGACTCCGAGTCGCACAGCTGCGCTGGCTCGCCATAAAATTCACAATAAATCCGCATTTCCCTAGCTTGTTATCAATACGGGATTAATCACATCTGGCGGCCACAGGCGCTATAATCAAGGCCGCTGTAGTCATTACAGCCAAACGCTAGGGGTCTCGGTGGGTTTGCCGAGTGAGATATACCCTTGAACCTGATCTGGGTAATGCCAGCGTAGGGAAGCGACGGTCGAGTCCTTATTCTCCTCATCGTGCTTTCTTCGCTGTTTTGAGCAAAGGAAGTCCATGAACGCCAATCCTCAATTCTTAGCTGCAACGGCCACAGTCGATGAAGCCGCCATCCAGCCCTTGCCGAATTCACGCAAGATTTATGTGTCCGGTTCGCGTCCGGATATTCGTGTGCCCATGCGTCAAATCTCGCAGAGCGATACACCGGCCTCTTTTGGCGCAGAAAAAAATCCACCGGTGTTTGTGTACGACACCTCAGGGCCCTACACCGACTCCACCGTCAAGATAGACATACGCTCAGGATTGGCGCCTTTGCGCGCTGCTTGGATAGCCGAGCGCAACGATACCGAAGAGTTGTCAGGACCTACTTCCGATTATGGTATCGAACGTCTCAGCGACCCCAAGTTGGCTGAGCTGCGTTTTAATTTGCATCGCAAGCCACGTCGTGCCAAAGCAGGTAAGAACGTCACGCAGATGCATTACGCACGCGCTGGCATCATCACACCAGAAATGGAATACATCGCTATTCGCGAAAATCTTTGTCGCAAAGAGTATCTAGAAAATCTGAAGTCTTCTGGTCCGAATGGTGCCAAGTTGGCTGAGTTGATGGGTCGTCAGCATCCAGGTCAATCGTTTGGTGCTGCAATTCCTGCTGAAATTACTCCTGAGTTTGTGCGTAGTGAAATCGCGCGTGGTCGCGCCATTATTCCAAATAACATCAATCACCCAGAAAGTGAGCCTATGATCATAGGTAGAAATTTTCTGGTGAAGATTAATGCCAACATCGGTAATTCAGCGGTGACTTCATCCATCGGTGAAGAAGTTGAAAAAATGACCTGGTCGATACGTTGGGGCGGCGATACCGTGATGGATTTATCGACGGGTAAGCATATTCATGAAACCCGCGAATGGATTATTCGTAATTCACCGGTGCCGATTGGTACCGTACCGATTTACCAAGCCTTAGAAAAAGTAAATGGCAAGGCGGAAGATCTGACGTGGGAAATTTTCCGCGACACCTTAATCGAGCAAGCTGAGCAGGGCGTGGATTACTTCACCATTCATGCCGGTGTTTTGTTGCGTTATGTGCCACTCACAGCGAAACGTATGACAGGCATCGTTTCGCGCGGTGGTTCTATTATGGCGAAATGGTGTCTGGCGCATCACAAAGAATCGTTCTTGTATGAGCATTTCGAAGATATCTGCGAAATCATGAAAGCCTACGATGTAGCTTTCTCATTAGGTGATGGTCTGCGTCCCGGTTCTATTTATGACGCGAATGATGAAGCCCAACTAGGTGAATTAAAAACCTTGGGTGAATTAACGCAGATCGCATGGAAGCATGACGTGCAGGTCATGATCGAAGGTCCTGGTCATGTGCCCATGCATATGATTAAAGAAAATATGGATTTGCAGTTAGAGCAGTGTCACGAAGCGCCGTTTTATACCTTAGGTCCACTAACGACCGATATCGCTCCTGGCTATGATCACATCACGTCTGGCATTGGTGCTGCACAAATCGGTTGGTATGGCACAGCCATGCTGTGCTACGTAACACCAAAAGAGCATTTGGGTTTGCCGAATAAGGTGGATGTCAAAGACGGCATCATCACTTATAAGATTGCTGCCCATGCAGCCGATCTGGCCAAAGGTCATCCCGGTGCGCAGATACGCGATAACGCCTTATCCAAAGCGCGTTTTGAATTCCGTTGGGAAGATCAATTTAACCTCGGTCTCGATCCCGATAAGTCGCGTGAGTTCCATGATGAAACGCTACCTAAAGACTCAGCCAAAGTGGCGCACTTTTGTTCTATGTGTGGCCCGCATTTCTGCTCAATGAAAATCACTCAGGAAGTACGCGACTACGCTGCAAAGCAGGGTATTACTGAAATCGAAGCCTTAAAGCAGGGTATGGAAGTTAAGGCTGTCGAGTTTGTTAAAAGCGGCGCTGAGCTCTACCGTAAACAGTGATCTACGTATCATGATTGTCATTGAGCTCAACGGCGAATCACGCTCGGTAGCAAAAGATCACTCTGTGCATGACTTGGTCAATGCGTTGTCATTGACCAATCAAGCATTAGCGATTGCCGTTAATCGTGAAGTCGTACCGCGTGCGCAATGGGCGACTCATCGCTTTTCCGATGGTGACAAAGTCGATGTGGTGCGTGCCATAGGTGGCGGTTGATTTCCGTACGTGAAGCGATGCTAAAAGAATGAGACAAAGGATTAGCCAACACTATGAATGACTCACAACTCACTGGCCTGACCATTGCAGGTAAAACGTATAGTTCGCGTTTACTGGTGGGCAGCGGCAAATACAAAGACTTGGAACAGACGAGGCTTGCTACTGAGGCTAGTGGCGCTGACATTATTACGGTGGCTATTCGTCGCGTAAATATTGGTCAGGATCCGAATGCGCCGAGTTTGCTAGATGCGGTGCCACCATCGCGCTATACGATTCTTCCTAATACGGCAGGCTGCTACAACGCCAAAGATGCAGTGTATACATTGCAGTTGGCGCGTGAATTATTGAATGGCCACACGCTGGTGAAGCTCGAAGTTTTAGGCGATGAAAAAACTTTGTTTCCGAATATGCCTGAGACTCTCAAAGCAGCTGAGACCTTAGTCAAGGATGGTTTTGATGTGATGGTGTACTGCAGCGACGATCCTATACAAGCAAAGATGCTGGAAGAAATAGGCTGCTGTGCTGTGATGCCATTAGCCTCATTGATTGGTTCAGGCATGGGTATTTTGAATCCGTGGAATTTATCCCTAATCATCGAGCAAGCCAAGGTGCCGGTGTTAGTCGATGCCGGTGTGGGTACGGCGTCGGACGCAGCGATTGCGATGGAATTGGGTTGTGATGGTGTGCTGATGAATACCGCTATCGCTGGCGCACAAGATCCTATACGCATGGCGCGCGCAATGAAGTTGGCGGTTGAGGCGGGGCGTGAGGCTTTTCTGGCTGGGCGTATTCCTCGTAAATTCGCTGCATCACCTTCGTCACCTATGGCAGGCCGTATTGCATGAACAAAGCCTGTGTGCTTGTATTCGCCGGACTCGATCCTAGCGGTGGTGCGGGCATACAAGCCGACATACAGGCCATTAGCGATGCAGGCACGCATCCGCTACCCATCATTACTGCATTGACGGTGCAAGATAATCAGCACGTGTATGCAGTGCATCCCGTTGCCACGTCGATTTTAGTTGATCAAGTTAATACGCTAATAGCGCACGGTACGGTCATTGATGCGATCAAAATCGGCATCGTGGGTAGCTTAGCCAATGCGCAAGCGATTGCTGATGCCATCGTCACGTTAAGAAAATTAAATCCCACATTGCCCGTAGTTCTCGATCCTGTATTGGCCAGTGGTCATGGCGATGTACTCACCAAAGGTGATGCGGTGCAAGCGATTGCGCCATTACGACCGCTTGCGACTATCATCGTGCCGAACTTGCCAGAGGCGCGAGCTTTGTGTGATGGAAACGATCAACTCGCCTTGCAGGCAAAACGATTACTTCAAGATTCGCCTAACGCGATGATTAAAGGTGGCCATGGTGAAGGTGATGAAATCATCAACACCTGGTTCCATGGAAATCATCAGCGTGAGTGGCGTTGGTCACGTTTGTCAGGTGATTATCATGGCTCAGGTTGCACCTTGGCTTCAGCGATTGCAGCACGATTAGCTCAGGGCCTCATAATGGACGCGGCTTTAGATGCTGCGCAAAATTACACACAACAGAGTCTTGCTAATGCTTACGCCATCGCAGCAGGTCAGCTGATACCCAATCGTTTGAAGGAGATGTCATGAAAGGTCTTTATCTGGTCACTCCTGATTGGGATGACACTGAACAATTAGTTGCAGTTAGCGAGCAAGCGATACACGGCGGTGCGAGCTTACTTCAGTATCGTCACAAGACAGCTAGCGATACCTTGCGCCAAGAGCAAGCGGCAGCTTTATTAAAACTATGTCGCCGACTCAATGTTCCACTCATTATTAATGACCATCTTGAGTTATGTGTAGCCATTGACGCTGATGGTATTCATGTGGGTGGTACTGATGCATCGGTGGCGAGCATGCGAGCACGACTGGGGCCATCAAAAATAGTGGGCGCCTCTTGTTATGGTGATTTGCAATTGGCACGCGATGCGCAAGCCTCGGGAGCAAGCTACGTAGCCTTTGGTGGATTTTATCCTTCGCGCGTTAAAAAATATGCTGTGACTACGGCTCCTAACATTATTGGCTTGGCCTTGAATGAATTAAATCTGCCTATTTGTGTGATTGGCGGTATGACACCAGAAAATAGTCGCGTATTGATCGATCACGGCGCTCATATGGTGGCAGCGATTAGTAGTGTTTACTCGGTTGATGATCCTCGAGCGGCTGCCACAAATTTTTCTCAAATGTTTCGATAATCGGCCACTCGATTTGATTATCAAATAGCACTTCATCAAAATACCTCCTTACTTAATGACGACTTCGTAATCGTCTATTTCTTCGTTATGAGTTTTATTTTTTCGTATTGATTTAAACGAAAAAAGGAACTTGTTTCATCGTCTTGCTACTCATCGGCATCTTCGCTTGCGATCACTCGTTTGTGATCCGTATTTTATTTATATTTCATACGCTTTAAATCTTTGGGTATTAGGGAGGCTTAATTGACCAATCAATTATCCGACTTGCAGTATCTGATTCGTCAGTTGGGCCCCAGTCTTCCTGAGATTTCAACCATCATTGAGGAAGATTTAGATAGCTGGCAAATTAATTTTGATACAGGTCTGTCGTTACAAATCAGCTGGCAAGAAAACCCCGCGCGTGTGCTGTTGTGTTGTGCCATAGGCAAGCCGGTTGAGAGTCAGCGCGAAAAAATATTCGCTCGACTTTTGAATATGAATCTATTACTGCAGGGTGTGGCCAATCTGAAGCTTGCGCTTAACTCCCCTGAAGATGATGTAATTTTAATTGGAGAGCTTGAGTCAACTTCTCTGAAGTTAGAAATGCTACAGGCAGAAATCGCAGAGTATCTACGTTTCGCAGCACGATTCTCTAAGCTGATTAATGAGCCTGACGTTGATAGTGAAAAAGTAGATTTGTCACATATGACGAATAGTGAACTACTAAGAGCTTAATTTTAATAGATAGAAGGGATGATCATGACAACCGCTGCAACAATAAATTCACCTCGCGTATTAACGCCTACGACTAGCTATTTTCCACACGATGGAGCAGCTTTTGCCAGGCTGAGTCCAATCAAGAGTTTGAGAAATGCAGCGATCATCTATGAATCAATCAAAAATCTTCCTGATGAAACTGTAGTGCGTGGTGATTTTGATCAAAAGTCACGACCTTTCATTTTTTTCCCTGAGGCATTAAAAGACAAAGAAATTAAAAATTTGACTGCAATTGCATCAAAAAATATCGAAGCAAATAGAAAAGAAATGAAAAGTTTTTTGTTATCGATTGCTTCTGATGGATTTAATCTTGAAAGGTCACATATTCAAGTCAGAAAAGCATCAATCGAACTCTTGCATAACTGCACACGAACGATGGATTCACAAAAAGATTTTATGGTAGGTGATATCAAAGCATCGCTTAAAACTCTCACCAAAGTTTACTATGCAGATCAGCTACAAAAGAAGACATCGCCACATCGGCTGTTAGGTAAACAAATTTCTAAAATACAAAATAAACGACTGCGAGAGTTTATTGCTATACCTAGACATACTACGCTCGACATATGTGCCGCTGACCTGTCTGGTTTTTTCAAGCCAACATCATCTAGAAACTCTGACTCCGTTAGTTGATTCATTACTCCATTCCGACATGAACTCCAGTGGTGTCTTGTAATCCAGACTGGAGTGCGGTCGAA
>Ga0164294_10001487_pt1 | contig 21761 bp, 17 predicted proteins | sample GEODES005metaG_FD_111479 | JGI IMG/M metagenome (GOLD analysis project Ga0164294, IMG submission 111479) | Oligotrophic lake water microbial communities from Sparkling Lake, Wisconsin, USA - GEODES005 metaG | ecosystem: Environmental > Aquatic > Freshwater > Lake | place: USA: Sparkling Lake...
GTCGGGCTGGCCCCATCCGTACACGCTGGAGTCTCCCGTGACGAGGATGCGCTTCTCGCCTGGCTTCTTGGGGTCGGTGGGCAGCAGGCGGGTGCGCAGGCCGATGGCGTTGATCTGCGTCACCGCGCCGTCGGGAGAGTCCATCCGCCGGTTGGGCTCCAGCTTCCACAGGTAGCGGGGATCCCCCAACATCGTGTCCCAGCCCGTGGCCGAGGGCACAATCGGCTCGCAGACCGGGGCACCGACGAGCCGAGCGCCCACCTCGCCGGTGAGGAGCAGCAGGAGCACGGGGCCGAGGCTGAACAGCGCGCGTCGTTGGGGGCTCATGAGGTCCTGTGGAGCGGAATGAATCGTACCACGGGGGGGCTCATCCTTCGGCAGGCCGCTGCCGATTCAACCCTCGTGATGCCCGACGGGCTTTTTGGAGGTTGATCATGAATTGGAACTCGAAGCACACCGAGGCGGCCGACACCTATGCGTGGATCGGCTTCGCCGTCATCCTGGCCGTGCTGGGTACGGTGGGGGGCTTTCTCATGGGCTCGCTCTCGGCGAGCGCCGCGGGCGCCCTGTTGGCGCTGATCACCGCCGGCGTGCTGCTCTCCACCCGCCATGCCCAGGCCGACATCGCCGAGGACATCGTCGACAGCATCGTCCCCAGCCCCGCCCCCGCCGAGCAGCGCCCCCGCAAGGCCGCCTAAGGCTCCGCCGGCGGCGCCCCGCCCGCCTCCAGGGCGGCGCGCTCTTCGGCCTCGCGGGCCTTGCGCTTCCACATGTTCTCCCGGGGCTCGGCCTCGGGATCGGGCGGCGGGTGCTCGATGCCGCAGCCGCCCTCGGGGCCGGTGCCCTTGACGAAGGGGGCGCTGATCACCCGGCAGGAGGCATTGGGCCGCTTGCCGCTCACGGTGCACACACCCTTGTGGTCGAGCTTCAGGCCAGGCAGCTCGTCGCGGGGCAGCTTCTCGTGCATGGCCCGCATCCACCAGCCCCAGAGCGGCGCCGTGAGGTCGCTGGCGCTGGCGCCGATGCGGCGGGGCTGATCGTAGCCGAGCCAGACGGCGCCGCTGTAGAAGGGGGTGCCGCCGATAAACCAGAGGTCCCGCTCCAGGTCGGTGGTGCCGGTCTTGCCGGCCGCCGGCCCGTCGTAGCCGGGAAAGCCGCCGGCCCCGCGCGAGCCGCCGCCGGTGCCGACCTCGATGACGAGGCGCATCAGGTCGCGGGTGAGCGCGGCGGCCTCGGGGGTGAGGATCGCCTCGCCCTCGGTGACCGGCGCGATGCGCACCACGCCAGCCGGGTCCCAGGCCAGGGTCACCGGCCGGCCGCTGGCCAGCTTGCCGCCGCGCATCAAGGTGGCCACGAAGCGCGACATCTCCAGGGTGGTGGCCTCGCCCTGGCCCAGCGCGAGGCCCATCTCGGCGGGCCAGGCCCGGGTGTCGATGCCGATGCGGGTGGCGAAGTCGATCAGCTTCTGCGGCCCGCCCACCTCTTCGAGGAGCGAGGCCGTGGCGATGTTCTGGCTCCAGGCGAGGCCCTGGGCGAGGGCCGCGGTGGAGGAGTAGTCGCCGCCGACGTTGCGCGGCCGCCAGCCGTTGGTGCCCTTGAACTCCCGGGGGGCATTGGGCACGGCGTGGGAGCTCAAGAAGCGCTGCTTGCCGTCGGGGGTGAGCTGGCTGAAGGCGAGGGCGTAGACCAGCGGCTTCATCGAAGAGCCGGCCTGCCGCTTGGCCTGGGTGGCCCGCGAGAAGTCCGTGGCGCTGGTGATCGTGCCCCCGTAGACCGCCACCAGCAGGCCCGTGCGGCTGTCGAGCAGGGTGGCCGAGGCTTCGAGCGGGTCTTTGCCGTTGCGGCCCACCGCGCGCTCCAGGTAGCGCAGGCGATCGGGCAGCAGGGTCTCGGTCTGGGCCTGAAGCGCCACGCTCATCGCGGTGAAGATCTGCAGCCCGGCGCCATAGAGGGTCTCGGGCGGCACGTTGGCTTCGAGCCAGGAGCGGGTGGCCTGCAGATAGGCCGGGTGGCGCGGCTCGGGCAGCTCGTGGGGGCTGGCCTCCACCGGCTCGGCCAGGGCGGCCTCCACCGCGGCGGCATCCCACCCGCGTTTGGCCATGCTGCGCAGGGTGCGATCGCGGCGGGCGCGGGCCTCTTCGGGGTTGCGGTCGGGGCCGTAGCGGCCGGGGGCGGGCAGGATCGAGGCCAGGGTGGCCGCCTGCGACAGGCTCAGGCTGCGGGCCGAGATGCCCCAGTAATACTGCGCCGCCGCCTCGAAGCCGCAGACCGAGAAGGAGCCGGCCTGCCCGAGGTACGGGGCGTCGAGGTACATCTGCAGGATGGCGTCTTTGCCCAGATCGTGGTCGATCGCGACCGCCGAGAGGCCTTCGCGCACCTTGCGCTGCCAGGTGCGCTCCTTGTCGCCCGAGAGGTTGCGCCACAGCTGCATCGTCAGCGTGCTGGCCCCCTGCTTGAGCCCCTCGCCCCGCAGGTTCACATAGGCCGCCCGGGCAAGGCCACGCAGGTTCACGCCGGAGTGCTCGTAGAACTCCTGATCTTCGGCGGTGAGCAGGGCGGCGAGTAGGTGGGCCGGCGCTTCGGAGAGGGGCAGGTGCTCGCGCAGCAGCTCGCCGTCGGGGCCCACCATCCAGCCGAGCAGGATCGGCTCCAAGGCCGGCGGGCGGCTCCAGCCCTGGTTGCCCGGCGGCTGGCGGCCCTCGGGGAAGATGCCGCCGCGCAGCAGGATCTCCCCCGACTTGGTGCAGAATTCCCCCGCCGCCGCGGGCGGGCAGCGCTCGAGGTAGCCGCGGGCCTTGGCCTCGGCGATCACGCGCTCTTTGGGCTGATCGAGCTCGGCCGGCGCCGACCAGACCCGGGCGGGGAAGCTCCACCCCGGGTGGGCCACCTCGTAGCGGAGGTGGGCCTCGGTGGTGGTGACCGCCTCTTCGCGGATCCGCTCCCAGTGCGGCCAGCCGATGACGCCCAGCGTCACGACGAAGCCGACGAGGAAGAGCAGCAGGATGAGGAGGGCGCGCTTCAGGGGGACCCCGCAAAACGGCGCGCGCTCTAACGAGGCCCCCGATAACGCGCTTGTCGGCCTTACCGATCGTGGCCGTCGTGGCGCTCGGCCCAGGTCCGCAATTGGGCCCGCTGATCGCCATCGAGCTGCGCGAGGCCCTCGCTCAGCAAGCCGAGGATCTGTGCGCTGCCCCGATCGGCGAGGTCCATGCCGCGCTGGCGGATCGCCTCGACCTGGGTGGGGTCGGGGGTGTCGGCGAGCAGGGTGGCCATCAGCTCGCGCTTGAGGCCGCGGCCCTCCTCGCGCAGGGCCTCGACCTGGGGGCCGGCCTCTTCGACCAGGGCGCCGATCTCTTCGCGCTGGGCCTCGGTGGCGTCGATCTTGTCAAGGGCGCGCTCGGTCATGAAGCCCAGCGCGTGGCCCTCGCCGCCGTGGGGGCAGCCGCCGCCGCGGGCGAAGGCCGGGATGGCGACAAGGCCGCCGATCAGGGCCAACAGGGCGCCAAAGAAGAGGAAGCGCCGCCCGCGGCCATGCCGGCGCCCGCCGCGACAGCGGCGACCGGGGGTGGAGGGTTCGGTGGCGGAGGGGGTGGGATTGGGGGTCTCGCTCATGGGTGCTTGCTCCGAAGGCCAGCGCTCGCCGGCCAGGGGTAGCCTCAGCGCCGCCCGTTTCGGGTTGATGTCTCTCTTGTGTAGAAGTGTGAAGCGACAGCTTTGTCGCGATCTCCGTCCGCCTCTGGAGGCCGGCCCCGTTGAAGAGGCCGATCAGGCGCTATCTTCAAACCCTGGCACAAGGGTTGCATGAGGTCAGCTCACTCGGCTGACCCGCCGCCGCTCCTGTCCCTTGGAGGTCCGATGTCCCGCCTGTCCCTGCTTCTTGGCTTGTCCGCTGTCACCCTGGCCGCCTGCAAAAACGATGAACCCAAGGGGCGCCCCGCTCCCCGCGACGCCCACCTGGAGCGCTTCTCCTCCTGCGCCGAGCTGAAGGACCACATCGTCGAGGCCCAGGTCGAGATGCTCGTCTCGGCGATGTACGACGGCTACTACGGCGTCGACGTCGCCATGGAAGGCGGCGCCACCAGCGACTCGGCGGGCAGCGACCGCAGCGGCGACGGCGCCCCCTCGGACTACTCCAGCACCAATGTGCAGGAGGCCGGCGTCGACGAGGCCGACATCGTGAAGACCGACGGCGAGTATTTGTACATCGCCCAGATGGACGAGCTCACCATCGTCGACGCCTGGCCGGCCAGCGAGGCCGCCGTGGTCGCCCACCTGCCGCTGGGGGGCTGGGCCACTGGCCTCTACCTGCACAATGACCGCGCCGTCGTCTTCTCCCAGGTCTATGATGGCGGAGAGGGCCCCTTCGCCTACGGCACCAGCCGTGTCTCCATCGTCGACGTCACCGATCGGGCCAACCCCGAGATCCTGCGCGAGATCGACCTGTCGGGCTGGCTGACCTCCAGTCGCCTGATCGGCAGCGATCTGTACCTGGTGCAGAACAGCTACGGCGCGCTGCCGGACTCCCTGTGGAGCACCCTGGAGGGCCTGGAGAGCGAGCTGCCCAACCCCGAAAACTACTGGGATGCCACCGAGGCCGAGCGCGAGGCCGCCAAGGAGCGGGCCCGCGACCTGATCCGCCCCCGCGTGGCCCTGGCCCTGGCCGACACCGACGCCACCGACCTCATCCTCCAGATGAAGGACCACGCCCCGGGTGAGGAGGTCGACTCCACCTCGCCCCTCGCCTGCACCGATCTGTACCGCACCGAGAACCTCTCCTACCCCTCCACCCTGGCGGCCTTGCACCTCGACCTCTCGGTCGACGGCGGCGAGATCGGCGGCGAGGGCGTGCTCGGCGAAGGGTGGACCGTCTACGCCAACGAAGACAGCTTGACCATCGCCCAGGCCTCCTGGAGCTGGTGGTGGAGCGGCGAGGCGGTGGAGACCCAGCTCCACCACTTCGATCTCTCCGCTGGCGCGCCGGTTTACGTCGCCTCGGGGGCCATCGACGGCTGGATCCTCGGCCAGTACAGCATGAGCATGCACAACGGCTACCTGCGCGTGGCCAGCACCGATCCCGGCGAGAGCGACGGCGGCGTCTCCGGCGGCACGGTGACCAGCGAAGAAGACGCGCCCACCGCACCCGCCGAGGCGCCCGCCGACAGCGGCGGCAGCGCCGCCCGCTCGGTCGCCGCCCCCAAGAACACGCCCGGAAACCTCTTCACCGTGCTGGGTGTGGAGGGCGAAGACCTCGTGGAGGTCGGCTCGGTGCGCGGCATCGCCCCCGGCGAGACGATCTACGCGGTGCGTATGATGGGCGACAAGGGCTATGTCGTCACCTTCCAGCAGACCGATCCTCTGTTCACGCTCGACCTCTCCGACCCGACCAACCCCACCGTGGTGGGTGAGCTGCACATCCCCGGCTACAGCGCCTACCTGCACCCCATCGACGACACCCACATCCTGGGCATCGGCATGGACGGCACCGAAGACGGCACCATCACCGGCTTCGCCGTCAGCCTCTTCGACATCAGCGACTTCGCCAACCCCACGCTGCAGCAGAAATTCAGCCTCGCGACCACCAGCGACTGGAGCTCCAGCGAGGCGCTGTGGGACCCCCACGCCTTCACCCTGCACAATGGCGTGATGGCCGTGCCCGTCTACAGCGACAGCTACGACGAGAGCACCGGTGTGTACAGCCACTTCTCGGGCGTGCAGGTGATGGAGGTGGACAGCAGCGGTATCAATGACCTGGGCCAGGTCGATCACGCCGACCTCGTCGGCCTCTCCGACTGTCTGTACAACGGTGAATACTACGGCGCCGAAGACACCGCCGTCTCCGAAGGCGGCGATGTGGGGGCCCCGGACTCGGGGGATGTGGCCGAGGAGCCCGCCTCCGCCGAGCTCTGCGCCGAGTCCTACTGGTACGCCACCGTGCGCCGCAGCGTCTTCATCGAGGGCAACCTCTACTCCATCTCGGACTACGGGGTGAAGATCACCGAGGCCACCGATCCGACCGCGCTCCAGGGCACCGTGCTCTTCTGGCCGGCCGCCGTCGAGTAGCGTCAGACAGAGGCGAGGGGCTGGTGCTCAGAGCGGCTCGACGTCGAAGAGCTCCAGCCCCGGGGCGTTGCGCATCGCGTAGGTGAGCGGCCACTCCCCCTCCGACAAGACCACCATGTTGTCGTTTCGGTCCTGCACGATCACATAGTCGCGGCGGCTCTGCAGCCAGGTGAGGGCCTCGGGCTTGCCGCCGATCCAGCGGGCGTAGCGGTAGGGCAGGCTGTGCAGCTCGCACTTGGTGCTGTACTCGGTGAGCAGCCGCTCTTTCAAGACCTCGAACTGGAGCTGACCGACCGCGCCGAGCCAGGGGTCCTGCTTGCCCAACTCGGGCCGGTAGAAGAGCTGGATGACGCCCTCCTGGCTGAGCTGGTGCAGGCCGGTGTCGAGCTGCTTTCGGCGCAGGGGATCCTTGAGCACCACCCGCGAGAAGTACTCCGGCGCAAAGCGGGGGATGCCCTGAAAGCGCAGGACCCGCCCCAAGGCCAGGGTGTCGCCGATGCGCAGCTTGCCGGGGTCATACAGGCCGATGATGTCGCCTGGAAAGGCCTCCTCGACGATGCTGCGCTCGGCGGCCAGGAAGCTGTGGGGCTTGGCCATGCGCAGGATCTCGCCGGTGTGGCCGATGGTGGCGTCCATCCCCTGGGTGAAGTGCCCGCTCACCACGCGCAGAAAGGCCACGCGGTCGCGGTGCTTGGGGTTCATGTTGGCCTGGATCTTGAACACGAAGCTGGAGAAGCCCTCCTCGCCGGGCTCGACCAGCACGTCCTGGCCCTTCTCGTCGTGGGCGATGCGCGAGGCCGGAGCGGCGGCGTGCTCGGCCATGAAGGTGAGCAGCGGCTCCACGCCAAAGTTGGTGGCCGCCGAGCCCCAGAAGACCGGGCTCACCTCGCCCTTCAAGAAGCCCTCGATCGACCAGGGGTCGCCGGCGATGCTGAGCAGCTCCAATTGCTCGTTGACCTCGTTGTAGAGCCGCTCGCCGATCAGCTCGATGCAGGCGTCGAGGTGGACGAGGGTGGACTCCACGATCTCCTGGCCGTGGTTGCCGCCGCGGTAGAGCGTGACCATCCGCGTGTGGATGTCGACCACGCCGCAGAAGTCGCTGCCATTGCCCACCGGCCAGTTGAGCGGCACCACCTTCAGGTTGAGCGTCTTGCTGACCTCGTCGAGCAGGGCCAAGGGGTCCATGCCGGGGCGGTCGAGCTTGTTCATGAAGGTGGCCACCGGCAGCTTGCGCATGCGGCAGACCTCGAAGAGGCGCCGGGTGCGGGCCTCCACGCCCTTGGTTTGGTCGATCAGCATGATGGCCGAGTCCACGGCCGCGAGCGTGCGGTAGGTGTCTTCGGAGAAGTCGGCGTGGCCGGGCGTGTCGAGCAGGTTGAGCGCGTTTCCGCGGTAGCCGAACTGCAGCACCGAGCTCGTGATCGAGATGCCGCGCTCCTGCTCCATCTTCATCCAGTCCGAGACGGCGTGGCGGCTGGCTTTTCGGCTGCGCACGCTGCCGGCGAGGTGGATGGCCCCCGAATAGAGCAGCAGCTTCTCGGTGAGCGTGGTCTTGCCCGCGTCCGGGTGCGAGATGATGGCGAAGGTACGCCGGCGGGCGGCCTCGTGGGCAAGATCGGTCATGGGGGGCTCCGAGCGGGGGCGCCGGCTTAACGCCGCGTCGGCCAACCTGCCGGGGCTCAGGTGAGGAGGGCCGAGAGCGGGCAGGCGGCGGGGCCAAGGGCGAGCGCGCCAGCCAAGGGCGTCGGACTTGTGGAGGCCTCCCCGGGGCGCCTTGCGGGCAAGGATGAGGCTGCGCCAGCGAAACAAGGAACGAGGCAGGTTGGCCTGCCAGAGGGTGGCCTCCCGCAGGGACTGAAGCAGCAGGCCGGCATTGTCGATCTGTTCGGCGGCGCCACGCCTGTCGCTGGAGCCCTACTCCAACACACAGCCCGTGCGGGCGTCGACATAGTGCGCCGAGGTCGGCGACAGGCCCAGTGCCCGCGCCGTCACCCGCTTTCCCTCCCAGTCGACGGAGGTGCGGGCCACGTCGGGGTCGACACGGGTCCACTCGGTGCAGAAGGCCTCGTCGCGACCCATCACAAAGAGGCAGGAGCAGGTCTGTTTGGCCCGAAAGGCCGTGGCCAGGGTGAGGATGCCCGCCTCGTAGCGGGGCAGCTCCTGCTTTGCGCAGGCCAGAGACAGAAGAAGCAGGATCACAGCCCCTCCACCAGCGCCAGGGCCTGGCGCAGCGTGACGTCGTGGTTGTAGCTGCCATCGCGATCATCGGCGGTGCGCACCACCACCAGATCGCGGCTGGGGATCACGGTGACAAACTGGCCCCAGTGCCCTTCGGCGGCGAAGGCGTCGGCCGGCGCCGAGGGCCAGGGCAGGGCCGTGTCGCCGTGCTCGGGCACGGCCTGGTTCACCCAGAACTGGCGCCCCTGCACATCGCCCGGCGAGCGGGCCAGCGGCATCGCCCGGTAGGCGTCGCTCACCGCGGTGGAGCGGGCCATCCAGCCCTCGGGCAGCAGGCGGCGCCCGCCCCAGCAGCCATCCTGCTCCCAAAGCTGCCCCAGGCGCGCGTAGTCGCGGGGGGTGGCGAAGAGGTACGAGCCCCCCAGGTAGGTGCCCGCCGCGTCGCGCTCAAAGACCGGCGAGCGCATCCCCAGCGGATCGAAGAGTAGGGCCCAGGGGTAGCTGTCCTCCCAGGTGGGAGAGAGGGCGCCGTGAACGATCGCCGAGAGCAGCATCGCGTCGCCGGTGGAGTAGCGAAAGGCGCGGCCCGGCGGGTGCTCCAGCTCCAGCCCGCTCACAAAGCCCGCCATGTCGACCCGGCCCTGACCGTACAACATCGCCAGCACCGTGGAGTGGGTGAGCGGGCTGTTCTCGTAGCCCTCCCGCCAGCGGTAGCCGGTGGCGAAGGCCAGCACGTCGTCGACCTTGATCCGACAGGAGCTGGGCCGCTCGACCGCCAGATGCTCACAGATCGAGTCGTCGAGCTTCAGCCGCCCCTGGGCCACCGCCGCGCCCGCGAGGGTGCCCATCACGCTCTTGGCGACAGACCACGACAGGTGCACCGTGTCGGCGGTATAGCCATTGCCGTAGCGCTCGTAGACGATCCGGCCACGGTGAACGATGAGCAAGGCGTCGGTGCGCAGGCCCAGGCGGGCCGGATCGGCCAGCGCAGCGGGCGGCGTGAAGTGGTGCTGATCGAGCTCGGCCACCACCGCCGGGCGGCTCGTGATCAGGGCTTCGGGCCAGGAAGCGCCGGGCTCCTGGCCCGGGGGGCAAGGGAGAGACGAGGCCAGGGCGAGGTTGAGCCAGAGCAGCACGGGCGCCTCCAGGCGGGCCCCCTATTCCTGCGCGCCCGACCGCGCATCCGGCCTACCGCGAGGCCCCGAATCCGGTAGGATGCCGCTCCGAACGGAGGTCTGCCCTTGTCGTCTACGCCCGTCACGCTCAGCCCTGAAGAGACCCTGCACCGCGGCTATACGCTCCGCGCCGTGCTCACCGGCGCCCTGCTCGGGGCTGGGCTCTCGCTGTGCAACATCTACCTCGGCCTCAAGATCGGCTGGGGCATGAACATGAGCGTGACCGCCGCCCTGATGGCCTTCGGCCTGTGGCAGGCGCTCACCCGCATCGGCAAGCTGCGTCCCTTCGGCGTGCTGGAGAACAACATCAACCAGACCGGCGCCAGCGCGGGCGCAGCGATCTCCTCGGCCGGCCTCGTGGCGCCGATTCCGGCCCTGACGATGATGACCGGACGCACGCTCTCCTACCCGGAGCTCGCCATCTGGGTGCTCTCGGTGGGGCTCGTGGGCGTGATGTGCGCCATCGCCGTGCGAAAGACCCTGCTGGTGGAGAGCAGCCTCGCCTTTCCGGGCGGCGTGGCCACCGGCGAGACCCTGAAGGAGATGTACGCCAAGGGCGAAGAGGCGATGTCCCGCGTGAAGATGCTGCTGGCCGGCGGCCTCGCCGGGGCGCTCTCCAAGCTGGCCAACGTGATCTGGCACCCGGCCAACCTGATGCTGCCTGGCACCCTGGGGGTCGGCGGAAAGGTGGCCAGCGGCTACACCTTCGCCAACCTCACCTTCTCCTTGGAGCCGAGTCTGCTGATGATCGCCACCGGCGGCATCATCGGGCTGCGGGCCGCCATCTCGATGACGATCGGCGGCCTCCTCACCTGGGGCTGGCTGGCGCCGATGGGGATTGAGGCCGGCTGGATCGAGGCCGGGCCGGCCGACCCCACCAAGCCCTGGTTTAGCAATGGCGTGAAGTGGCTGCTCTGGCCGGGGGTGACGATGATGGTGGTGGCCAGCCTCGTCAGCTTCGCCTTCTCAGCCAAGTCCCTCTCGGGACTGTTTTCGTCGAAGGGCGGCGCCGCCGAGGCCGAGGACCCCACCGACCTGCCGAAGAGCCGTTTTCGCCTGCTCTTCGCTGGCGCGCTGCTCTTCAGCGTGATCATGCAGGTCATCCTCTTCGACATCAAGCCCTGGCTCGCCGTGGTGGGCGTGCTGCTGAGTGTGGTGCTGGCCATCGTCGCCGGCCGCGTCTCCGGCGAGACCGGCGTGACGCCGATCGGCGCGATGGGCAAGGTCACCCAGCTCACCTTTGGCGTGCTCGACGCCAGCAACCCGGCCTCCAACCTGATGTCGGCCAACGTGACCGGAGGTGCCGCCAGCCAGTGCGCCGATCTGCTGCATGATCTGAAGACCGGCATGATGCTGGGCTCTCACCCCCGCCACCAGTATGTCGCCCAGGCGAGCGGCGTGCTGGGCGGCGCCCTGGTGGGCTCGGCGGCCTATCTGGTGCTGATCCCCGATCCGAAGAACCAGCTCCTCACCGAGGAGTGGGCGGCTCCGGCCGTGGCGACCTGGAAGGCGGTGGCGGAGGTATTTCAGCAGGGCCTCTCGGCGATGCCGCCGATGGCCTTTGAAGCGATGGGCATCGCCGCCGTGCTCGCGGTGGTCCTCACCCTGGCCGAGAAGTGGGTGCCGAAGGAGAAGCGGGCCTGGGTGCCGAGCCCGGTCTCCCTCGGCCTCGCCTTGACCATTCAATTCTACACGGTCCTGGCCTTCTTGATCGGAGCCTTGATCTTTGAGATCACCCGCCGCAAGGCGCCCCAGTGGACCGAGCGCTTCGCGATCGTGCTCTGCGCCGGCGTGATCGCCGGCGAGAGCGTGATCGGCGTGGGCGACGCCTTCTACAAGATGTTCGCCGGATGATCCCGGTGCTCTGGGTGGGGCTGGCCGGCGCAGCCCGGCTCGACGGCCCCCTGCCCGAGGCCGCCGACCTGCACCTCACCCTCGATCCCGCGGCGGAGGCCTTCTCCGGAGAGATCGCCCTCGCCTACACCTTCGACCACCGCACCCGCTCGGTCTCCCTGCACGCCCAGGGGCTCACCTTCACCGCCGCCAGCCTGGAGGTGGACGGACAGCGCCTCCCGGCCACCGTCGGCCCCAAGGAGGACCAGACCGTGCAGGTTGGCTGGGCCTCAACGGCGCGGGGCCCGGCGACCCTGCACCTCGCCTGGACCGGCCTCGCCTCGGCCACCGACACCGATGGACTGTTTCGCCAGGAGGAGGGCGGCCGGCCCTACCTCTTCAGCCAGTTCGAGCCAATCAGCGCCCGGCGCGCCTTCCCGATCGTCGACGAGCCGGGCCTGAAGATCCCCTACACCGTCTCTCTGTCCACGCCGGCCGGGCTCGTCGCGGCGGCCAACGCCCCCCTGGTGGGCACCCGCATCGACGGCGACCGGGCCCACCACAGCTTCGCCCCCACCCGCCCGCTGCCGGCCTACCTCGTCGCCTTCGCCGTCGGGCCCTTCGATGTTGTGCCGCTGGGCGCCCTCGGACGGGCCGGCCGCCCCACCCGGCTGCTGGTGCCCGCCGGCCGCGCCGCCGACGCCGCGGCCTCCGGCGCCGCGGTGGGGCCGCTGCTTGGGGCCATCGAGGCCTGGTTTGACAGCCCGCTGCCCTACGAGAAGCTGGACATCGTCGCCATCCCCGACCCCATCGGATTTGGCGGCATGGAGAACGCCGGCCTCATCACCGCCAGCCTCGATCTCATGGTGGTGCGCCCCGAGCTGGACAGTCCGGCCCGCCAGCGCAGTTGGGCCCTGCTGCTGGCCCATGAGCTGGCCCACCACTGGTTTGGCGACTGGGTGACGCCGGCCTGGTGGGATGATCTGTGGCTGAACGAGTCCTTCGCCAGCTACCTCGCCGGTGTGGTAGTGGAGCAGCTCCACCCCGACTGGAGTCTGCCCGCCCTGCGGGTGGCCGATCAGGGCGGCGCCATGGCCACCGACACCCTGCCCGAGACCCGCGCCGTGCGCCAGCCAGTCACCGGCGACGGCGACATCCTCACGGCCTTTGACGCCATCGCCTATGAGAAGGGCGAGGCGCTGCTGCACATGATCGCCGCCTGGATGGGCCCCGAGCCCTTCCGGGCAGGCGTGCGTCAGTACCTCGCCGATCACGCCGATGGCAGCGCCACCGCCGACGATCTGCTCCGCGCGCTGGACGCCGCCGGCGACCGGCCGGTGTCACCGATCCTGGGCCCCTTCCTGGAGCGCCCCGGCCTGCCTCGCCTCGCCTTCTCCCTGGACTGTGCAGCGGGCGCGACCCCACGGCTCTCTGTTCATGCGAGGCGCCATCTCCCCGGCGGTCAGTCCTCGAGGAGCCGGTGGCGGGTGCCGATGCGCCTGCGCTACCCGACCCCCGCGGGCCCGGCGGAGACACAGCTCCTGCTGCGCGGGCGGCGCGAGGCCGTCGCGCTGCCGGGGGCCGTGGACTGTCCAGGTTGGATCCTCCCCAATGTCGATCAGCGCGGCTACTACCGCGTGGCCTGGACCGACGCGCAGCTGGCTCCCCTACTCGGCCCCGCAGCCCCCGACCTCTCCCTCTCCGAGCGGGTCGGCCTGCTGCAGGACGCCAGCGCCATGGTCGCCGCCGGGCAGGTCTCCCCGACCCTGCTGCTGGGCGCCCTGCCCCAACTCCTCGCCTTGGAGCAGCCCGCCGTCACCGCCACCACCCTGCCGATCGTGCGGGCGCTCGACGCCCACCTCGTGCCCGACGCTCTGCGGCCGTCCTACGCCGCCTTCCTGCGCCGCACCTATGGCCCACTGGCCGCCCAACTGGGCTGGGAGCCGAAGCCAGGCGAAGACGACGCCACCCGCCGCTTGCGACCGGCCCTGCTGGGCCTCGTGGGCGGCGCGGGGGAGGACCCCGTGCTCCGCGCCGAGGCCCAGCGTCGGGCTGAACAATGGCTGACCACGCGACAGGGCACCGCCGCCGAGCTGGTGCCGCTCTGTCTCCAGCTCACGGCCATCGACGGCGATCTGTCCACCTTTGAGGCCCTGCGCGACGGGCTCGGCCGCGACCCCGACAAGGTGCCCCGCGGCTGGATCCTGAGCGCCATGGGCCGCCTGCGCGATCCAGTCGCCCTCACCGCCGCCCTCGACTTCGCCCTGACCTCGGGCGAGGTTGGCCTCGGCGAGGCCACCAGCCTGCTCTACGGCCCCCTCTCCCGCCCACGCACCGCCGATGTGCTCTACCGCTACGCCCTCGACCACCTGCCCCAGATCGAGGCCAAGGTGCCGGCGGTCGGCCGGGCCTACCTCTCCTATGTGGGGGCGGGCTTCTGTTCACCCGCCGACCGCGCACGCGTCGAGGCCGACCTCAAACCCCTGTCGGCCCGCTGGGTGGGCGGCGGCCGGGTGCTCACCGAGGTATTGGGGGAGATCGATCAGTGCGTCGCCAACAAGGCCCGCCAGGAGCCCGGCGTGATCGCCTTTCTCAGCGCCCAGCCCCCTCCTTGAGCCGCCACTCCAGCACGAAGGTGCCGAAGGGAAAGAAGGAAGCCGCGAAGGCCAGCGCCGTGCGCAGCCAGCTCCAGCCCTCCACCCGGGAGGCGCTGCCCAGGGCGATCAGGTAAACAAAGACAAAGATCCCATGGGTCCAGCCCACCCAGGCTACCGGCTCGGCGATGCCGAGCCCGTACTTGAGCGGCATGGCGACCCCGAAGAGGGCCAGCACGCTGAGCCCCTCGGCGCGGGCCACCCACCAGAACCAGCGCAGCGCCTCGCTCATGACGACACCTCGGCCGGGGCGTGGGTGAAGCGGTGACCCGGCTGGGCCACCATCAGCCCGACGGTGAGCAGGGTCAACACCAGGGCGAGCAGGCCCGCGGCCCGCCGCAGCGGCGCCTGGGACTGTTCAGGCCGCTCGGTGGCCCAGATCAGGAGCTGATGGCCGATCAGCGACAGCAGCATGCTGGCCGAGAGCCACGCGCTGCCCATCGAGGTGCCCTCCAGGCGCGCCAGCCCCCAGCCGGCGAACCAGAGCAGCACAAAGCCGGCGGTGGCCGGGTAGCGGGCCGCCTGGGCGCGCAGGGCGCCGTCGGCGGGCACCAGGGCGCCCCAGAGCCCGGCTCCATAGAGCAGCAGCCCCAGCCACTTGAGGAGGCGCAAGGCCATCCAGGCGTCGATCACTTCGGCCTCCAGGCGCAGAACTTGCCCCACTGGCGCCCCCTGTCAAGCCCGACCTCGATAGGCCAAGGCGATCCACCGGAGCACCCGTGCGACCCAGCCTCCTCCTGCTGCTCACTGCCTGCGCCGGCGACAAGGGTCCTTCCGCGGGGTCCAAGGACAGCGCCGAGCCCGCCGAGGACAGCGGCCCCATCGACGACACCGGCGAGCCCTGCACCGCCATCGCCGCGGTCTTCTTCGACCTCGGCGAGACCCTGGTGACCGAGCGCAGCGACGGGCTCTTTGAGGCCCTGCCCGGCGCCGTCGAGGCCCTGGCGACCCTCGATGCGCGCGGCGTGCCCACCGGCATCATCACCAATGTCGGGCCCGACTGGACCCGCGCCGATCTGGAGGCCTTGCTGGTCGACCCCTCCCTCCTCGACGCCGTCGACGTGCTGCTGCTGAGCAGCGAGGCCAGCGCGCCCAAGCCCGATCCGGCCATCTTCATCGAGGCCGTGGCCCTGCTCAGCCCGGCCCCCAACGTCGAGCAGACCGCCTTCGTCACCGAGTCCCTGCGCGATCTGGCCGACGCCAGCCCGCCCACCGAGGGGGCCCAGGCCGCCGGCCTCTTCGGCGTCTGGCTGCACGACGGCACCAGCGACAGCCGGCAAGACCTTCAGTGGTCGCCGGCCGCGCTGGCGGCCCTGCCTGACGCCCTCTCCTGCCTGCCCACGGCGCCATGAAGCCCGGTTGGGTCGAGCGGATGGGGCCGATCCGGGCCGATCCCCAGGCCGACGCCCCCCGCATCGCCTTCGCCGAGGCCATCCGCGACGAAGATCCGCGCCGGGCCGCGCTCATCGAGGCCCAGCTCCGCTATGCTGCCGCCGAACGCGCCGAGGACGACAGCGCCTATGGGCAGCTCTACGCCGCAGCCGAGGCCCTGCTGCGCCCCGAAGACGCGGCGGGGCTGCCGGCCCTGGGCCTGCGGCCGATCCTGCGACGGGGTTTTGTTCAGCACATCACCACCGACGCCGGCCTTTGGCTCGCCAGGGGCGCCGAGGTTCGCGCCCAGCACCCGATCCTCGAGCTCTCCCTCGCCAAGACCGAGGCCCACTTGCCGTCCCTCCTCGCCCAGCGCGCCCTCGACGGGATCGTCTCTCTCGATCTGGCTGGCAGCCGCGTCGGTGACGAAGGCGCCGCCCTCCTCGCCGAGGCGCCGGGTCTGTCCACCCTGCGCTGGCTCGACCTGCGGTGGAATGGGGTCAGCCGCCAGGGCCTCGACCGGCTCTGCGCCAGCCCGCTGGGCCGCCGTTTGCGCTGGCTCCACCTGCGCCTGCCCGGCGAGGGTACGCCCCACGACGAGCCCATCGAGGAGGAGGGCCGCTTGATCGAATTCCTGGCCCAGCCGCTGGGAATGGAGCTGGAGGCCCGCCATGGCCCCCTGCCCTTTCTGCACACCCACCCGCGCCGCCTGCGCTTCTTTCCCCCTTCGATGAGCCGCTTTGTGGGCGAGAACGCCACCCGCGACCGGGAGTGACCCGATGGACTGGTTTACGCAGCTCTTTGGCTTCGAGGAGTCCGACCCCACCACCACCCGCCGCCAGCTCGCCCTGGAGGGAGACACGCTGGTCAGCCGGGTGAACGGTCGCCGGCTGGGCGTCGGGCGCTTCTCCACCCCCTCGCTCGCGGCCCTGCGCGAGGCGACCCGCGGCATCCACCGGGGGGAGAGCCGCCTGGTCCACCGTGCGGTCGACGACGCGCTCGCCTTGCACGCCCAGCCCGAGAACGCTGGCGCCACCTTTCAGGTGGCCTCGCAGTTCAACTGTCTGGAATTCGTCAGTCCCCGCGTGGTGCCCGAGGATGGCGTGACCGGCTACGCCAACGACTACACCCAGGGCCCGGCCTGCGCGCTGGCTGCGGCGGGGGCGGCCGTCTGGCGGCATCTGTACGCGCCGGTGGGGGATCAGATCGGTCAGTCGGCCGACCGCCAGATCAACAACCTCGAGGGTCTGCAGGCGGTGATCTGCCCCGATCGACCCCTGTGGACCGTGCGAAATGGCTACACCTTCTCCTCGACGGCGCAGTTGACCGCGCTGTCTCAGCGCATCGCGGCCCACGATCGCGAGGCGCTGACCGGCGCCCTGCGCATCGGTCTGCAGCAGGGGGTCGAGGTCACCTTTCAGTCGCGCTTTGTACAGGCGGCCGGCGCACCGCGGGTGACCCAGGCCTTCTGCTCGGCCCTCTCCTGCGCCTACGACCCGGCCACCCCGCTGCAGGCCTGGGAGCCCTTCGCCCGCCTCGTGCTCGACGCCACCTACGAGGCCACCCTGCGCGCCGCGGCCCTCGATCGCGAAGAGGGCGGCGGCAGCGGCACCGTCTGGCTCACCTTTGTCGGCGGCGGGGTCTTTGGCAACCGCATGGCCTGGATCGCCGACGCGATCGGGCGGGCGATGGGGCGGGCCCGGGGTCTCGGCCTCACCGTTCAGGTCGCCCACTATCAAACCATCAGCGCGCCAGCGGCCGAGCAGATCGACGCGGCGATCGCGCGCGAGGAGGGCTGAATGTCTGCGTCCATTGTCTTTCTGCACGGCCTGGAGAGCGGTCCCGGGGGCAACAAGGCCCGCCACTTCGCCGCCCGCTACGGCGCCCTGGCGGTCGACCTCGACACCCGCGCCGCGGTGGCGTCTTTTCAGGCGGCGGTGGCCGAGGGGGCGCCCTGGGATCACCGTCGAGCCGATCTGCGCGCGGCCTGCGCCGGGCCGCTGGAGCGGGCGCGGGCGGCGATCGGTCCACAGACCCGGCTGCTGATCGGCTCGTCCTTTGGCGGGGCCCTGGTGATGATGCTGATGCGATCGGGCGACTGGCAGGGGCCAGCCTTGATCCTGGCCGGCGCGGGGCCCAAGCTGACCGGCGACCCAAGGCTGCCCGAGGGGGCACGGGCAGTGCTGATTCACGGGAGGGGCGACGCGGTGGTGCCCCTGGAGGACGCCCGCGCCACCGCGGCGGCGAGCGGCCCCGGCGTCTGTCTGTGGGAGGTGGACAATGACCACCGCCTCGACGCCACCCTGCGCGGCGGCCTCGTCGATCTCGCCGTGGCATGGCTCACCGGCGCTTCGCCCAGCCCCAGTAGCCCACCAACGGCTGTTGGGCGGTGAGCTGCCGGTGACGGGCCTCCAGGGCGTCGAGGGCCTCTGCGCGCGCCTGACGCCGGCCGGCGGCCTTCTCCCGGCGGCGCTGGGCGATGAATTGGGCCCGCGCGGTGAGCAGGGCCGCTCGCTCGCCGATCAGGTCGCGCACGGCGGCCTGCAGCGGCGCCACCGGCGGGGGCGGCTGGCGACGAAAGCCATGGGCGGCCCCCAGGCGCGCGAAGAGGGCGGTGAAGGGCTCTCCCGAGAGGCGGCTCATGGCCTCCACGCAGCGGTGAAAGGCCATCCAGACGTGGCCGGAGGTGGCCTCCTCGCTTCCGAGCACATGGCGGGCGACGACGCGAAAGCGGGCCAAGGCGCACCTCCCGCCTCCTCCTACGCTGGCGGAGCGCCGGGCGGTAGCTGGCGGAGTCCGTCGACAGGGGGGGGTGACGGTTGTCAGGGCCTGTCAGGCGATTCGCCTGATCTTCCATTGGCACAACCTGTGCTACCGTGGGCTGTGCTCACCGACGGCCCGCCCATTCGGCCGTTTGAGCGAGGACCCCCACCATGCGTACCTCCAAGCGCTCCGCCGTCGCGCTGATCGCCCTCTTGCTCGCCTCGATCTCCCCTGTGCCAGGCTGCACGCCGCCCGGGTCCGACAAGGTGCCCGCCGCCGACACGGGCGGTGGGGCTGGGGTCGACACCGCGCCGCCCGCCGACAGCAGCGCCCCTGTCGACACCAGCACCCCCATCGACACCTCCACCCCCGAGGACACCGCCGCCGAGGCCATCTGTGAAGAGTGCGTGGTCTGGGCAGCGGCCAACGACGAGGAGTTTGAGGTCACCGCCAGCACCGACCCCTCGGACTGCGATGGCGACGGCTACACCAACAGCATCGAGGCCACCTACGCCTATGTGGACGAAGACGGTGCCTTGGCCTACACCAACGCCTGCCTCGCCGACACCGACAAAGACGGACTCGCCGACGCCGAGGAGCGCGGCTGCCTCAACCCCACCCTGGCCGACACCGACAGCGACGGCGTGAACGATGGCGACGAGGTGTCGGCCGGCACCGATCCCTGCGTGATGATCTGCGAGGCCTGCGTAGAGGAGGCCGAGGCAGCGGGCCTGCCCTTCACCGCGGTCTCGGCCGAGGACTGCGACGGCGACGGCATCGCCAACGCCGGCGAGACCGAGGGCCTGCCGGTCACCAGCGCCTGCCGGGCCGACACCGACTCCGATGGGCTCAGCGACAGCGACGAGACCGGCTGCGAGGACCCCACCAAGCCGGACTCGGACGAAGACGGCGTCGATGACGCCACCGAGCGGGCCTGGGGCTCCTCCTCCTGCGACACCGACAGCGACGGCGACGGGCTGCTCGACAACGAGGAGACGGCCGCCACGGTGGGCAGCGACGACGTCGATGGCGACGGCCTCTCCGACTACGACGAGGTGCGGGTTCATGGCACCGACCCGGCCGACGCCGACACCGATGATGACTGCTTCCCCGACCGCTACGAGGTGCTGGAGGTGGCGGTGACGGTGGGCCTCAACGCGGTCAACGACTCGGACTCAGACAATGACGGCCTGCTCGATGGCGAGGAGGCCTGGGAGCTGCTCCATGACCCGGCCTACGCGGCGGAGTGGGACACGGCGCTGGGCTGCGGCTCGACCTATGTGTTTCAGGGCACCGACCCGGTGGACAATGACACCGATGACGACCTGCTGCTCGATGGCGAGGAGGTGCGGCCGGCCGACCCTGCGGACTACAGCTCCGACCCGCTGCTCGGGGATGTCGACGGTGACGGCCTGGACGACACCGCAGAGCGGGCGGCCGGCACCGACCCCTACAACCCGGACACCGACAGCGACTGCCTGACCGACGGCGAGGAGGTGCTCACGGTGGGCACCAGCCCCACCGACGATGACCACGACAAGGACACCATCAAGGACGGCGACGAGATGGGGGTGGGCTGTGAGGCCTATGCGGCGATCACCGACCCCTTCGAGCCCGACACCGACTTCGACGGCATCGACGACAACGAGGAGCAGGATGGGACCTGGGGCTATGTGACCGATCCGACCTTGGATGACTCGGATGTGGACGGTCTCAAGGATGGGGCCGAGTACAGCGCGGGGACGCGGCCGGATGTGGGAGACACCGATGAGGATGGCTTTGGCGATGGGGACGAGGTCTCCTGGGGGGCGGTGAGTGGGGCCTCGGTGGCGCACTACGCGTTGGATGCGCTGTATCCGGAGGAGCTGGAGGGGGTGAACGATCAGGTGGAGTGTATGGCGGCCACGAGCACGAAGGGGACCACTTTCGTGACGGCGGCGGGGAGCGTTTCGGCGGGGGACTACTATTATCTTGCCACTGAAAAGGTCATTAGAGGGAACATCGGGACGGAATGCGTGTGCTCAGTCACCCTCAACGACATCCATCCCACCCCCATCACCGGCGCCTCGGTCTGGATCGAGACCTCTGCCCACCACACCACGACCGGCTCCCTGACCCCCTCGGAGTGGGTCACCGATCAGAATCCCCGCGGCGTCGCCCTCTATCTGCCCTCCTTCAACGACAGCGCCAGCGACTCGGGCTACCGGTATTCGCTCGACACCACCGCCAACCCCAACCAGAACTTTGAAGAGACAGAGATGCCGGCTGGCTTGGAGCACTGGTACGCCTTCAACGACGACCCCGCCGTCGAAGACGCCACGCCCGGTGTGACCTCAACCAACATCACCACCAGCGGCACCTCCGTCTACGTCAACCGCAAAGGCGGCGCTTCGACGGGTACCCAGCAGAACATCCTGGTGGTCGTCTCCAAGCCGAACGACAACCGCGAGGACATCGCCTACTGCGGCCACCTCTCCAACGACAATGACTCGCCCACCCGCCTCAAGGTGCGCCTGGACTGGTACGACACCCTCCGCACCACCGCCTCCTTCACCTCTTCCGGCACCCTGGGTCGCACCGAGTTCGACCTGCGCGCGCTGAGCGACAGCAATCGCCTGAACCCGATCCCGGTCCGTGGCACCCCCCGCTTCGCTGGCAGCCAGATCGTCGGCCTGCGGGTGGTGGACTGGCGGGGCACCGCCCGCCTGGAGCTGCAGGACGGCACGGGACGGGTCTTTTCGCTCGACCCCAGCCGCCCCCAACTGCGCCTCGACGCCACGCCCGTCGCCCTCGCCGGGGCAGCCTGGCGGGCCTATGACGCCGCCGGGAACCTGCGGCCCAACGGCCCCCTCGTCGAGGTCAAGCACCTTGGCACGGGAACGGTCGAAGCCACGCCCCCCAACAGCGCCTGGATCTCCTGGGCCCACCTCGATCAGTGGCTCAAGGCCACCGCCGGCCTCGACCTCGGCGCGCTCCTGCACCGCCAGCAGCCCGCCGACGCGGCGCCCTTCCGCCTCCAGCTCCTCGAGGCCCAGGACGGCCCCAACCCGGTTCCGCCCGCCCTGCGCATCGACATGCCTGGCGTCGGACCGGTGATGACCCTGCCGCTGCGCGCGCTCGACACCGACCGCTTCGCGTTCGAGATCGACCGGCCTGACCTGCGGCTCAGCGGCCAGATCCTGGTTATCGAAGAGGGTATGTTTGAGATCCGCATCTCCAGCGGCTCGATCGGTCGGGGCTCCCAGGCCCTGGTCCTGAAGGGCACCCAACTCCGGCTGGGTCAGGGTACGGTCTCCTCCCACGCCAACTAGCCCCCCAAAGGCCCGCCCCGGCAGGGGCGGGCCGTCGGAGCCCGCCATGATCCTCCTCCTCGCTGCCTGCCTCGTCAATGACGACCTCTACGCGCTGCGGCGCGCGGCCCTGCGCGATGACGACGGCGACGGCTTCGGCGAGGAGGACTGTGACGACCAGGACCCCCAGCGCTTCCCCGGCGCCCCCGAGGCCTGCGACGGGGAAGACGACGACTGCGACGGCATCATCGATGAAGGTGGGGTCGGCACCTTCTGGTTCATCGATCTGGACGGCGACGGCCAGGGCAACCCCCAGGGAGGCACCGAGGCCTGTGAGCCCCCCGGTGAGGGATGGGTGACCACCGGCGAAGACTGCGATGACAACCGCGCCGACAGCTACCCAGGCGCCCCGGAGCGCTGCGATGAGTCCGATAACA
>Ga0164294_10001488_pt1 | contig 21754 bp, 19 predicted proteins | sample GEODES005metaG_FD_111479 | JGI IMG/M metagenome (GOLD analysis project Ga0164294, IMG submission 111479) | Oligotrophic lake water microbial communities from Sparkling Lake, Wisconsin, USA - GEODES005 metaG | ecosystem: Environmental > Aquatic > Freshwater > Lake | place: USA: Sparkling Lake...
CTCCCCACTGGCTGGCACACCTCAGCGGCAACCAGGGCTCTCACTCAAGCCAAGCCAGTGCAAGCGTCTACAGCGGCCACCAGTTCGGCGTGTGGGCAGGGCAACTCGGGGACGGGCGGGCTTGCTCTTTGGGCGAACTAGGGGGACTGGAAGTCCAACTTAAAGGCGCCGGGCCTACGCCGTTTTCGCGTCGGGGCGACGGCCGCGCCGTGTTGCGCAGCTCGATTCGCGAATTTTTGTGCAGCGAGGCCATGCACGCCTTGGGCATTCCTACCACGCGTGCTTTGAGCGTCACTGGATCAGACGCACCGGTATGGCGCGAGGAGCGCGAAACGGCTGCTGTGGTCGCCCGTGTCGCGCCTAGCTTTGTTCGTTTTGGCCATTTTGAACATTTCTCTCACGGGCAGCAGACAGCAGAGTTAAAGACATTGGCTGATTTTGTCATCGACCAGTTTTACCCTCAGTGCCGCGATTTGACCTCTGCGGCGCCATGGGCCTCAAGCCCCTATACCGCGATGCTCGCAGCGGTGACACAGCGCACGGCTGAGATGGTGGCGCATTGGCAATCCGTAGGCTTTTGCCATGGTGTACTGAACACCGACAACATGAGCATCCTGGGCCTAACGCTGGACTACGGGCCCTTTCAGTTCTTAGATGCCTACGACCCGACCCACATCTGTAACCACTCCGACACCCAAGGCCGCTATGCCTTTTTCAAGCAGCCCAATGTGGCCTACTGGAATTTGTACTGCCTGGGCCAGGCCCTGCTACCCCTGATCGACGAACAAGAGCAGGCCATCGGGGCACTGGAAACGTTTAAAACCCACTACCCCAGGGCCTTGGCCCAGCGCATGGGTGCCAAGCTGGGATTCGTTGACGTACAAGAGCCGCAGCGCGCCCTGATCGAGTCGGCACTTCAACTCATAGCCAAGGAACGGGTCGACTTCACCATTTTTTGGCGCCGCCTGAGCCACTGGGCGGCCAACATGGACTTGCATGACGAATCGGTAGAAGACTTGTTTGTGGACCGCAGCGCAGCACGCGTATGGCTCAATTCGTTCAAACTTTTGCATGCGCAAACCGACACCGAGTCTCCTGTTTCGGTTTCGCGACGGATGCTGGGCGTCAACCCAAAATACGTGCTGCGCAACCATTTGGGCGAACTTGCCATTCGGGCCGCAAAGACCAAAGACTTCTCGGTTTTACAGCAGCTACAAATGGTGCTTGAAGACCCTTTTTCAGAGCACCTTGCGCATGCGGCATGGGCCGGATTTGCTCCCGACTGGGCTGCCAGCATTGAAATAAGCTGCAGCTCGTGAATCCCCGGTCTGCTATCAGCTCAATGTGCCACGACCAGAACGGAGAATCCAGCATCAAGCACCTATGCAAAGATCGAAGCTAAAAACACTAACTAGTTACAGTGATTAGCAGTTACTCAACACCAAAGCGATTAGAAGTCCAAGCTTTGCGCCGCCACCCCGGCGGGTCAATATTCGAGTAGAAAGAGTGGGTACAGACTTACTTTTACCTTTGGTTGCAATCGACAGCTTAGTACTCAAGCGAGCGCGACATTCGGGGCTTTCTACGCAACTTTGAATTTTGCTGCAAGCTTGCCTCCTGACCACGCGGCAAAATCTGCACATTGAGTTTTTCTCCGTTCCCAAACCCTAGATTAGAAATAGCCATTTTTTTGAAAGCAGCCACCATGATCACCAAAACCGACGCGCAATGGCGCGAGCTGTTGCAGGCCAAAGGCGCCGAGCCCCAGGCCTTTGACGTTACACGCCACGAATCCACCGAGCGTGCTTTTACCGGGCGATGGGAATCGAATAAGCAAAGCGGAACCTACCGCTGCATTTGCTGCGACCAAGCCCTTTTTTCGTCTGAAACCAAATACGACTCAGGAACCGGCTGGCCCAGCTATTTCGCACCGATTGCTCCCGATGCGGTAGGCACCAAAGTTGATGGCATGCTGTGGATGAAACGCACCGAGGTGCACTGCTCCCAATGCGAAGCGCACCTGGGCCATGTGTTCGAGGACGGCCCGGCGCCCACAGGTTTGCGGTACTGCATGAATTCAGCCTCCTTACACTTCGTCCCAAAATGAAACTGCTCATCGATTTTTTCCCCATTCTGCTTTTTTTTGGCGCATACAAGCTGCACGACATTTATGTCGCCACCGCAGTGCTCATGGCCGCAACGGTGCTCCAAATGGTCACCATTTACGCGAAACAACGCCGGCTGGAGCTGATGCACAAGGTGACTCTGGTGTTGGTGCTGGGCTTTGGCGCCTTGACGCTGGGACTGCACGATGAGCGTTTTATCAAGTGGAAACCCACGGTGTTGTACGGGTTCATGGCTTTGGGCCTGGCGTTTGCCCTGTGGGTACTGCGCAAAAACTTTCTGCGCGCGCTCTTGGGCAGCCAGATGGAGTTGCCTGATGCGGTTTGGCAGCGCCTGAACCTTGTCTGGGTTTTGTATTGCGTTTTTATGGCCACTATCAATGCTTATGTTGCCGCGTACTACAGCACCGAGGACTGGGTGAACTTTAAGTTGTGGGGCTACGCCTTTCCGCTGGTTTTCATCCTGGGCCAGGGCTTGTACATCGCGCCACACGTCAAACTCAAGCCTTCCGATAACGCTGCCGATGGTCCGGGGCCGACGCCATGAGTTCAGAACTCACCCCTACGGCAGACCACCTTTGGGCACGTCTGCAAGAGCGTTTAACGCCCACCTCGCTGAAAGTGATCGATGAAAGCCACCTGCACGCCGGCCACATCGGAGCGAACTCCAGCGGTGTTGGAACCCACTTTAGGGTGCGTATTGCTTCACCCTTCTTCACTGGCAAGTCCAGGGTTGCGTGCCACCGCCTTGTGTATGATGCCGTGCAAGATTTCATAGACCAAGGCCTGCATGCACTGGCTATCGAGATCGAGATTCCAAAATAGACATCATTACGGCCGGTACAGGCCGATTTTTTTGCCAATCCTTCCCTCTTTTCCCCTATCTTCCGTACCTAAGGATCCCTAATGAAAAAACACGCCATCCTCGCAGCGATTGCCACCTTGCTACTTGCCACCACGGGCACAGCTACGGCTCAAAATTTGGCCATCGTCAATGGCAAAGCGATTCCCACCGCCCGCGCTGAAGCGTTAACCCAACAGTTAGTGCGCTCTGGGCGCCCTGTGACAGCAGAGATGCAAGGTCAGCTGAAAGAGGAAATCATCGTCCGCGAAATTTTCGGACAAGCCGCCCAGGCCCAAGGCTTGGACACCAGCGAGGACTTCAAGTCCCAACTAGAGTTGACGCGTCAGTCACTGCTCATCCGTGAATTGTTCGCCGCCTTTCAGGCCAAAAATCCGGTGACGGACGCTGACATCAAGGCGGAATATGACAAATTTACGGCGGCCAATGCCGGTAAAGAGTACAAAGCCCATCACATTTTGGTCGACAAAGAAGAGCAAGCCAAGGCGATCATTACCCAGTTGAAAAAGGGTGGCAAGTTTGAAGACATAGCCAAAAAGCAGTCCAAAGATACAGGATCCGGCGCCAAAGGTGGCGAGCTCGATTGGGCCAACCCCAGCAGCTACGTCAAAGAATTCTCTGATGCCCTGGTCGTTCTGACCAAGGGAAAAACCACCGAAACACCGGTGAAAAGCCAGTTTGGCTTTCACGTCATCCGCTTAGACGATGTGCGCGAAGCGCCACTGCCCAAGCTCGATGACGTCAAACCTCAAATCGCCCAGCAACTCATGCAAGGCAAGCTAGGCAAATACCAGGAAGAGTTGCGCAGCAAAGCTAAGGTCGAGTAAGGCCAATCAGCGGTCTGTACCTGGCGCGGCCCAAAAAGTAAACGCGACTCTGGTCGCGTTTTTTTATGCCTTTTGTTGGAAAAAAGTGCGCCCTAAAGCCGCTGGAAGAGCCACAACCCCGCCAGCAGCACGGGCTGGTGAACCATGTAATAGCTCAGGCTCCAGCGCCCCAAAAACGCCAAGGGGCGCAGGCCAGGGACTGGGCCGGAGGGCTCTGAAGTAGCAACGTTGGTGGCGCTGCGCCGGCGTGCGAGCCACCACTGGGCCAACGCCATGCCCCACCATACCAAAGCCAGCCAGGGCACCAGCGGTACAAAGTCTTCGGAAAAGGGCTTGATATTGACCAGGCCAAGCCAGTTCAGCGTTTTGTCATTCAAGCTAGCAGGCAGCCAAGCCTCACCCAGCGCCCACGGCGCTACAAATTTCAGCGCAAGCACGGCTGCACCCATGGGCCAGAGCCAGCGTCCGCACCCGGCGCTCAGCCGAACAATCAGCAGCATCACCGCCATAGCGTGCAAGACTCCAAAATAAATAAAGCTTTTGGGAAACATCAGTAGTGAGCCCAGCGTAACCAGCAAGGCGCAAGCGGCAATCTGCGCCCAGCGCCGCCAAAAGCGCTGCCAGCTTTGGCCCTGCGCAACCGCAATGGCTTGGCCCGCACCGGCGCAGAGCAAGAACAAACTCAGAATGCAGGTGCGCTGCCAGGTCCAGACCGGATCGCGGTAAAAGTTGGCCTGAATGAGGCCGGCGTTGCTCAGATCAAAGCAAAAGTGAAACACCGTCATCCACACCATGGCTGCGCCGCGCAGCGCGTCCACGGGGTACAGACGGTCGGTTCTCATGGTGCGGAACTCTAGGATGCGCTTTAACCGACCCACTTGCGGGCGTTGCGCCACAGCTCCATCCAAGGGCTGAATGCCTTGACGTCTAACTGGGCAGCGTCGCGCCAACTGAGCTGGATGTTACGGAACACGCGCTCAGGGTGCGGCATCATGGCGGTGAAGCGGCCATCGGCGGTGGTCACTGCGGTCAGGCCCGCGGGGCTACCGTTGGGGTTAAAGGGATAGGCCTCGGTGGCCGCGCCGTGGTTGTCCACAAAGCGCATCGCGGCGATGGCTTGCGCCGCATTGCCCCGGTGCGCAAAGTTGGCAAAACCCTCGCCATGTGCCACAGCAATCGGCAGGCGCGCACCGGCCAGGCCCTGGAAGAACACCGAGGGCGATTCCAGCACCTCCACCATGGACAGGCGTGCCTCAAAGCGTTCGCTTTGGTTGGTGGTGAAGCGCGGCCAGGCCTGGGCACCGGGAATGATGTCGGCCAGTTCGGCAAACATCTGGCAGCCGTTACACACGCCCAAACCAAAGGTGTCGCTGCGGCCAAAAAAGGCCTGGAACTGCGCGGCCAGTGCCGGATTGAAGGTGATGGAGCGCGCCCAGCCAATGCCCGCGCCCAGGGTGTCGCCGTAGCTGAAGCCGCCGCAGGCCACCACGCCCACAAAATCGGCCAACTTGGCGCGCCCGGTTTGCAGGTCGGTCATGTGCACGTCATAGGCCTCAAAACCGGCCTCGGTAAAGGCGTAGGCCATTTCCACGTGGGAGTTCACACCTTGCTCGCGCAGCACCGCCACCTTGGGGCGGCTCAGCACCAGCGCTGGGGAGGTCACGCTCGGGCGCCAGCCGCTGGGCAGGTGCACATGCATGCCAGGGTCGCCCGGGGCGCCGGCTGTGGCGTGTTCGGCATCCGCGCACACCGGGTTGTCCCGCAACTGGCAAATTTTCCAGCTCACGCTGTCCCAGACCTGGTGCAGGTCGTGCAAGGGCGCGCTGAAGATGGATTTGGCATCGCGCCAGATTTGCAGCGTGGGCTGGGCCTCGGCAGTAACGAGGCGGGTTTTGCCTACCACGTGGCTGTGCTTGGACAGGCCGTGTTCGCGCAGGGTTTGCATGACTGCATTGCGGTCCTCAGAGCGCACTTGCAAGACGACGCCCAACTCTTCATTGAACAAGGCTTTGAGTGTGAGTTCGGCACGGCGCGCCCCCACCTGGCCCGCCCAGTTTTTGCTGTCGCCCACGTCCATGCGGCTGTCAGACACGCCGTCGCCCTCTAAAACCAGCATGTCCACGTTCAGCGACACGCCCACGCGCCCGGCAAAGGCCATCTCAGCCACCGTGGCAAGCAAGCCGCCGTCGCTGCGGTCGTGGTAGGCCAAAATTTTGCTCTCGGCGCGCAAAGCGTTGACGGCGTTCACCAGGGCCACCAGGTCTTGCGGATGGTCAAGGTCAGGCACCTGGTCACCCACCTGGTCCAGCGTTTGCGCCAGGATGCTGGCGGCCATGCGGTTTTTGCCGTGGCCCAAGTCCACCAAAATCAGCGTGCTGTCTTGCGTGGCGTCCAACTGGGGCGTGAGCGTGGCGCGCACATCGCCTAGGGTGGCGAAGGCGCTGACAATGAGCGAGACCGGCGAGGTGACGTTTTTGGCGCCCTCAGCATCCATCCACTGGGTGCGCATGGAGAGCGAGTCCTTGCCCACAGGAATGGACACGCCCAGCGCCGGGCACAGCTCCAGGCCCACGGCTTTGACGGTGGCATACAGCGCGGCGTCTTCGCCCGGCTCGCCGCAGGCCGCCATCCAGTTGGCCGAGAGTTTGACGCGCGGCAGCTCAATCGGCGCGGCCAGCAAATTGGTAATGGCCTCAGCCACCGCCATGCGGCCCGAGGCCGGGGCGTTGACAGACGCCAGCGGCGTGCGCTCGCCCATGGCCATGGCCTCACCGGCAAAACCTTGGTAGTCCGCCAAGGTCACCGCGCAATCGGCCACCGGCACCTGCCAGGGGCCGACCATCTGGTCGCGGTGCGTGAGGCCACCGACGGTGCGGTCGCCAATCGTGATCAAAAACCGCTTGGACGCCACCGTGGGGTGCGAGAGCACGTCAATCACGGCCTTTTGCAGGTCCACACCCGTAAGGTCCAACGGCGCAAACGTGCGCGCCACGGTGTGTACGTCGCGGTGCATTTTGGGCGGTTTACCCAAGAGCACGTTCATGGGCATATGAACAGGGCTCGCGCCCGTGCTCCCCTCATCGGCGACCACCAGTTGCCGCTCTTCGGTGGCAACGCCGACAACGGCGAACGGGCAGCGCTCGCGCTCACACAGTGCGGTAAACAGCGCCAGCGACTCGGGGGCGATGGCCAGCACGTAGCGTTCCTGACTTTCGTTACACCAGATTTCCTTGGGCGCCATGCCGCTTTCTTCTAGAGGCACGGCGCGCAGGTCGAAGCGGGCACCACGACCGGCGTCGTTGGTCAGCTCGGGGAATGCGTTGGATAGGCCACCGGCGCCCACGTCGTGAATGGCCAGAATCGGGTTGCCCAGGCCGTTCGGGCCTGAATTGCGCCCCAAGATCCAGCATTGGTTGATCACCTCTTGGGCGCGCCGCTCCATCTCGGGGTTGCCGCGTTGCACCGAATCAAAGTCCAGGTCGGCGGCGTTGGCGCCCGTGGCCATAGAACTGGCCGCGCTGCCGCCCATGCCAATGCGCATGCCGGGGCCGCCCAGCTGAATCAGCAGGCTGCCCGCCGGAAAAGCAATTTTGTGAGTTTGTGTCGCGTCAATCACGCCCAGGCCACCGGCAATCATGATGGGCTTGTGGTAGCCGCGCTGCACCGTGTCCGCGCTGCTGACCACGCTTTGCTCGTATTGCCGAAAGTAGCCCAGCAAATTAGGCCGGCCAAACTCGTTGTTAAACGCCGCACCGCCGAGTGGCCCCTCGATCATGATTTGCAAGGGGCTGGCGATGTGATCGGGCTTGCCGTAGCTCAAGCTAATTGGGGTCAGATTCCAATTTTCTGAAATTGGAATCTGACCCCAATTAGCTTGACCTGGGCCCCAGTCAATTTTCGACACCGTGAAGCCAGTCAGGCCTGCTTTGGGTTTGGAACCTCGGCCAGTAGCACCTTCGTCGCGGATTTCGCCGCCGGCGCCGGTGGATGCGCCGGGGAAGGGAGAAATGGCGGTCGGGTGGTTGTGGGTTTCCACCTTCATAAGGACGTGCTGGGTGGCAGCTGATTTTTGGTAGTGGGGCGAGCACACCGCTTGATCGCTGGCACTGGCGCTGGCGGCGAAGCGCTCGACCTCGCTACCTTCCATCACCGAAGCATTGTCCGAATACGCCACCAGCATGTGCTGGGGGTTGGTTTGGTGGGTGTGACGGATCATGCCGAACATGCTGCTGGTCTGGGGAACTCCGTCAATAGTGAAGTCGGCGTTGAAGATCTTGTGGCGGCAGTGTTCGCTATTGGCTTGGGCGAACATCATCAGTTCCACGTCGGTCGGGTTGCGCTGCAAACTTATGAAGGCGCGCACCAGGTAGTCAATTTCGTCCTCGGCCAACGCCAGTCCGAAGCGCAAATTGGCGTCCAACAATGCAGCGCGACCGCCGCCGAGCACGTCGCAGGTATCCAGCGGCGCCGCTTGCAGGGCGCCAAACAAGGCCTGAGCTTGGCTGCGTTCGGTAAACACACACTCGGTCATGCGGTCGTGCAGCAAAGCGGCGCAGGCCTGGAGCTGCTCCGGCGAGAGGTTGGCCTTAGAAAGCAAACCGCTTTTGAGCGTCAAGCGGTACTCCACCATTCGCTCTATGCGTTTAACGGCCAGACCGCAGTTGTGCGCAATGTCAGTGGCTTTAGAGGCCCAGGGCGAGAGCGTGCCCAGGCGCGGCGACACCAGCAGTACCAGGCCATCTGCCGCGCCTTCAAAGGGCTCGCCGTAGTACAACAAATCACCCAAGCGGGCGGTCAGTGACGAGTCCGGCACCGCGTCGGTAGCTACCCAATGCACAAAGCGACCAGAAATGCCCTTGATCTTTTCATGCACTCCCTGCAGGGCGGCCAGAAGAGAGGTGGCGCGAAAACGGCTGAGCGCGTTGCCGCCATCGAAGGTACTGAGGTGCAGGGTCACGGGGAGGTGGGGTCTAAAGTGAAGGACCAATTTTACCTTTGAGCCCCAGTTGGCCTGGACGTAAAATTTGCTCCCACACCAACCAGCCCCACGCACCATGCCCGAAAAAATAATTCCCCTCCTTCCGATCAACCGTCGCAGCGCCAACATCACCGAAGGTAAATCGCGCGCCCCCAACCGGTCCATGTACTACGCCATGGGCTACGAGGAGTCGGATTTCAAGAAGCCCATGGTAGGCGTGGCCAATGGCCACAGCACCATCACCCCCTGCAACAGCGGTCTACAAAAGCTGGCCGACGCAGCCATCGCCGGAATTGAGGAAGCTGGCGGCAATGCGCAAGTGTTTGGCACCCCAACGATCTCCGACGGCATGGCCATGGGGACCGAAGGTATGAAATACAGCCTGGTCAGCCGCGAGGTGATTTCGGACTGCATCGAGACCTGCGTGCAAGGCCAGTGGATGGACGGCGTGGTGGTGGTGGGCGGCTGCGACAAAAACATGCCCGGCGGCATGATGGGCATGCTGCGCGCCAACGTGCCGGCCATTTATGTGTACGGCGGCACTATCCTGCCGGGCCGCTACCAGGGCAAAGACCTCAACATCGTCAGCGTGTTCGAGGCCGTGGGCCAAAACGCCGCAGGCAACCTGAGCGACTTTGACCTGCACGAGATCGAGCAGCGCGCCATTCCCGGCCCCGGTTCGTGCGGCGGCATGTACACGGCCAACACCATGTCCAGCGCGTTCGAGGCCCTGGGCATGTCCCTGCCCTATTCGAGCACCATGGCCAACCCGCACGACGAAAAAATGAATTCGGCCAGAGAATCGGCCAAAGTGCTGATCGAAGCCATCAAAAACGACCTTAAACCCCGCGACATCGTCACCCGCAAGTCCATTGAGAACGCGGTAGCAGTGATCATGGCCACCGGCGGCTCCACCAACGCCGTGCTGCACTTCTTGGCCATCGCCCACGCGGCGGACGTGGAATGGACGATTGATGACTTTGAACGCGTGCGCGTCAAAACCCCCGTCTTGTGCGACTTGAAACCCAGCGGCAAGTACCTAGCCGTTGATCTACACCAGGCCGGCGGCATTCCCCAGGTCATGAAAACGTTGCTAGCCGCAGGCTTGCTGCACGGCGACTGCGTCACCATCACCGGCCAAACCATTGCCGAAGTGCTCAAAGACATCCCCGACGTGCCCCGCGCCGACCAAGACGTGATTCGCCCCATCGACAAGCCGATGTACGCCCAGGGCCATCTGGCCATCCTCAAAGGCAACCTGTCGCCTGAAGGTGCGGTAGCCAAGATCACCGGCCTGAAAAAGCCCGTGATGACCGGCCCGGCCCGGGTATTTGAAGACGAACAATCGGCCCTGCAAGCCATTTTGGCCGGCAAGATTGTGGCGGGCGACGTGATGGTGCTGCGCTACCTAGGCCCCAAAGGCGGCCCCGGCATGCCGGAAATGCTGGCCCCCACCGGCGCGCTGATTGGCGCGGGTTTGGGCGAAAGCGTGGGCCTGATCACCGACGGCCGCTTCTCCGGCGGCACCTGGGGCATGGTGGTGGGCCACGTGGCGCCCGAGGCTGCGGCAGGGGGCACCATCGCGCTCATCCACGAGGGCGATTCCATCACCATTGACTCACACGCTTTGCTACTGCAACTCAACGTGCCCGACGATGAAATCGCCACCCGCCGCGCCGCCTGGACCGCGCCCGCGCCCCGCTACACGCGCGGTGTGCAAGCCAAGTTTGCGTTCAACGCCTCCACCGCCAGCAAGGGCGCGGTGCTGGACAACTACTGAGTTGACCTGCGCCATGCAAGTTGCCGCGCGGCTTGCCGCCCTGTGCGCCGCGCTGCTGCTCGGACCGCAAGCATGGGCGGACGCCGCAGCCGAGGCGGCATTTGCAAAGTCCAAAAACTGCCTGGCCTGCCACGCCATCGAGAAAAAAGTGGTCGGCCCGGGCTTCAAGGCGGTGGCCGACAAGTACCGCAACGATCCCGCAGCCCTGGAGCGCCTGGCGCTCAAGGTGCGCCAAGGCGGCAACGGCGCCTGGGGCGTGGTCTACATGCCGGCCAACGCGCAGGTGTCGCCCCAAGAATCTAAGCGGCTGGTGGCTTGGGTATTGGGATTGAAGTAACGAAAAATCGTATCTCGCAGAGTGAAAAAAAAGCCAGTCCGGTTTGCACCGGCTGGCAATTTTTTATTCCATCACACCCTAGCGGGCGCGTCGACTTCGAAGCTTAGGCTGCGAAGTTAGCCTGTGCAAACTCCCAGTTCGCCAGCTTGTCGAGGAAGGTTTCCACGAACTTGGGGCGCATATTGCGGTAATCGATGTAGTAAGCGTGCTCCCAGACGTCCACCGTCAAGAGCGCTGTGTCGCCAGTGGTCAGCGGGGTGCCGGCGGCGCCCATGTTGACAATGTCCACCGAGCCATCGGCCTTTTTAACCAGCCAGGTCCAGCCTGAGCCGAAGTTGCCCACCGCAGACTTGACGAAAGCTTCCTTGAAGGCCGCGTAGCTGCCCCACTTGGCGGTGATGGCTGTAGCCAGTGCGCCGGTGGGTTCGCCGCCGCCGTTGGGCTTCATGCAGTTCCAGAAGAACGTGTGGTTCCAGATTTGTGCGGAGTTGTTGTAGATGCCGCCGCTGGACTTTTTGATGATCTCTTCGAGAGCCATGGCCTCAAACTCGGTGCCTTTTTGCAGGTTGTTGAGGTTGACCACGTAAGCGTTGTGGTGCTTGCCGTGGTGAAACTCCAGCGTTTCCTGGGAATAAGCGGGGGCCAGTGCGTCAATGGCGTAAGGGAGTGCGGGCAGGGTGTGTTCCATGGATTCCTCTGGATTGGATGGGGTGGGACAAGTTGACAAAAACGTTAATTGTAGAAACTAATTTGGCTGGCCGCCTTGCACTTGCAGAGCAACCGTACCGTCCACAAGGCGGGCCTGCACCCCTTGACCCGGGTGCAGATGTCCTACGCGGCAAAGCGTGTGCCCCTGCTCGTCAGCCAGCAATGCATAGCCCCGGCCCAGGACCAACTGGGGATCGAGCAGACCCAGGCGCAGGTTCAACGTGCTTACGCGATGGGATTGGCGCTGCAAATCGCGCCGCGCGGCAGTGCCCAGACTGGTTTGCACCCTAAGCAGGTCGGATTGGCGGCTTTGAATCACCTGAGCCACACGGTGCGCAATACGTTGCTGGGCGGTGGCCAGTGCCATGCGCATTTTCGCTACGGGAGCGGTCGGTCGGCCCAGGCGCACCGCTGCCATGTCGAGCCGCTGGGCTTGGGTGTCCAGAATGCGGGCCGCAGCGGCCTGCATCCGCTTTTGCATCTGGGCTGCGGCGTCCACCAAACCGTCGCGGCTGCGGGCGCACATTTCAGCGGCCGCAGTAGGTGTCGGGGCACGCAGATCGGACACAAAATCAGCAATGGTGAAGTCCGTTTCGTGGCCAATACCCGCCACGATGGGTACCGGGCTTCGGGCCAGCGTGTGTGCCAGCGTTTCGTCGTTGAAGGCCCACAGGTCCTCCATGGCACCGCCGCCGCGTACCAGCAAAATCAGGTCAATAGCAAGGATATTCGGGCCTGGCCGGGCCGTTGCCATGTCGTACAGACGCTGCAGCGCCTGGCATATTTCAGTCGCCGCACCAGCACCCTGGACGCTGGCCGGGACCAGCACCACCGGAATATGCGGTACCCGACGCTTCAAGGCCGTCACCACATCATGCAGAGCCGCTGCCCCCAGCGAGGTCACCAGCCCGATGCCACGTACCTGGGACGGCAGGGGCCGCTTGCGTTGGGCCTCAAACAAGCCAAGAGCTTCGAGCCGGGCTTTAAGTAGCAAGAATTGTTCAAATAAAGTGCCCTCACCGGCGCGCACCATGCGCTCCACCACCAGTTGCAGTTCCCCACGGGGTTGGTACACGCCTACGCGCCCCGAAACATCCACCTGCTGGCCATCGCGCGGCACGAAATCCAGCCCGCCGGCGGCGCGTTTGAACATGGCGCAGCGAATCTGGCCGCTATCGTCTTTGAGGGAAAAATAGCAGTGCCCGCTGGAGGCGCGCACAAACCCGCTGATCTCGGCGACCACGCGCACCGGGTTGAAGCGCGAGTCCAATGCGTCAGCAATGGCTTGGCACAAGGCCGAGACCCCCCAAACGCGGGGGCCGGGAGCAGTAAACGCAGACGTTTCGACCATGCGAGGCCTTCTAATGGAGTGTCGGTTGAAAAATGCGAGAGGGGCGTCAAAGGGCTGCAAATCTTTGGCAGACCGGCCCAACAATCCCAGATAATCGCGCTCGGACTATTGCCACAGGGAGTACCATTTTGTTTTCCATCATACAAGCTTCAGGGTGGCCTATTTGGCCGCTTATTGCCAGCTCCATCTTGGCCCTGGCGATCGTGATCGAACGATTTTCGGCACTGGCCGAATCCAAAGTGGTCCCAAAAGGCTTGGCCGACACCGTGATTGCAGTCACCCAAAAAGGCCTTCCCTCCAAAGACTCCCTTGCCGACTTAGAGCAGAACTCCATGCTGGGCGAAGTCCTGGCCAGTGCCTTGCATCTGTTAAAGACCCACCCCAAAGCGTCGCAAGAGGAATTGCGCGCCGCAGTGCAAACCGCGGGGCGCGGCGTGGCTCACCGCCTCGAGGCCCATATGAACATTTTGGCCACGGTTGCCTCATCGGCGCCACTGATGGGCTTGTTGGGGACGGTGGTTGGAATGATCGAAATCTTTGGCGCCCAGTCTGCAGGAGCCGCCGGGGCCAGCAACCCCGTGCAATTGGCCCAAGGCATTTCCATGGCGCTGTACAACACTGCGTTTGGCTTGATAGTGGCAATCCCTGCGCTTGTTTTTTGGCGATATTTCCGTGCCCGCATTGACAGCTATTTGCTTACGCTGGAGTCCAGCACAGAGCGGCTACTGCGCCACATCCAAACCACAGACACGGGCCAACCATGAGCGCTGTATTCGACCGGTCTGATCGCTCCGCTTCGGCCCTGAACTTCAATCCCTTGCGACGCGACGAGCCAGAGATCAACCTCATTCCATTTATCGACGTACTGTTGGTGGTACTCATTTTTTTGATGCTGTCGACCACCTACAACAAGGCCACTCAACTCAAAATCACGCTGCCGGTGGCAGAAGCGGAAAAGCAGCATACTTTCCCGAAAGAGGTCCACGTGGGTGTGGGCGCCGATGGCGAATACAGCGTGGGCAATGAAAGGCTGGGCGACCGCAGCCTCAAATCGCTAACTGCAGCCATGCGCGCCAGTGCCAAAGGTGTGGGCACACCGGTGCTGGTCGTCAGCGCCGACGCCAGCGCGAGCCACCAATCCGTGATGACCGCGATCGAGGCCGCGCGCATCGTAGGCATCGCCCAGGTTACGTTTGCACTGCAGTCCCCACCAACCCCGGACAGCCCATAGTGCCATGGGCGCCAAGGGTCAGTCCACACTACTGCACGCTTGGACTGGCAAGGGGCCATTGGCCAGGCTGTTGTGGCCTATCTCACAGTTCTACGGCGCCTTGGTGGCGCTGCGGCGGCAGCTTTTTCTCAAGGGCATTTTGCGCAGTAAGCGGACACGGGCTTTTGTGATCGTAGTGGGCAATGTGGTGGTCGGGGGGGCCGGCAAAACGCCTACCGTCATCGCCGTGGTGCAACACCTGCGTTCCCATGGCTACCAAGTGGGTGTGGTGTCCAAGGGCTATGGCCGCCAAGCCACAGACTGCCGTGAAGTAATCCCTGGAGCGACCCCCCATGATGTGGGCGACGAGCCGATCCTGCTTCAGCACGCAACCCAAGCGCCAGTTTTTGTGGGCCCGGACCGCCACTGCACAGCACTGGCCCTTCTGGCGCAGTATCCCGACACCACGGTGCTGGTTTGCGACGATGGCCTTCAGGACTACAGCCTGTGGCGCGACCTGGAAATTTGTGTGTTTGACGACCGTGCGTGCGGCAATGGCTGGCTGATTCCGGCGGGGCCCTTGCGCGAACCGTGGCCTCGGCAGCACGTCGCCTGTGCCGGCCAGTCGGACCAAACCCTGCTGGTAGTCAACACCAGTGGAGCGCCACAGCCGGGCCAATTCGGAGCTCAGCGAACACTAGCAAGCCACGCACACAACCGCCACGGCCAGTCCATTGCCCTGGAGCAGCTCCTAGACCCCGGACGCTTACCTCTGAAAGCCGTGGCCGGCATTGCACGACCCGAACTTTTTTTTGACATGCTTCGGCAAACGGGCCTGCGGCTCAGCGCCACTCTGGCCCTGGCAGACCATGACAGCTACAGCCAGCAAACGGCGCGCAGCTTGGGAAACTTTGAACTTATTTGCACCGAGAAAGACGCACCCAAGCTGTGGCCGATCGCACCCCATGCCTGGTCCGTTGCCTTGGTGCAAACCCTCGACCCGGCGTGCCTTGAAACCATAGAGCAGCAGATCAAAAACTACGGTGGTGCGCGTTTATCATCGCTGCATGGACACTAAATTACTCGCACTGCTGGTTTGCCCGGTTACCAAGGGCCCCCTGGAGTGGCATCCCGAACAGCAAGAACTGCGTTCCCGCAGCGCGCGACTGGCCTACCCCGTGCGTGATGGAATTCCCGTATTGCTGGAAAACGAAGCACGGCCGCTCACAGACGACGAACTGGGCCTGTGAGCCTTTGGGCATGAGCTACACGGTACTTATCCCGGCCCGTCTGGCATCGAGCCGCTTGCCTAACAAGCCCTTAGCCGACATCGCAGGGGTTCCGATGGTGGTGCGGGTTGCGCAGCGGGTCAGTGCTGGCGTACCGATTGGGACACGGGTGGTGGTAGCCGCCGACAGCGTGGAGATCATGTCCGCGTGCGCAGATTTTGGTGTCCAGGCTGTGCTGACCCACCAGAGCCACCCCTCTGGCAGTGACCGGCTCGCCCAGGCGTGCGAAATTTTGGGGCTGAATGATGGTGCAATCGCCGTCAACGTGCAGGGTGACGAACCACTGATTGACCCCGATTTAGTGCAGTCCGTAGCCGCTGTTTTGGAGAGCAGCCCGAACGCGGCCATGGGCACAGCGGCGTGCGCCATTACCAGCGTTGAGGACTTTTGCAGCCCGCATGTCGTCAAAGTCGTGCTGGATGCATCGGGACATGCGCTGTACTTCAGCCGGGCGCCCATTCCGCATTGGCGAGACGAACCTCAAGGCGCCATCCACGCCCTGCCCCAGCCCCCACCCTTGCGCCACATTGGCATATACGCATACCGAGTCGGTTTTTTGCGGCAGTTTCCCCGCCTTGCGCAGGCGCCCCTGGAAATCACCGAAGCACTAGAACAGCTGCGCGCGCTATGGCATGGGCACAAAATCGCGGTGCACCTGAGCGCACGTGCACCTGCCGTGGGGGTCGACACGCCACAAGACCTGGAGCGCGTGCGCCAGATCTTCGCGCAGAACCGCTCGGCCTGACGAGGCAGCACACGCTGCGAATGTAAGCCGGATACAGGTTTTTGCATGCTATTCTCAGGCGATTACAAGGCGATTTACACGAGACAGCATCCCCGCGGTGCGTAAACGCCAACGAGATTTCCATTCTTTTTGAGGTTCGCAATGAAATTGATTCTTCTAGGTGCCCCCGGTGCTGGCAAAGGTACGCAAGCCACCTTCATTTGCGGCAAATACGGCATTCCACAAATTTCCACTGGCGACATGCTGCGCGCTGCCGTAAAAGCCGGCACGCCGCTGGGACTGGAGGCAAAGTCCGTCATGGACTCGGGCGGCTTGGTAAGCGACGCGCTGATCATCAACCTGGTCAAAGAACGCCTCACCCAAGCCGATTGCGCCAATGGCTTTTTGTTCGACGGCTTTCCCCGCACCATTCCTCAAGCTGACGCCATGAAGGCCGCTGGCGTGAACCTGGACTATGTGATTGAAATCGACGTACCCTTTTACAGCATCATCGAGCGCATGAGCGGACGCCGCTCGCACCCGGCCTCGGGCCGCACTTACCACGTGAAGTTCAACCCGCCCAAGGTCGACGGCGTGGACGACGTCACCGGCGAGCCGTTGATCCAACGGGAAGACGACAAGGAAGCCACAGTTCAAAACCGCCTGGCCGTGTACAGCGCGCAAACGAAGCCCTTAATGAAGTATTACGCGGACTGGGCGCAACATGAACCCGCCAATGCACCTAGATACCGCGCCGTGAGCGGGCTAGGCGACGTGGATGCCATCACGGCCCACGTGTTTGCGGCGCTGGAGAGCTAAGTTCTGAGTTCGCCACAGCGTCGCCAAACGCGCTGCCAACAAGAAAGGGATGCTGAACGCATCCCTTTCTTCATGCCCTAAGCGAGCTTTGTCCGCAGGCTGCGCCAGTTCAATAGGCTTTGCCCAACTGGTCGAGAATGGCCGGGTTTTCCAAGGTGGACGTATCTTGCGTCACCGCCTCGCCCTTGGCTAGCGAGCGCAGCAGGCGACGCATGATCTTGCCGGAGCGGGTTTTCGGCAGGTTTTCACCAAACCGGATGTCCTTGGGCTTGGCAATGGGACCAATTTCCTTGGCCACCCAGTCGCGCAGCTGCTTGGCAATGACTTTTGCCTCTTCGTCGTTTGGCCTCGAGCGTTTAAGAACCACAAACGCGCAGATCGCCTCGCCGGTCAGATCGTCGGGACGCCCCACCACGGCGGCTTCGGCCACCAGGTCGGTTTTGGACACCAGCGCGGATTCAATCTCCATCGTTCCCATGCGGTGGCCTGAGACATTGAGCACGTCGTCGATCCGACCGGTGATACGGAAGTAGCCCCGGTCCGCGCTGCGCACCGCACCGTCGCCGGCAAGGTACATCGTGCCGCCCATTTCCTCAGGGAAGTAGCTCTTCTTGAAGCGCTCGGGGTCATTCCAGATGGTGCGAATCATGGACGGCCAAGGGCGCTTGACGACCAGAATCCCGCCCGTGCCGTTGGGAATGTCGTGGCCGGCTTCGTCCACGATGGCGACCATGATGCCCGGCAGCGGCAAGGTGCAGCTTCCGGGCACCAGGGGCGTGGCGCCGGGCAGGGGCGTGATCATGTGGCCGCCCGTTTCGGTCTGCCAGAAGGTGTCCACGATGGGGCACTTCTCGTGGCCGATGTTCTTGTGGTACCACATCCACGCTTCGGGGTTGATGGGTTCGCCCACAGAGCCCAGGATGCGCAGGCTGCTCAGGTCCGAGCGGTCCGGGTGCACTGCGGCGTCGCTCTCAGCGGCCTTGATCAAGGACCGGATGGCTGTGGGTGCGGTGTAGAAAATGGAGCACTTGTGGCGCTCGATCATTTGCCAAAAGCGTCCGGCGTTGGGGAAAGTCGGCACGCCTTCAAAAATGATTTGCGTGGCGCCTGCGGCCAGCGGGCCGTAGGCCACGTAGGTGTGGCCGGTGATCCAGCCAATGTCAGCCGTGCACCAGAACACGTCAGTAGGCTTTAAGTCAAAAGTCCAGTCCATGGTCAGCTTGGCCCACAACATGTAGCCGCCGGTGGAGTGCTGCACGCCTTTGGGCTTGCCGGTCGAGCCCGAGGTGTAAAGAATGAACAGCGGATGCTCCGCGCCCACTGGCACAGGTGCGCAGACGGCGCTTTTGCCTTCAATCGCTTGGTTAAACGTCTTGTCCCGCCCGGCGACCATGGCGCAGGTGCTGGCGGTGCGCTGGTACACGTACACGGTTTTGATCGACTCGCAACCGCCCATGGCGAGGCCTTCGTCGACGATGGCCTTGAGCGGCAGCTCTTTGCCTCCGCGCATTTGGAAGTTGGAGGTGATCACCGCCACGGCTCCGGCGTCGATGATGCGTTCTTGCAGCGCCTTGGCCGAGAAGCCACCAAACACCACGCTGTGGGTAGCGCCGACACGGGCGCAGGCCTGCATGGCGATCACGCCTTCAAGCGTCATGGGCATGTATATCAGCACCCGGTCGCCTTTTTGTATACCGTCGGCCTTGAGGGCGTTGGCAAACTGGCTCACGCGCGAAAGCAGTTCACGGTAGGTGGTTTTGGTTACGGCTCCGTCGTCGGCCTCAAAAATCACGGCAGTTTTATTCTCATTGGGCGTGCCCATGTGCTTGTCCAAGCAGTTGGCCGAGGCGTTGAGTTCGCCATCGTCGAACCATTTGTAAAAAGGCGCATTGGATTCGTCCAATGTGCGGGTAAATGGCTTGCTCCAAACCACGTTGTCACGGGCCAATTGGGCCCAAAAGCCTTCAAAGTTGTCTTCAGCGGCTTTGCACAGGGCGTTATAGCCGTCCATGCCGGACACACGGGCGGACTTGACCATGGACTCGCTGGGGTAAAAAACCCGGTTCTCAACAAGCACAGATTCGATGGCAGAAGATGGGGAACTCAAGGTGTTGTCTCCTAGTTATGCAAAAAACTGGGCGCGATCGTCGGCTGTACCACTTACACGCCACTGACTGGCGCGGGGGCCGCTGCCTCAGGTCCACGCCCAATGGGGTAGTTAAACTCTATCCAATAAAACAAAAACTTTCAACGACCCGGCCCCAGCCCACCATACCCATGACCACTATTGCCCAAGAAGACCTGATCGAGTCCGTTGCCGCAGCCCTGCAATACATCAGTTACTACCATCCCGCAGACTATATTGTCCACCTGGCGCGTGCATACGAGCGCGAGCAAAGCCCTGCAGCCAAAGATGCCATCGCCCAAATACTGACCAACAGCAAGATGAGCGCCACCGGTCACCGTCCCATTTGCCAAGATACCGGTATCGTCAATGTGTTCCTCAAAGTGGGCATGGACGTGCGCTGGGGCGGCTTTACCGGCAGCCTGGACGACGCCATCAACGAAGGCGTACGCCGAGGCTACAACCATCCGGACAATACCTTGCGCGCCAGCGTGGTGGCCGACCCCGAGTTTTTGCGCAAAAACACTAAAGACAACACGCCCGCAGTCATATTTACCGAGATCGTGCCCGGCAACACCATCGAAGTCACAGTGGCCGCCAAGGGCGGCGGTTCCGAGAACAAGAGCAAGATGATCATGCTCAACCCTGGCGACTCGGTTATTGACTGGGTTTTGAAGACCGTACCCACCATGGGCGCGGGCTGGTGCCCGCCCGGCATGCTGGGGATCGGCATTGGTGGCACCGCCGAAAAAGCCGTGCTGATGGCCAAAGAAAGCCTGATGGACGATTTGGACATGTACGAACTGCAAGCCAGATCAAGCAGCGGCGCGGTGCTTACCCCGGTAGAACACATGCGCCTGGAACTCATGGACAAGGTCAACGCCCTGGGAATTGGCGCCCAAGGCCTGGGCGGCCTGACCACGGTGCTCGACGTCAAAATCAAGATGTACCCCACCCATGCCGCCAGCAAACCGGTGGCCATGATCCCCAACTGCGCCGCCACCCGCCACGCCCACTTTGTGATGGACGGCAGCGGCCCGGTCTACCTGACACCACCGTCCCTGGACATCTGGCCCACTGTTAACTGGGCGCCCGACTACGTGAAAAGCACTCGCGTGGACCTCAACACGTTGACCAAGGCCGAAGTCGCAAGCTGGAAGCCTGGCCAAACCCTGCTGCTAAACGGCAAGATGCTCACCGGTCGAGACGCTGCCCACAAGCGCATCCAAACCATGCTGGCCCAGGGCCAAGCGCTGCCCGTGGACTTCACCAATAGAGTGATTTACTATGTTGGCCCGGTCGACCCGGTGGGTGATGAAGCGGTCGGCCCGGCTGGCCCCACCACCGCAACCCGCATGGACGGTTTTACCGAAATGATGTTGGCTCAAACCGGCCTGATATCTATGGTGGGCAAGGCCGAACGCGGCCCGGTGGCCATCGAGGCCATCAAAAAGCATAAAAGCGCTTACCTGATGGCCGTCGGTGGCGCCGCTTACTTGGTCAGCAAAGCCATTAAACACGCCAAGGTGGTGGGCTTTGGCGACCTGGGCATGGAGGCGATTTACGAATTTGACGTAGTCGATATGCCAGTCACGGTGGCCGTGGATTCGGGCGGCACCAGCGCCCACATCACCGGGCCGGCGGAGTGGCAAAAGAAGATTGCCACGGGCGAGTTCAAGAACATCGGCATCAAGTCGGCCTAAGGCAGACCGGCCCAGGCCCATAAACTGCCCCAATGCAGCCCATCGGCGTCTTTGACAGTGGAGTAGGCGGCTTGAGCGTGCTGCAGGCATTGCGCTCGGAGCTGCCGCATGAACACTTTGTCTATGTCTCCGATGCCGGCCATGCCCCCTACGGCGAACGCGATGTGGCCCATGTGCTACAGCGCTCTTTGGCCATTGGCGACTACCTGGTGCGCCGTCAGGGCGCGCGCGCACTGGTCGTTGCCTGCAACACTGCCACGGCAGCGGCCATAGCCGCGTTGCGCGCAGCCTACCCAGCGCTTCCCATTGTGGGTGTGGAGCCCGCGCTCAAGCCCGCCGCCGCACAAAGCCGCACAGGCAGGGTGGGCGTGCTGGCCACACGCGGCACTCTGGCAAGTGAAAAATTCCAGGTGCTGCTGCAGGCGCAAAACCCGAAAGTGCACTTTGTGCTCCAGGCCTGCGATGGTCTGGCCAGCGCCATAGAGCATGACGACGCCGAACAAATCAGCGCACTGTGCGCTCGCTATACCGCCAATTTGGGCCTCTTTGGCGTCACGCCAGGCGCCATCGACACCGTGGTGCTGGGCTGCACCCACTACGCATTTGCTGCAACCGAGCTACAAATGCGAGTGGGCCCCGATGTCACCTTGTTAGATGCTGGACAACCCGTAGCGCAAAGAACACACACCCTTCTGGCCCAGGAAAATACTGCCAATTCATTAGCTCCGGCCAGCGAGGAAAATCAAATCTGGGTGAATTTATGTACCACCGGCGCCGCCCCCGTGTTGCAAGGCGCAGCGAATCGCTGGCTCACAGACTGCGGTCCGGTGCGCCATTTGGCGCTGCCATGAACAGCATGGCCTGTCCGACAGGAATCGAACCTGTGACCTACAGCTTAGAAGGCTGTTGCTCTATCCA
>Ga0164294_10001489_pt1 | contig 21748 bp, 31 predicted proteins | sample GEODES005metaG_FD_111479 | JGI IMG/M metagenome (GOLD analysis project Ga0164294, IMG submission 111479) | Oligotrophic lake water microbial communities from Sparkling Lake, Wisconsin, USA - GEODES005 metaG | ecosystem: Environmental > Aquatic > Freshwater > Lake | place: USA: Sparkling Lake...
AAGGTTTATCCGAGTAGGCGCACAAGGGGTTTTGAGAGTAGACCTATTCATTTCTGCCCCTTTTTTATCTTATTTGGCTGTTTTTTAAAGATTTTTACTTGAGATAATTGCTAAATATTCAACTTCCAGATCTTGGGTGAAGGCGTTTTTTCTTCTTTTAAAAGGTTAAATCCCAAGGGTAAGAAGAATAAAATGGTTAAAATTTTGAGGTAAAAAAGGGTGTTTTTAAGTGTTTTTTAGCTCAATATGGGTCAGTTCAAAAAAAACTATTTATTAATTTTCTTTTTTTAACTGAGAATTCATACCTTTGCCGTCCAAAAAATAAAGGGTTAAAAATGCCTACAATACAACAGTTAGTAAGAAAAGGAAGAGAAATTATTAGAGCCAAAAGCAAATCAAGAGCTTTAGATGCTTGTCCACAGCGCCGTGGTGTATGTACAAGAGTGTACACAACTACGCCTAAAAAGCCTAACTCAGCTTTGCGTAAAGTGGCCAAAGTTCGTTTAACCAACAAGATTGAGGTGATTGCCTATATCCCAGGTGAAGGACATAATTTACAGGAGCACTCGATCGTATTGATACGTGGGGGTAGGGTAAAAGATTTGCCAGGTGTACGTTATCATATCGTACGTGGTAGTTTGGATACTGCTGGTGTAAAAGACCGTAAGCAAAGTCGTAGTAAATACGGAACTAAAAAAGTAAAGGCGAAAAAATAATTTAATAAATCAGGTTTCACGTTTATCGTAGATCGATAAAAAATAAACAACAATGCGTAAGACACAACCAAAAAAAATACCCTTAGCACCAGATCCTAAGTTTAACGACAAATTAGTTACTCGTTTTGTAAACAATTTAATGTGGGCTGGAAAGAAGAGTGGTGCTTATATTATTTTCTATGATGCTTTAGACAAAGTAGCTAAAATAACAGGAGAAAGTGGTTATGAAGTTTGGAAGAAAGCATTGGGTAATATTACTCCAGGAGTAGAAGTTCGCAGTCGTCGTATCGGTGGAGCAACTTTTCAAATACCTGCTGAAGTACGTACCGATAGAAAAGTATCTTTAAGTATTAAGTGGATGGTGAAATATAGTCGCGATAGAAATGGTCGTAGCATGTCTGATAAATTAGCGAATGAAATAGTAGCAGCAAGTAAAGGTGAGGGAGCTGCTTTCAAAAAGAAAGAAGATACCCATCGTATGGCTGAAGCCAACAAAGCATTTGCGCACTTTAGAATTTAATTCATTTTTTTTAATAGATATAGAGAGCCTTCCGCAAAACGGAAGGCTTTTTTGCGATTTCAATATTTTGGAAGTAAAAAAAACATTAGTATCGTTGAAATGTTTTTTATCTATTTTCTCTCCCAACAACTTTCTGTGATTTAAGTAAGTAATTTAGTAGCCGTTTAGTTTACAAAAAAATAGAGCTCTACTGCTTTAATCTAAATAGTCTTTTTGAAAAAGAAAATAACCATTTACACTGCATCTGCTATCGTGGTAGCCAATATGATCGGTACTGGCGTATTTACTAGTATCGGTTTTCAATTATCCGCTGTTCAAAATACTTGGAGTATTTTATTGCTTTGGTTATTGGGAGGTTTACTTGCTTTATTTGGAGCATTTGCCTATGCTGAATTAGGAACTCATTTTAAAGAATCTGGAGGCGATTATATTTATTTATCAAGGGTCTTTCATCCATTGATGGGGTATCTTTCTGCTTGGGCTGGATTGACAGTTGGTTTTTCTGCACCCGTTGCATTGGCAGCAATGGCTTTTACAAAATACCTTTCCCCCTTTGGATTGAATGGAAATATTTATTTAGCTATTGGAATTATTTTGCTAATCGGCTTACTACATAGTTTTACCATCCGGCATAGCAGTAAACTTCAAAATTTTTCTACCCTTATAAAAATTGGGTTCATAGTTTTATTGGTGGTAACAGGATTCTTAATTCAAGGAAATGTAAATACTGCATTGAATTGGACAAATAGTTGGAAACATGAAGTGATGCAATCTGGCTTTGCGGTTTCGATGGTTTATGTGGCTTTTGCTTACACAGGCTGGAATGCTGCTGCCTATGTGGTGGATGAAATAGAAGATCCTTCTAAAAACCTCCCTAGAGCTTTAATAGGAAGTACCTTATTTGTTGCAATCGTTTATATTTTATTCCAACTAGTATTGTTGAAAAACGCTTCAGTAAGTCAACTTCAAGGAAAGGAAGAAGTTACTTTTATTGCTTTTGATAATTTACTTGGCTCTGCTGGCGGCAAGTGGGTGAGCATTTTTATAGCGATTCAATTAGTAGCTACTATTAGTTCATATTTATGGGTAGGCCCCAGAGTGACATGGGCAATGGCAAGTGAAAATAAATTATGGAAACCATTGGCTAAAAAAAATAAACATGGTATTCCAGTTGCAGCTATTTGGGCACATGTAACCATATCAATTCTTTTGACATTGACGGGTTCTTTCGAAAGAATATTATTGTACGCTGGCTTTGTGCTTCAATTGATGGGATCTCTTACTGTGGCCACTAGTTTATTTCTTCCAAAAAATAATACTGCTACTTTCAAAAGTCCATTTAAACCAGTACTACAAATTTTGTTTTTATTATTTAACGCTTGGGTATTGGTGTTTACGCTAATTGATCGACCGGCGGAAAGTCTGATAGGTTTAGCAGTATTAGGGCTAGGGGGGATAATTTATTATTTTGATCAACCTTCTATTTCTGTTGATGAAGAAAGTTAGAGATTTTTAAAACCCTAAGACTTTCTAATTGATTAAAAGCTATTAAATAAATGACATAAAAAAACCGGTAATTTAATTTACCGGTTTTTTAATTTAAAGCTCTTTTATATTTATGTTTCGATAACAAACCATGTTGCTATGGTCCTGCAATGCAATTTTTCCTTTTTTGAAAGTTCCAAAGCCGGGCATATTTTTGAATTTGCTGTTAGCTAACATTTCTCTCCAATTGTCATCCCAAAGTTGGGTAGTAACTACATTGGTTCCGTTTAAGAAAAGTTGGAGTTTTCCATTCTTTGAAATAATTTCAACCTCATTCCATTCACCTACTGGTTTAACTGACTCTTTTGAGCTAGAAATTAAATCATACAAATCGCCTGCTCTATGTCTAATTAATTTACCGTCTGGATGACCGTCGTTGTCTAATACTTGCATCTCCATGCCGGTGTTGTAAGACTCTTTATATTTTGTAGGATCTTCTACTACATAGAAAATAATTCCACTGTTACCATTTTTAGCAATCTTCCATTCAAGTTTCAAATCGAAATCACCGTATTCTTTGTCAGTGACCAAATCACCACCACCACTACCTGGCGTTCTCTGTTTTTTTTCAGTCAAACAAATGGCACCATCTACTACATTCCAAATTCCATCTGCTTTATCTTTTCCATAACTGTGCCAACCAGTTGTAGTTTTTCCATCAAAAAGAGAAACCCATCCATTGGATGATTTTTCGCCATTAGAAATATTGGTTGAATTAGAATTAATATTAACACTTATGCAACTTGATAAAGTACAAATGACAATTGCTAAAAACAAGAATTTATTTTTCATATTTATTTAGTTTCTTCCTTGAGTAATAAGACATACTTCACCATAGCAATTGCATCCTCCTTTGAAAGTTTCGGATGCGGTATCATTGGGATTTGTCCCCATACGCCTTTTCCGCCAGCAATTACTTTAGCTGCTAGCATCTCTTGGTTTTCTTGGTTATTTTCATATTTAGCAGCTACTAAACCATAAGCAGGTCCAATGGATGCTTCTCTTAATTTATGACAGGTAAAACAACCCGACTTAGCAACAAGATTAAGTCCTTTTTCATAATCTGGATTATCAGTTACTGAAGCTACCTGCTTTGGAGCCTCTTTAGTTTCGGCAGTAGAACTTGAATTGCTTCCACAAGCAAATCCAAAAAATGACAACGATAGAATAATGCAATATTTTTTCATGGTATTAGTTTTTACAAATGTATTCAAATTTTATTTTTTATTAATAAAAAATAAAATCATTTTTCTGTTTAATTTATTTTGGTGGACAATATAAATGTTTGAGGATTTGAAAGAAGTGAAATTATTTTTTATGATTCAATTGGTAAAGTGATCGTCGCTAATTTTATTAAATAATTAATTGAATTAAGTTTCGAAGTAAATAATTTTGTGAAAAGTTTTAAGCAACAGTATTTCAATCACTTTCACATTATTTTAAATTATGTATTTGTATATTATTTAATAAGTAGGATTTTTAAAAATCAATCATGTCTGGAATATTAGATCTTGTAGGAAATACTCCTTTAGTAGAAATAAAGAAAATAGCAATTAATAAGGGGGTAACTATTTATGGTAAGTTGGAAGGGAATAATCCTGGGGGAAGTGTAAAGGACAGGGCTGCCTATGGAATGATAAAAGGTGCTATTGAAAGAGGTGAAATAAAGGAAGGAGTAAAATTGATAGAGGCTACTAGTGGAAATACTGGTATTGCACTTTCAATGATTGCGAGTTTGTTTGGTGTACCGATTGAGTTGGTTATGCCAGAAGATGCAACGCGAGAAAGAATATTAACCATGGAAGCTTTTGGTGCCAAGGTAACGCTAACACCAAAGGCTCAGTCAATGGAAGGGGCTATTGATTATGCAAATGCCCAACTTACCAAAGGTGGATATTTGATGTTGAATCAGTTTAGTAATCCTGATAATCCTGGCATGCATTATAAAACTACTGGTCCTGAAATATGGAAGGACACCAATCATCAGGTTACCCATTTTGTTTCTTCGATGGGCACTACTGGAACCATCATGGGGGTATCTAAGTATTTAAAAGAGCAAAATCCCCAAGTACAAATTGTGGGCTGTCAGCCTACAGACGGATCAAAAATACCAGGTATTCGAAAGTGGCCAGCTGCTTACATGCCTTCGATATTTGATTCTAAGAGGGTAGATCAAATTATTGAAATTGATGAAAAGGATGCCCGAGTAATGGCTAAAAGATTGGCAAGGGAGGAGGCTATTTTTAGTGGAATGAGTAGTGGTGGAGTCGTTCATGCAGCCATAGAGTTGTCAAAACAGCTTAGCTCGGGGGTGATAGTTTGTATTATTTGCGACCGAGGGGATCGTTACCTTTCATCTGACCTTTTTGACTAAGGTTCTAATAAGGCAAAGAACTTTTAAATATTGGTGTTAGGTTATTAATACATATTTTCCTTCTGTTTCTTATTTCAAAAAAATCCTTACCTTTGCGGCGCTAAAAAGTTGGGCTTGAAAGAAGGTTTTGTGAGGTAGGCTCAATTTATTTAGCATACTATGAGAGTAAAATAAATCATATCAAATCAACCCATCACTAACGGGTTTTACAATCACCTTCATTGTTTGAAGGTAATCAGTTCAATTTAGCTTAAGAAAATGGTGGGGTGAATAAGGTCACAGCTTTGAAACTGAATTAGAAAAAAATCAAACACAATTAACAACTAATCAATAAACAAACAATTCAATGGCAGATTTACGTTATCAGCGAAATTTTGGTATTGCGGCACATATTGATGCCGGCAAAACTACCACCACCGAGCGTATATTATATTATACAGGGGTGAATCATAAAATAGGTGAGGTGCATGATGGCGCCGCTACAATGGACTGGATGGCCCAGGAACAAGAAAGAGGTATCACTATTACAAGTGCTGCAACTACTTGCTTTTGGAATTTCCCTATGTTAAATGGCAAGAAAACGCCTGATACCCATCAATATAAATTCAATATCATTGATACTCCTGGTCACGTGGATTTCACCGTTGAGGTAGAGCGTTCCCTACGTGTATTAGATGGTTTATTGGCTTTGTTTTGTGCAGTTTCTGGAGTAGAGCCTCAGTCTGAAACCGTTTGGCGTCAGGCAAATCGTTACAAAGTTCCACGTATTGGATTTGTAAATAAAATGGATCGTGCGGGTGCCGATTTCTTAAATGTGGTAAAACAGATCAAAGAGATGTTGGGAGCTAAAGCAGTTCCTTTACAGTTACCAATTGGTGCGGAAGATAACTTTAAGGGCGTTGTAGATTTAATAACGATGAAGGGGATGGTTTGGGATGAGGCTGGACAAGGAATGACTTTCAATGAAGTTCCTATTCCAGAAGATATGGTGGATGAAGTGAATGAATGGAGACAGCATTTGATTGAGGCGGTAGCTGATTATGATGATAAGCTGTTGGAGAAATTTTTTGAAGATCCAAATACGATTACTGAAAATGAAATTCATGAAGCAATTCGTAAAGCAACCATTGATATCAGTATTATTCCAATGATGTGTGGTTCTTCTTTCAAAAACAAAGGAGTTCAAACAGCATTGGATGCCATTGTTCGCTACTTACCTGGCCCAATGGATATTGAAGCGGTAAAAGGAACTAACCCAGATACTGGAGAAGAAATTTTCCGCCATTGTGATATAAAAGAACCATTTAGTGCCTTGGCATTTAAAATCATGACCGATCCATTTGTTGGACGTTTGGCGTTCTTCAGAGCTTATAGTGGCCGTTTGGATTCTGGTTCTTATGTTCTAAATACCCGTACAGGTAAAAATGAGCGTATTAGTCGTATTATGCAGATGCATGCCAACAAGCAAAATCCAGTTGATTTTATCGAAGCGGGTGACATTGGTGCTGCAGTAGGATTTAAGGATATCAAAACAGGAGATACCTTGTGTAATGAGGATCAACCAATTGTATTGGAAGCAATGACTTTCCCAGAACCCGTAATTTCTGTAGCAGTAGAGCCAAAAACTCAGGCTGATGTTGATAAAATGGGTATGGCAATTGCTAAATTGGTAGAAGAGGATCCAACCTTACGTGTAAAAACAGATGAAGAAACTGGCCAAACCATCTTGAGTGGAATGGGTGAGTTGCATTTGGAGATTATTGTAGATCGTATGCGAAGAGAGTTTAAAGTCGAAATTAATCAGGGTGCGCCTCAGGTTGCCTATAAAGAAGCATTCCAAAATACCGTTGAACATAGGGAAACACTTAAAAAACAAACTGGTGGTCGTGGTAAATTTGCCGATATCGTATTTGAAATTGGGCCTGCTGATGAAGAATTTTTGAAAGAGGGTAAAACCAACTTCCAGTTTGTAAACGGCTTATTCGGTGGTAGTATTCCAAAAGAATTTGTACCAGCTATCCAAAAAGGTTTTGAAACTGCAATGACTACAGGTGTATTGGCTAGTTATCCAATGGAGAGCATGAAAGTACGCGTATTTGATGGTAGTTTTCACCAGGTGGATAGTGATGCGATGAGTTTTGAATTGTGTGCTAAACAAGGCTATCGCGAGGCTGGTCGTAAGGCAAAGCCTGTATTACTTGAGCCAATAATGAAAGTAGAAGTATTGACTCCTGATCAATATATGGGTGATGTTACCGGTGATTTGAATCGTCGTCGCGGTATGTTAGAAGGAATGGATAGTAAACATGGCGTTCAGGTAATTAAGGCAAAAGTGCCATTGAGCGAAATGTTTGGATATGTAACTCAATTGCGTTCATTGTCATCAGGTCGTGCTACCTCTACCATGGAATTTAGTCATTACAATCCTGCACCTAATAATATCGCAGAAGAGGTAATAGCTAAACAAAAAGGAAAGCAAAAATCAGAAGATTAAATTTGATCTTTATGCACTTGATTGGGCATAAAGAGAGATTTTCAATTTATAATTTAACCCCGTACTCGTGTACGGGGTTTGTTTTTTTGGATCTATGATAGAAAATTCTTTTGGAATAGAGTGCTTTTACTTTTTTGCCTTGATGCAAAAAAGTAACAAAAAAAATCAATCCTGCGAATAAAAAGGCTGAAATTTTAACTATAAGCCTAAAATCAAGGAACTCGCGGGTAGAGTAATTTACTTCAAAGGGAATGCTCGCTCAAACAGCCTTGATTTTTTAACGGCTGATAGTTAAAATTTTTAGCACTTTTTATTCGAGGGCATTCAAATAAGTATTATGTTAAATTACTTGACCCGAATTTTTAAGGGTGAACTTAAGTATATAGGCCTGAGATTCCTTTCGGTATAGAGTGCTTTTTTAACGGCTGATGTTTAACATTTCTAGCACTTTTTGTTCAAGGGCGTTGAACAACTTTTATGTCAAATTTCCAAGCCCAGCTTTTTGGGATACAACTGATTTAAGGGGTTAAATTGGCTATTTTAGTTTGAAAATCAATGTTTTAAGGGACTATTGGGTAATCAAATTAGTGTTGACAATCCTTACACAGACTGTATTTGGGTTGTTTTTTAGTAAAAAATGAGAAAAAAATGAAAAAACTTTCAATTTTCCCTTTGTCATTTCAAACCATCCCCTTACCTTTGCACTCCAAATAAAAAAAACGAAAGTTTAAAGTTCTTTAAATATGTCACAGAGAATCAGAATCAAATTACAGTCTTACGATCACAACTTGGTTGATAAGTCAGCTGAGAAAATCGTAAAAACGGTACGCAGTACCGGTGCAGTAGTAACAGGACCAATTCCTTTACCAACGCATAAGAAAATTTTTACTGTATTGCGTTCACCTCACGTAAACAAGAAAGCGCGTGAGCAGTTTCAATTGTGTACACACAAACGTTTGTTAGATATTTACACTAGCAGCAGCCGAACAGTGGATGCACTGAGTAAGTTGGATTTGCCAAGTGGTGTAGATGTTGAGATTAAGGCCTAATGAACCTTCCCGGCGATTCGGGAAAGGCAGAAGGTTAGTTCTTAGAATTAAAATAGTGAACATCTAACTCCGTTATTAATCGGAGCGCTGGATATAAAATAAATACAATGAAAAGTATTATTGGAAAGAAAATTGGCATGACCAGTGTCTTTGACGCAACAGGTAAGCAAACTGCTGTTACGATCATTGAAGCAGGTCCTTGTGTAATCACCCAAAAGAAAACTGTTCAAACAGACGGTTACAATGCACTCCAAATTGCATTTGGTGACAAAAAAGAAAAGCACTCTATCAAGGCTGAAGTAAACCACTTCGCAAAAGCCCAAACATCCCCTAAAAAAGTAGTTAAAGAAATACGCGATTGCGAATTTACCGAAGCAGTTGGTGAATCTATCACAGTTGACATTTTTGCCGAAGGCGATAGTGTTGAAGTGGTTGGTACTACCAAAGGAAAAGGCTTCCAAGGTGTTGTAAAGCGTCATGGTTTTCATGGTGTTGGTGGACAGTCTCATGGTCAGCATGATCGTTCAAGAGCTCCAGGATCTATTGGTAATTCATCGGATGCTTCTAGAGTATTCAAAGGAATGAGAATGGGTGGCCGTATGGGACAAGATAGAGTGAAAATGAAAGGATTAAAAGTGGTTAAAATATTTTCTGAAAAGAATTATATATTAATAAGTGGTTCTGTACCAGGCCACAATGGTTCAATCGTCTTAATTCAAAAGTAAGTAACAACTGTTGGTGTTTTTAACACTACATAATCTGAATAATCATGCAAGTAGATATTTTAAATATAAAAGGCGCTAAAACAGGAAGAACCATTGAGTTACCTGAAGAAATTTTTGGTGCAGAACCTAACAACCATGTTATTTATTTGGCTGTTAAGCAATACCTAGCTGCTCAGCGTCAAGGAACGCACAAGGTGAAGACAAGAGCTGAAGCAAATGGTGCATCAAAGAAACTAGTAAAACAAAAAGGTACTGGTGGTGCTCGTAAAGGTAACTTACGTAGTCCTATTTATAAAGGTGGTGGTTCTATTTTTGGACCAAAGCCTCATAGCTATGACTTTAAATTAAACCGTAAAGTGAAAGATTTAGCAAAGATTAGTGCATTGAGTTACAAAGCAAAAGAAAATGCAATTGTAGTGGTTGAAGATGTAGTGATGGAAAGTCCAAAATCAAAGGAGTTTGCTGGAATTTTAAAGAGTTTAAATATTAGCGATAAAAAGACATTGTTTGTTTTACCGGAAGACAGTGAAAATGTTTACCTAAGCTTGAGAAATATACCTTCTGTACAAGGTACTTTGTTGAGCGATGTAAATACCTATGATATCGTAAATGCTAGCGTACTAGTTTTTACTGAGAGTGTAGCGAAGATTTTCATGGAAGAAGAAGCAGTAGCATAAAGTAAATGTGACAATCCGTTGATTGAATAGGTTTATCCAGTTTCAATTTTCAGATTTTCAAATTTTTAAATTTTCAAATTAATTGACATGAAATTGTCTGAAGTTTTAGTAAGGCCGGTATTATCTGAAAAGATAAATAAGCAAACAGAGAAAATGAATCGCTATGCTTTTATAGTAGGCAGAAAAGCGAATAAGATTGAAATAAAAAAGGCTGTAGAGCAATTTTATGGTGTTCAGGTGATTGATGTAAACACGGCGGTAATGCCTGGTAAGGCCAAATCAAGAAATACCAAAGCCGGTGTAGTTTCTGGTAGAAAGCCTGCTAAGAAAAAAGCATATGTTACTGTAGCAGAAGGTGAATCAATTGATCTTTACGGAACTATTTAGTACTGATCGAAAGAGCAAAAAATTAATTATTAACGAATGGCATCAGCTGCCGCAAAAGTTGAATAAAAATATAAAAAATGGCACTTAGAAAATACAAACCGACCACAGCAGGTACAAGATGGAGAATTGGCAATGCGTATGCAGAAATTACTACCAATATTCCAGAAAAATCTTTGCTTGAGCCGCAAAAAAACACGGCTGGTCGTAATTCTCAAGGTAGAAGATCAATGCGTTATATGGGTGGTGGAAATAAAACCATGTATCGTTTAATTGATTTTAAAAGGGACAAGAAAAATATCCCTGCTGTAGTAAAGAGCATTGAGTATGATCCAAACCGTACTGCATTTATTGCTTTGTTGAATTATGTAGATGGTGAAAAGCGTTATATAATTGCTCCTAATGGTTTACAAGTAGGTGCTACTGTTTTAAGTGGCGACGATGTTGCACCAGAATTAGGCAATGCTTTACAATTAAAGTTCATGCCATTGGGTACCATGGTTCACAACATTGAAATGCAACCAGGTCAGGGTGGAAAATTAGTTCGTAGTGCTGGAGGAAGTGCTCAGTTATCGAACAAGGAAGAAAAATATGGTATTTTAAAAATGCCAAGTGGTGAGTTGAGAAAAGTATTAATCAATTGTTATGCAACCGTAGGTGTGGTAAGCAATAGTGATCATAATTTGGAGAGTGCAGGTAAGGCAGGTAGAAATAGATGGAAAGGTGTTAGACCAAGAACTAGAGCTGTTGCGATGAATCCAGTGGATCATCCGATGGGAGGTGGTGAAGGTAGAGCATCAGGAGGTCATCCTCGTAGCCGTACAGGTAAATATGCAAAAGGACAGGTTACTCGTACAAGGGGTAAAGGTTCTGATAAGATGATTATTCAGAGAAGAAACGGAAAGAAAATAAGCAATAAATAATTTAATCATTGTTAAAATACTCCGATGACAAGTTGGGGGAATCAACAAAAAAAATAACACTATGGCTCGTTCGGTAAAAAAAGGTCCTTATGTAGATGCAAATTTAGAAGAAAAAGTTGCAGCTATTAATGAGGGGAAAAACAAAAAAGGGGTAGTTAAAACATGGAGTCGTCGTTCTACAATAACGCCAGATTTCGTGGGACATACTTTTGCTGTTCATAATGGAAATAAATTTATTCCTGTTTATGTTACAGAGTTTATGGTAGGTCATAAATTAGGTGAATTTGCACCTACAAGAAATTTTAGAGGTCACTCAAGTAAAAAGATATCTTAATAAGTAGTTGATAGTTTAGCGTTTGGAACTGAAAAATTTTCAACGGCAAACAATAGACTACAAACAACAAATACATTTAAAAAATGGAAGCAGTAGCTAAACTTAACGATTATCCAACATCACCACGTAAAATGCGTTTATTGGTTGATTTGATACGTGGAATGGAAGTGGAAAAGGCTTTAGGAGTTTTACAATTCAGTACAAAACATCCGTCTGAACCTTTATTCAAACTATTGAAAAGTGCGATCAATAATTGGGAGCAAAAGAATACAGGTGCAAAAGCAGAAGATGCCAAGTTGGTGGTAAAGACCATCATGGTGGATTGTGGAAGAGTTATCAAGCGTATGCGTCCTGCACCTCAAGGTCGTGGATACCGTGTTCGCAAACGTAGCAATCATGTAACCTTAATCGTAGATAGCAAAAGTTAATCAATTAATTAAAACGAATTAATCAACAATATGGGTCAGAAAACAAATCCGATTGGTATCAGACTAGGAATCATCCGTGGATGGGACAGTAATTGGTATGCACACAAAAAAGATTATGGCAACAAACTAATTGAAGATCATAAGATCAGAACTTATTTGAATGCTCGTATCAACAAAGGTGGCATATCTAAAATCGTAATTGAGCGTACGCTTAACAAATTGATTGTTACTATCCATACTTCTAAGCCAGGTATCATTATTGGTAAAGGCGGTGGAGAGGTTGATAGAATTAAGGAAGAGTTAAAGAAACTGACTGGTAAAGAGGATGTTCAAATTAATATATTGGAAATCCGTCGTCCTGAACTAGATGCACAAATTGTAGCAGATACAATTGCTCGTCAGTTGGAAGGAAGGATCAACTTTAAGCGTGCAGTTAAAATGTCAATTGCTTCTGCACTAAGAATGGGCGCTGAAGGAATTAAGGTGAGAGTAGGTGGTCGCTTAGGTGGTGCTGAAATTGCTCGTAGTGAGGAAATTAAACAAGGTAGAACTCCATTGCACACGTTGCGTATGGATATTGATTACGCGAATGTTTTTGCTCAAACTGTGTACGGAAAGATTGGTATTAAGGTATGGATTTGTAAGGGGGAAGTTTTAGCGAAAAGGGATCTTAATCCTAATATTTTAGCAGGTGGTGGTAAAGAAGGAGCTCCAGAAAGAGGATTTGATAACCGTGGTGGTGGAGACAGAAGAGATGACAGACGCGGTGGCGGTGGCGCTGGTGGAGATAGAAGAGGTGGAGGCGGTGGTGGCCGTAGTGGTGGAGCTGCAGGCGCAGGTGGAAGAAGATAATTAATTTAACCAATGAGAAAATAACGTAACGACTCGAGAGAGAAGATACGGAATTGAGAATTTTCAAATTATTAGAAATGTTACAACCGAAAAGAGCAAAACATAGAAAGGCACAGAAAGGCCGAATCAGAGAAACAGCAAAAAGGGGTACTACCATTGCGTTTGGTTCATTTGGTTTGAAGGCACTAGAACCTATTTGGTTAACAAACAGGCAGATTGAAAGTGCTCGTCAGGCAATGACGCGTCACATGAAAAGGGAAGGAAATGTTTGGATTAGAATTTTCCCTGATAAGCCAATCACTAAAAAGCCAGCTGAGGTGAGAATGGGTAAAGGTAAAGGTAACCCTGAATATTGGGCTGCAGTAGTTGAACCAGGTCGCATTTTATTTGAGGCAGATGGTGTTTCATTGCAAACTGCAAAAGAAGCATTTGAATTAGCTGCTCAAAAATTACCAATTGCAGTTAAGTTTATTGTAAGAAGAGATTATCAAGCATAATGAGTAAATGAGAGAATTGGAAGAGTAGTTCAGTTTTATGATCAACTTTCTGGTTTTCAAATTTTCAAATTTTCAAATTAGAATATAATGTCAAAGAAAGTAGATTTTTCAACGAGTATTAAAGGATTAGGCAAAGACGAATTGAAAGCTAAGATCGCTGAAGATGAATTGCGTCTAAAAAAAGTATCTTTTGCTCATACGATTACTCCTTTGGAGAATCCGGTAAGCATGCGTTTATTACGTAGAGATATTGCCCGTTTGAAAACAGCATTAAGAAGTCTAGAACTAGGTTTATAAAAAACCATAAATTTTGCAACAATGAGCGAAGTAGTAACAACAGTTGAAAGAAACTTGCGTAAAACCAAAGCTGGAGTAGTTACCAGTAATAAGGGTGATAAGTCTATCACCGTGAAGGTTGAAAGAAAAGTAAAGCATCCGCTTTATGGTAAATTTGTAAAGAAGTCTACCAAATTCCACGCGCATGATGAAAAGAATGAGTGTAGTATTGGAGATACTGTAAGGATCATGGAAACTCGTCCGATCAGTAAGACAAAACGCTGGAGACTAGTGGAAGTAATTGAAAAAGTAAAATAATCAATGTAAGCGCTATTTGCATTTAGCAATAGTTGTTGGAAGGGATTTAAAATACATTCGTTGTTTAAAAAAAACAGCATTAAGCTAAAAGCTAAAAAAAATGATTCAGCAAGAAAGCAGATTGAACGTAGCAGATAACAGTGGAGCTAAACAAGTGTTGTGTATCCGTGTATTGGGTAACTCTGGACAAGATTATGCAAAAATTGGCGACAAAATTGTAGTTACTGTAAAAGATGCAACCCCTAATGGTGGTATCAAGAAGGGAACTGTAAGCAAAGCTGTTATTGTAAGGACAGTAAATAAGTTACGTCGTAAGGATGGTTCTTATATCCGTTTTGATGACAATGCAGTAGTGTTGTTAAACAATTCAGATGAGCCGAGAGGCACACGTATTTTTGGGCCAGTGGCTAGAGAGTTGCGTGATAAAGGTTATATGAAAATTATTTCACTTGCTCCTGAAGTACTGTAGGTGAATGGTCAATTGTGAAGAGTGAAATTAGCACTGTTCAAATTGGTTTGACATATTTGTTTCAATAAGAAAAAAAGCCGAAGGGCGCAATAATAAAATGAGTACAAGATTTAAACCCAAGTTCAACATTAAAAAAGGTGATAACGTAGTCGTTATTACTGGCGAAGACAAGGATCTTAAGAAGCCTCGTAAAGTGTTGGAAGTGATTCTGGAAAAGCAACGTGTGTTGGTAGAAGGTGTTAACATCGTAACCAAGCATACTAAACCAACCTCACAAAACACCAAAGGTGGTATCGTTAAAATCGAGGCGCCTATCGCTATATCCAACGTAATGCTTTGGGATGCAAAAACTGGCGGACCTACTAAAGTTAAACGTAGCAGAGAAGAAGGTAAATTAATTAGAATATCTAAAAAATCAGGGGAGGTTATAAAATAATGAGTACAACAACTTACACTCCAAGATTAGCAGACAAGTACACCAAAGACGTAGTACCTGCTTTAATGAAAAAATTCGGTTATAAAACCGTAATGCAAGCTCCTAAATTATCTAAGATTTGTTTGAATCGTGGTGTAAATGGTGCTGTTGCTGATAAAAAATTAGTTGACATTGCTATAGAGGAGTTATCAACGATAACTGGTCAAAAAGCAGTAGCTACTATGAGTAAGAAAGATATTTCCAACTTTAAGTTGCGTAAAGCGATGCCAATTGGGGCTAGAGTTACACTTCGTGGAGTAAAGATGTTTGAATTCCTGGACCGTTTCGTTTCAGTTTCATTGCCACGTGTACGTGATTTCAAAGGTATCAACGACAAGTCATTTGATGGTCGTGGAAATTACACTTTAGGTATTACAGAGCAGATCATTTTTCCTGAAATTGATATTGATAAGGTAAATAAAATTACAGGTATGGATATCACTTTTGTGACTACTGCAGGAACCAATGAAGAGGCTTACGAGTTATTGAAAGAATTGGGAATGCCTTTTAAAAACATTAAAAAGTAAATACATAATATAACATGGCAAAAAAATCAATTGAAGCCAGGCAAAGAAAGCGCGAAGTAATGGTCGCTAAATATGCCGAAAAAAGGGCTACTTTAAAAGCAGCCGGTGATTATGCTGCATTGGACTTACTTCCAAAGAACGCATCACCCGTAAGGTTAAAAAATCGTTGCCAGATTACTGGTCGCCCTAGAGGTTATATGAGACATTTTGCGCTATCTAGAAATATGTTTAGAGACATGGCTCTAGAAGGTAAAATACCTGGTGTAACTAAAGCAAGCTGGTAATTCGATAAGGGTTGGTGGGTAATTCTAAAACCATTTCAATCCTATGGAATATCAAATTTTGATATCACAGGATATCGCATTGAAATATTTATTAATCAACTAATTGAAATAACAATGGTTACTGATCCGATAGCAGATTTTCTAACAAGAATACGTAACGCCCAAATGGCCAATCATCGTATCGTTGAAATACCTGCTTCCAATTTAAAGAAGCGCATGACTGAGATTTTGTACGATAAGGGTTATATCCTTAAGTATAAATTTGAAGATGATAGCAAACAAGGCCTTATTAAAATCGCATTAAAATATGATGCCAACACCAAATTACCTGTTATACAGAGTTTGGAAAGAGTATCTCGTCCAGGTTTACGTACTTACGCAAAGCCAGAAGATTTTAAGCGTGTAAAGAATGGTCTTGGAATTTCAATTGTTTCAACCTCTAAGGGAGTGATGACTGATAAAGAAGCTAAGTCTCAGAATGTAGGTGGTGAAGTTTTGTGTAATATTTACTAGTAATTAACTTCTTTTAGAAGTAAAAAATACATGATTTGTTTATTAAGCCTAAGTCGTGGCTGAACACATTTCAATTATAAAAATAAATTTAACAATCGACTATGTCTAGAATAGGAAAGAAACCGGTAGAATTTCCATCAGGAGTTACTATCAAGATAAGTACCGATAACGTAATTACAGTTAAAGGTCCTAAAGGAGAATTAAATCAAGCGGTAGATCGTGATATTAAGTTTGACTTGAAAGAGGGATCACTTGAAATACTTCGTCCAACCGATCAAATCCGTCATAAAGCGATGCATGGTTTGTACCGTTCATTGGTTAGTAATATGGTAAAGGGTGTTACAGAAGGTTATACCAAACAATTAGAATTAGTAGGGGTAGGTTTTAAGGCAGCTTGTCAGGGTAATATTTTGGATCTTGCTTTAGGTTATTCTCATAATATCATTTTTGAAATTCCAAAAGAATTAACAGTAGCTACTACCCAAGAAAAAGGACAAAATCCTATTATCTCTTTAGGAAGTGTAGATAAGCAATTACTTGGACAGGTTTGTGCTAAAATACGTGGATTACGTAAGCCTGAACCATACAAAGGAAAGGGTGTTAAATTTAAGGGTGAAGTATTAAGAAGAAAAGCTGGTAAGTCAGCTGGTAAATAATACCACTTAAAAAAAATATAAAGCGCTAACAGAAATTAACAAATTAAGTATGCCATCACCGAATGGTGTTTGGTTCAAAAAATAAGAATATGAATAACAAATCAAGTGCAAGGCAAAAAATTAAATTCCGTATCCGTAAAAAGGTTAACGGGGTTGCTGCTAAACCAAGGTTAAGTGTTTTCAGAAGCAATGCTGAAATTTATGCGCAATTGATCAATGATGACAATGGTCTTACTCTTGTATCGGTTTCTTCAAGGGATAAAGATATACTTGCTCAAAAAGTTAATAAGACAGAAAAAAGCAAATTGGTTGGAAATGCAATTGCTAGGAAAGCTTCTGAATTAGGACTTACTACTGTTGTTTTTGATAGGAGTGGATATATTTATCATGGTCGTGTAAAGGCAGTAGCTGAAGGTGCAAGAGAAGGTGGATTGCAATTTTAATTTTAAATTTTCTAATAAGAACTATACATGTTAAAAGCAAACGATAACAGAGTTAAAGCGGGAGACCTCGAGTTAAAAGAAAAAGTAGTATCTATTAACCGTGTTGTAAAAACAACCAAAGGTGGTCGTGCCTTTAGTTTTTCTGCATTAGTGGTAGTAGGCAATGGTGCAGGTATTGTTGGACAAGGTTTAGGTAAAGCTAAAGAGGTTCAGGAAGCCATCACCAAGGGTATTGAAGATGCAAAAAAGAATTTGATAAAAGTTCCAGTAATGCATGGAACTATACCACATGATCAGTTAGCTAAAGAAGGCGCTGCGAAAGTGTTCATTAAGCCTGCTGCTCATGGAACGGGTGTTATCGCTGGAGGAAGTATGAGAGCAGTGTTAGAAGCAGCTGGTATTACGGATGTATTGGCAAAGAGTCTTGGCTCTGCTAATCCACACAACGTGGTGAAGGCAACTGTAAAAGCTTTAGCTACCTTACGTGAGCCGATTTCGGTTGCAAAAATTCGTCAAATTTCTCTTAAGAAAGTATTCAACGGATAATTGTTTTCCAGTTTTGACCTTGTCAGATTGAAAATAATATTCTTTAATAAATAATAATAAAATTCCCTTCGGGGCCCATTGGCATGAAAAAGATAAAAGTAACACAAGTTAAAAGTGTAATCGACCGGCCTGAACGCCAGAAGAGAACTATGGTAGCTTTAGGTTTAAACAAAATGAACGCTTCTGTTGAAGTAATGGGAACTCCTCAAATTTTAGGAATGGTTCGTAAAGTGAATCATCTTATTAAAGTAGAAGAGTTAGCATAAACATTTTGGTTAACGAAAATGGGTAATCAATATTACTTTATAACTGAAGTTTTATTTTATCCTAAAGATGACCAACTAAATAATTATCAATTTAATTGCGAGGGGTGATACCCCGTAAGTACAAAATCAAGTTAATATGAAATTACATAATTTAAGACCAGCCAAAGGAGCTACACATAAAGCTAAACGTATTGGACGTGGTGAAGCAAGTGGTAAAGGTGGAACATCTACCAAAGGTAATAAAGGTGGTCAAAGTCGTGCGGGTTATAAGAGTAAAATGGGTTTTGAAGGTGGTCAGATGCCTATTCAACGCCGTGTTCCAAAGCGTGGATTTAAAAATATCAATAGAGTAGAATACAAGGTTATTAATATTGGTCAAGTAGATCATTATGCTGAAAAATATAGCATTTCTGAGTTTACATTGGAGAATTTGTACATTAATGGTCTAATCAACCAGAATGACAATGTGAAAATTTTAGGTGTAGGAGAATTAAAAGGCAAATTCAGCTTTAAAGTAAATGCTGTGAGTGCTACCGCCAAGGCTGCTATCGAAGCGGCTGGAGGTTCAGTTGAAATAGTTAAATAATTTTCCGATATTTACAGACGCAATCCTGCTTGCCATTTATGGGCCGGTATGAAAAGCGTCTTTTTTAGTTTAACGCAAACATTTAAATCTTTTCAAGTCTGTGAAGAAGTTCATCAAAACATTAAAAAACATCTGGAGCATTGAAGAGCTACGGAATAAAATATTATTCACTTTATTGTTGATTTTTATTTACCGTGTTGGTTCATTTATTGTACTTCCTGGTATTGATCCAAATAAATTGGCCAATTTAACTGAAAGCACCAAAGGTGGTATGTTAGGCTTGTTGGACGCTTTTGTAGGAGGAGCATTTTCTAAAGCTTCCATTTTTGCCTTGGGTATTATGCCTTATATCTCCGCTTCTATTTTTATGCAGTTGATGACTATTCTGGTTCCTCAAATGCAAAAAGTACAGAAGGAAGGAGACAGTGGAAGAAAAAAAATCAACCAATGGACTCGTTATCTAACCGTAGTTGTTACTGCTTTTCAAGCGGCTGCTTATATTGGTTATCTTAAAAGTCCAGGTAATATCGAAGCTTTAATCCCTTCATTTAGTGCTTATTTTGTAGTGTCTACTGTGGTAATTCTTACAGTGGGAACTTTATTTGTAATGTGGTTGGGTGAAAAAATTACTGATAAGGGATTGGGCAATGGAACTTCTATCATTATTATGATGGGAATTTTAGCTAGACTTCCTGAGTCATTTCTTCAAGAATGGACTTCTCGTGCTACTCGTGGTGGTGGGGGGTTACTAATATTTTTGATAGAAATTGCTTTTTTAATTTCTATTATTATGGGTTTGATTATGCTGATTCAAGGAACCAGAAGAGTACCTGTGAATTATGCAAAGCAAATTGTTGGCAATAGACAATTTGGAGGGGCTAGAAACTTTTTACCATTAAAAGTAAATGCTTCTGGTGTTATGCCAATCATCTTTGCGCAGGCGATTTTGTTTTTACCAACTATATTTTCTGGTTTCACTGGTGGTGGATGGGCCAAATATTTTACCGATCATACCAATGTTGTTTACATGATCGTTTACTCAACATGTGTGATAGCCTTTACTTTTCTTTACACCGCATTAATCTTTAATCCAAAGCAAATGGCTGAAGATCTGAAGCGCAGCAATGGTTTCATACCTGGTGTAAAACCTGGTCAACCAACAGCTGATTATATCGGAACCATTATGGATAGAATTACTTTACCTGGTGCTGTTTTACTGGCATTCGTAGGTATTTTACCGGGTATTTTTCAATTGGTATTTAATACTCAACAAGGGTTTGCAAGTTTTTATGGCGGTACTTCATTGTTGATTATGGTGGGAGTTATTTTAGATACTTTGCAGCAAATAGAGACTCAGCTATTGATGCGACAGTATGATGGGTTGATGAATACTGGTAGAATTCAGGGTCGACAAGCTACCACGTCAGCAATTTAATTACTTTGCTTTTTAGTTTTGATTGAAGAATCATTCTTTTATAAAAGTCAATTCTAGTATAAAATTTTTTAACCCCGACGTAAAAAGTCGGGGTTTATTTTTAAATTTGTTTTATTATGATCCACTACAAGTCGAAGGCCGAGATAGAATTAATGAGGGAGAGTAGTTTGTTAGTCAGTAAAACTTTGGCTGAAGTAGCCAAAATAATTCGCCCTGGAATTTCGACTTTGGAGTTAGATAAAATTGCTGAACAATTTATTCGCGATCATGGAGCAACGCCTTCTTTTAAAGGTTACCAAGATTTCCCATTTGCATGTTGTATTTCAGTAAATGATGCTGTGGTACACGGATTTCCAACAAAGGGTATTTTAAAGGAAGGAGATATTGTTTCCGTTGATATCGGAGTATTTAAAAATAATTTTCATGGTGATAGTGCGTATACTTTTGCACTGAATGAGATTGCAACGGAGGTTAAACAGTTGCTTAGCGTTACTAAATCTTCTCTGTTAAAAGGAATTGAAAAAGCTACTCACGGAAATAGGGTAGGCGATATTTCTTTTGCTGTACAATTTGCTACAGAAAAGGAAAATGGTTACGGGGTAGTGAGAGAGTTGGTAGGCCATGGAATTGGAAGACATTTACACGAGGAACCGCAGGTACCTAATTATGGAAAAAGAGGAACAGGAGCAAAGTTAAAAGAGGGGATGGTGATTGCGATTGAACCTATGATTAATTTGGGTACGAAGAATATTTTTCATGACAAGGATGGCTGGACAATTCGAACAGAAGATGCGCAACCATCTGCTCATTACGAACATACTATTTGTGTTCAGCGAGGTAAAGCCGATGTGTTATCTTCCTTTGTTGAGATTGAGGTTGCTGAAAAAGAGAACCCTTATTTATTCTCTGATTATTAATTTAATTTAGGTTTCGGCTTTTTTTTGCAAATTATAGACTTCATTTTTTATAGTCTACATTTTTCTCTCTTTATACTTTATCAATTCTACTTTATACAGTAAGATTCTCATGATAAAAAAACGTTTAGTAGTTATTGGCGGTGGAGCAGCAGGATTTTTTTGTGCGGTTAATGCTGCTAGATTATATCCTTCTTTAGAAGTGATGTTGGTAGAAAAATCAAGTCATTTGTTAAGTAAGGTTCGTATTAGTGGAGGCGGCCGTTGCAATGTTACCCATGCTTGTTTTAGCATTGCAGAGATGATAAAAAAGTATCCCCGTGGTGCTAGTTTTTTAAAAAAGGCTTTTCATTATTTTTTTACTACCGACACCATTGCTTGGTTTAAAGAAAGGGGTGTAGAGATTAAAACAGAATCCGATGGCAGAATGTTTCCATTATCTAATAGTTCTCAAACTATTGTAGACTGTTTGATGCAGGAAGCGAATCGATATGGAGTTAGTATATTGATGAATAGGGAGGT
>Ga0164294_10001493_pt1 | contig 21728 bp, 18 predicted proteins | sample GEODES005metaG_FD_111479 | JGI IMG/M metagenome (GOLD analysis project Ga0164294, IMG submission 111479) | Oligotrophic lake water microbial communities from Sparkling Lake, Wisconsin, USA - GEODES005 metaG | ecosystem: Environmental > Aquatic > Freshwater > Lake | place: USA: Sparkling Lake...
GGCGCCGCAGGAGCGGACTGCGTTACGGCTTCGGTCGCTGACGCTCCCTGCGCCTCCACTCCGTCCGCCCCTGCGGAAAAACTTGTCAAAACCACCCCAAAGAACCAAAACCAAACCAAACGCTGGGTGTCATGAATCCTGGCGCAACGACTTAACTCCTCCGGTGTCATTTATCATTGGCGCAATACGGCCTCCGGCAAAATGCGCCGACAGACAAGGATTTGAGTTGGAAAACCCGTTAAGGCGTGCTGAATATCCGATGCATGCGCCGATTGACCTTCATGTGGACTTTCTTGGTCCTCTGGGCGGCGGTTTACTTGATTTGGCAACACCGCTTCGAGCGGTCTCCAGACTCGTTCATGATCAACGCGGAGTACCTGCGGCAGCATTCCGCTCCGACTCCAGGAGTGGAGTGGCTCGGCTCAGGAGCTGAGACCCGCATCCGGCTCCGAGTGGATCCGGCGCACCCGAGGGTGGTCGATTTAATCGATTTGCCCAAAATGAGTTCCGGAGACTTTCTGCACATCCGATCAAAAATCGCCACCGAGGATCTGATTCCCGGCAAGGAGGTCTGGGATGATGGGCGTTGCATCATCGAGTGGCGGCAAGACGGCGTCGATGCCACGTCTGCAAGTGACTCATTTGCCTCCGGTCGACTCAATCACCGAGGTAAGCGGACGGATCTCGTTCTACGCCCGCAAGAAGGTTCGCTGACTCCGGTGTTACGGCTCGAAAATCTCGGAAAATCGGGAGATCTCGAGCTTTGTGAATTTGAGGCGACGGCGGTCCGTAATTCGTCATGGTGGAAAATCGGCCGGTGGCTCGTTGCTGGAGCGTGGCTATGGTGGGCTTGGGCTTGGATCGGCGATTTTCAAAGTGTTGGGCGATTTCGTCGAATGGCTACCGCTCTGATGTGGGTGGTACTTGGTGCCCAATGCATTGTGCCTGGCCCATGGCATCAGATTCGCCCGTTTGGGGCTTCGTTTGCGATCGAAAGGGAAGGTCGCTTCAGCGCGCAAGCGCCGCCCAGAGTAGCTCCCACGCCATTGGCGGCGCCGTCAATCCCAGCGCCACCCCCTCAGAAGGCGATCAAGTCATTAGGAAAACTCCCTCCGAAGGGGTCCCTCATGCTTCGGATTAAGACATTCGTGGGTGAAGCGAAGGCGATTTTGCACGTGATCATGCTTTTGATCCCAACGCTTATCACCGCCAGTTTGGTCGGTTCGAAGCCGGCAGGTACTCTTGGAATGATCCTCTCACTTTCGATCGAAATTGCCGAAACGGCATTTGGCTTTGGATTCGACTGGATGGATATTCTGGATCTGCTGTGCGATTTCGCGGGCGTCGTCTTGGCGCTTTGGATCTGGAGATTTCTCAAAAGAGCAAAACCGCGTTTTGTCTCGTTGGGCCCCTAAGGTCCGGTGAGGGAGCTGAAGTGAAATCCATTGGGCGGTGGCCAAGATTTTCCTAACTGGGGTGGCCTTGCCATTTTCCAAGTTTTCCACGCCAGCCATCCACGGCGGCACTGAAAATCAACGGTAGGCGCCCGATGCCATCGATCTGGAAGGCCGCCAATGCATAGACGGTCGCCATCAGAATCGCTCGACGGTTTCCCGATTGCTTGCGTTTGATCCAAACCATGTTGCGAACCTTGTAGTAGATCTTCCAGTCTGAGAGACCGGGCTCAAAAAAGAAGCTCTTACCTAGAAGAGCCCAACAAACTAAATTTTGCGGCCCCGGATGATCCATCACCGCGCCTCGTCTCGCTTCCTGTGAGAAACCACCTTGTTCCATGCGCAACGGATATTCCTCATCTTCGCCACGGATGAATAAGTCGCCATTCACGGGGCCGATTGCCTCACGCACCTCTCGTGAAACGAGCGCTCCCGTCCACGAAATTCTGCTACGAACGCACTCACCATCAGGTAGCTCAGCCACATTTGAAATGAGGCGCCACCCACCCTTGCCATCCGTGACTTGCAAGGGCCAGGTGAATTGGTTCGTCTGCGGGTCAATCTGAAGCGGATGCCTCACCACCATTGGATCCCACGGTCCATCCACCATTGCCTCCAGCGCCGCTGCGCGCGGCCACGAATCATCATCAAGAATCCAAACCGCGTCGACTCCTTCAGCAAAGGCCATTTCCATAACCTCCTTCACGCCGCCGGCATTGCCGCGATTCTCATCCATCCGATGCACGATCAAGGGGAATGGCAGAGCAGCCATCGCCTCTAACGCCGCCACTGTTTCGTCATTAGAAACATTATCCGCGACGATCACTAGATCTGGCGGGCGAGACTGCACGGCCAGTGCCCTCACACAAGCCAGCGCCGTAGCCGCGCGATTCATCGTCGCAAATACGGCTGCAATTTTTAAAGCAGGAGACATATTAGAATGGTGTCGATGTTCAGCCGCAAAAAAACGCAAAATAAAGAGCGGACCGCTTCACTGGGATTTTGTGCTCAAGGAATTTTCTGCGTTCGACTCAGTGGCGAAGCAAGCGCCCTGCTGAGCTCCTCTAAGCTGTCTCTCAAATAAATTGCAACTGGGTCTGTGTTCATAATGAAATACCTGATTTGATCGCCAAATGCGCAATTCCGGAGCCGAGTTGGTCAGTCGGGTGAACTAACAGATCCAGCTTTTGCCAGCCGATCTCATCGAGAATGTCTCTACGGATTTTCTACTGCTTGCGAAAATCAAGCGGATCCGAAATCACCAGTAGATCGATGTCGTCCCCGCGCTGGTCGTCCTTCGTCCGTGAGCCAAAGAGGATGACCTTCGCCTGAGGATCCTGTTCATGCACTGCATGAAGGATTATCAATTTTTGGTGAGACGAAATTCGCACAAGTACATTCTACAATTTGCGTGCCATGAGGTCAAAGTGAGATTTCCTGAATCAACATGTTCGGCACCCTACCATTTAAGGATCATCTTCCATCCTCTCGTAAAAATCCACAGCAAGCCATCGACCAGTCCGTTCAAGTACGGATCTCGAAAAAGTGTAATCCCGTAAGCCCTGCGGATGGCACGGGACTCCACGTGCTGTCGCTCTGCCGCGAGAATTATCTCCATATCGCGGGTCTTCGCCAAGTGTCGTTGCGAAGCATTTGACTCGTGCATTCTAAAGTCTGCTAGATTCAGAGGCACATATTCAAAGCGTTTGCGGTTGGAATCGAGACGTGCGTAAAACTCGCCGTCCATCACATACCGAAAATCCTCGCGAAGTCGGTAGCCTGAGTCGATCACACTCGTGCGCCGATAAAATGCTGCAGTCGATCCGACATAGCAATGATGGTGGATATGGATCAACCAAGACCACCCTAACGACTTTACGGTTCGTTGATAGTTGCCGAGTTCATTCACGAAATCCCAATCGCCATAGACGACGTCGGAGGTGGATCTCTTAAGAAAGGGAAGAAGCATGGCCAATGCCCCAGGCTTGAGGCGATCGTCGGCGTTCAACCAGATGACCCAGTCGCCCTTCGCTTGATCAAAGCCTTTGTTGATCGCGTGAGACATCCCCTGATCGACCTCTTGCTGCCATTGAATGTGTGGAAATCTTGCGGCTACCTCGGCGCTTTCATCCGTTGATCCACCATCGAAGACCAAGTGCTCCAGCGTCACGTCCGTCTGACCCGCAACACTGGCAAGGCAGTCCCCGAGGAAGCGCCCATAGTTCAAACTCGGAGTGATGATGGTGAAGTCCATGGGAGGTAAAGCAGAAAGCAGAAAGCAGAAAGCAGAGAGCAGAGAGCAGAGAGCAGAGAGCAGAGAGCAGAGAGCAGAGAGCAGAGAGCAAAAAGCGGAGGACGGAGGACGGAGGACGGAAACTCAGACTCTAAAGTTCAGAACTTTTTCGGCCACTCGGTTTGCGTGAAGAAGGGCACACCAAGAATCGGAGATGGCGCTCGGATTTCGATGACCCTGCTCCCAGCAATCAAGTTCTTGTTCTAACGCTTGCAGATGTCCCTCGGTGTCATCGGATGCAGCTAAGCGGCCGGAATCATGCGACACAAACCAATCAAATGTTGCCATGGAGACCGAGTGTTTTGCCACGACCGAGCAGCCACAACACAGGGCCTCACCCGCGGCGATGCCAAAACTTTCATATGCGGAAGGACTGTAGAAAACTTGTGAGTGGCGGAGAATCGTTGCGAGTAGATCGCGACCGACGCGACCACGCAAGTGCACCCGGTTTTGCAAGTCCAGCTGTAGCGATTGTTGCCAGCGCTCAAGATCGGAAGTGATTGTCCCGATGATCTCGACCTGCACGGTTGGATCTTTTTCTAGCAATGCTTGAAGAACCGCCTGCATCAGCAGAGGGCGTTTTTGCAAGTGATCCTGCCAGCGGCCTACGCAGACCACTTGTCGTGATTTAGGCTCAGCGCATTCTACCAACGCGAACGTAGGCTCCACCGGGTGGGGTAGCATCTCGACTCGTTTTGCCAATCCTCTGCCACCATAGACTCCGCATAACCGACGATAGTGGCCTGCTGCGGCGGGCGAAACGCAAGCGATCACATCCCCCTGTTTCAAATGATGCGCTCGCAGTGGATCGGTGACCACCAATCCTAAGGAGAATCCTCTAGCAAATAATTTCAGAAAAGAAATCCAGCAGCGCAGATTCCTCCCGCGCCCTGTCATGATCCACTGTTCCATTAGCCATCCGCGAAAACCGGCGAGCGGGCTAACCAAACCGCCGTTGTCCTGATTGAGCACGAGAAAAACTCCTGCTTGCCGAATCGCAGCGGCAACTTTTCGGAAGCGAGGGCGACCCCATGCATAGAGGACTACGCCGTCGAGGTCTTGGCTTCGCCACCATTCAGGAGATTCCAGATTTGCGTAATCGGTGCGGATCAAATCCGTCTCGTCATCGGCAGTCGCCTCACCTGGCATCACTGCATGGCAAGCAACTCCTAACATCTGCAACCCACGACACATCAATCCACTGTCGCGCGCAAAGAAATCTGCGCCACCGCCAAAGGCAATCGGAGTGCAAGTGAACCAACGCATGGGAAAAGAAAGCCTGAGAGGTGAAGGCTACAAGTTGATGTTTTTGACGGCGAGGTGGTGTCTGCTGCAGTTTGAGTTTCGAAAGTTTACTTCGTGAAGATCACATTGCAATTCGCACCGTAGCGCAGAAGTTTTGGAAAACTTTGAAATAGCCAAGAGTCGATTTTTTGAACGGCCTCAGATAACGGCCTAAATCGATCCGAAACCCCTTTCATCGGGTAGCCGAGCAGGTTGAACATCTGCACTTCGCAACTAGAGAATTCATTCGCCATTTTTTCGAACTGGGAGAGATAAAGATTGCTCTCATCACCAAGTTCCCCCTGGGCCATGCGTACCGCACGAATTGCAGCAACAGCCAAGTTATGTCCCATGGGCTCAAAAATAAAAACAAAACGCCCACCGGGCTTAAGAACGCGCGAAACTTGTTCTGTCAATCTCGTGAGATCATGAGAGAGGTGGTGGAGCGCTGCCTGTCCCCAAACAAGGTCAAACGATTCTGCCTCATAACCTGACAAGTTAAAAGCATCGCCTGCAACGAAGGAAAGGCCGGGCAGGCGTTGAAGATACGCTTCGACTTCCGGACCACTTGCAGCGTAGAGATCGAGGCCGATCACCTCGGCTTGTGGAAAATTCCCAGCCAAACCAGCCGCGAGTTTGCCAAAACCGCCGCAAATTTCCAAAGCGCGTTTTCCGCTGAGATCGATGCGGCACAGCTCGCTGTAGCCCGCGAGAAACAGGGGCCGATCAGATGGTGGGAACCCACCCACCCCTTGCATCATGGACTCTGCTCGGGGATCGAAGGAATCAGGATGCGTTAGTTTCAGTGACATGCGATTTTTTCGGTGATTAAGTTAGGGAGTTTGGATGGGTCTTTTGTATTCGATCCTAAGAGGCATCATTGCGTACTGAAGTTTGGGGCTAATGAATTTTCTTACGGATGGCAATGAATTCACCGAGCATCATGAGAAGCAGAGTGGCGCCAGAAACAATAAATCCCAAAAGCCTCAGAGGGGGATGGTAGCGCATTTCAATGACGGTGGGCTTTGCCGGGAAGTTGCTCAGATCGAGCAACATGCTGGCATCGGGTGCGCGTTTGACTGGAATCCAAGGTGTGGACGATTTTTGATCCCGGTACTCCCACCCAGCGGCATGGTTTTCTGCGATACGAATCCAACGCAGAGGGGTGGGGGATTGAATTTCACGACGATTTTCTAGGTGGGTCGTTTCCTCAAGTTTTAAACTGTTAGATCCAAGCTGCCCTTGAAAAAACTGATCTTTCTCATGTTCACTGCGGAAGCCAAGGTATCGTGCCACCGGTGTGGGATTCTCATACAGTGCCATGGCGGGACTCTGCCAGATTCGGTTCCAATCCGCGCCCACCGCAGGGTTTTCTGGGTAGGTGATCAGGTGCGTCACGCCAAAGCGACCAAGAGATTTTACATCTCGCCTAGGATCGTTCACGCGGATCATGCCGTTGGGCATGATGCTGTCATATCCACCGATGGTTGCGATCCCATAGGGGCTCAGGGTGTTTGGGATAAACGGGGTGACCGCCATGTGATTGCCTGTTTCTTCAATCATGGTGGTCACTCGACCTTCTTTGCCAACATGCTGAATCAAAGCCGTAACTTCTCGGGTGACGGGGTACAGTGGATTTTGAGTTGGCTCCGTAAAAACAATCCATCGATAGCCAAATAGCGAAACTTCTAGAACGACTGCGAGCGCCACCATCCAGTTCCCGCGCTTGATCAAGCGTTCATGGGTCGATGCGGTGAGTCGTAACCCAATCAGTGCTATCGCGAACAGTGCGAGTGGAAACATTTGTTGAGGACTCCAAATCAAAAGATCGGCCAGAAACTTGTCTAACCTCCCATGAACCCATTGATGGAAATACCCAAAAGATCCACCTGATGAACCAAATTTCTGATAGAGAAGCGTTTGTACCTCTGCGTGGTTCATTTGCAGAATCACACTGATTGCCGACCAAATCAAAACCCCACAACTGGTCATCCAAGCAGTGATTTTGAAGATTCGTTTTTTCGTATCTGCCGATGCGGACTCCATGAAGTGAGTGAATGCAAAGATCCCGCCGAGGATGAAAAGAAGGTAAAGTCGCTGATAGAGTAAACGCACCAGTGGTGTGAGAGGTAGAAGAAGTCCTGCGCCCATGAGCAGGCGGGCAAGCATCGGAGTCTGCCTTTTAAAAAGGGCGATGAATGCAATCAAAACGGGCAGGGAGCCGAAGTAGATTACAAAGAAAAGTTCACTTTTGAAAAGTTTAAGAAGATCGACTGATTCGCAGCGTCCCAGCAGCGATGGAAAGATCTGCAGGGGGTAGGCTGCGAGGTTAAGAATGGGTTGCAGAATTCCCTCTGGATAGATTCCCATGAAAGATTTTCCATGCATGCCCATGTGCAATCCCAGCCGGTTACTTACTAGAAAAGCATCCACGCATGGCAAGAACATCATGGCGGCGAGGCCTGCTCCCAGAAGCCCCCAGATCGCATAGCGACTCAACAATTGGGTCTGTGCCTTCACGGAGGTTCCATGGGTGATGGCCTCCTCACCCCAGATTGCGATCACAGCAAGAACCACGAACGCCGCATGTTGCAAGGTGCCACCGAGAAATGCCATCGCCATGAATACTGGAACCCATCCCCACGATGCGTGTTTGCCTTGCCGGTACCGATCGATGGCCCATAAAATCCAAGGCACCCAGCAGAATGCACTCAAGGTCCACCGATGATAGATCCAGACGACGAATTGAGAGTTTGCCGCATAGGCCAGCGCGCCGCAGCATGCCCAAAGAGATCTGATGCTTCGCCCTTTCAAGAATAGCAACATCCCAGCAGCGGCAATCAATACTTGGCCCATGAGACCGAGATGCCAGGCCGTCCAAAAACTAAACCAGCGGTGAAGCTGCATCGTCCAATCATAGTAAAGCGCCATCGTATTGGCGTACTGGGCCGTGCCGCCGTAGGTTAAACTGCTCCATCCCAGCCAGCCTTCTTTCGCGTAACTCTCAGCGGCGACAATCCGATAGACGAGGTACTGGTCCACCGCATCTGAGACGATGTGGTTCTTTGCCCCGCCAGTCTCAGACGCGCCCCGCCAGGGCTGCATCATTCCATTGAGCAAATCCAATGGAGCCAAATTTCGCCCACCGACCCACCAAGGCGAAAACCACAGCAGTACCACCCCTAGACATGCAAGCAGTGGGATCAACGATTTTGAATTTTGAATTTTCAAAATTTAACAAGAAACAGCTTCCCGATCTCAACGATACTGCCAAGCCACCCAAAGTGCCTTTGCGCCATCTTTCCAATTGATCTTCTTCCCTTCATTGCGCTTGCGAGGGTGATACGAAATCGGCACTTCCTGAATCCGAATACCGTTATTTAGAATTTTCATGGTGACCTCTGGCTCCCACGAGAAATCATCTCGTTCAATTTGAAATTTGATGAGAGCGGTGCGGTGGAAGCACTTATAGCAGGTCGGCTCATCGGTCAGTTTTGAACCTGTTAGGAGATTGATCCATTTGGTGACGGTCACTCCGCCCAGATAGGCGAGAATATAGGAATTCGGATGCTTGCCAGTGAGTATGCCGAAGATGCCAGACCTGCCTAGAGCCTTTTCTCCTAAAATCCGTGAGCCGTAAACTGTCTTGGCTGATCCATCTACGATCGGCTGAATGACTCGGTTGATGTCTTCTGGTTCATACTCAAGATCGGCGTCCTGGATGATGACGATCTCGCCATGTGCCGCACCGAGTCCTGTCCGAACCGCCGCTCCCTTGCCCCGATTTTTTGGGTGCTGAAGGAGTGTTATATTTTTGCTTGGGTTTGCATGAATCAACCTCTGGATCACTTCGTGGGTTTGGTCCAGTGAACCGTCATCCACCACAACGATCTCTTTTTCGATACCGCTGATCACTTGTAGTTCCATGACCTTTTCCAGCAGATCACAAACAAGACGCTCCTCGTTATAAACTGGAATAATAATTGAAAGAAGCATGTGGAGATGAAGTGGTATGAAAATCGTTAAAAGTGGTTTTGTCTAACAAACCAAGACACGAAACAGCGGGGGGCATGTGATGAGCCGCCTTAAGATTGGTGCAAAAAATGCGGTGAACTTAGCAACTACAGGTGTAGAATTCCGAACGTGTGGAAGAGACAGCATTGATGAATTGATCTGTCGCATGCACAAGGCTAAGGCGATTTCCAAAATTTTTCTTCAATGGGCGCGGTGATGTCACGTGCGTACCAACGGTCAGGCATCACGACCTGCTGCCCGGGTTTATCGCCTAGCCATGCGGCCCACCATGAATACGTGCTGTTCGCGATGATATGGTGAGACGCAAGGCTCATGAGATGGAGATCGTGCAGAGGATTCTTGCCTGCTGATCCCGAGTCGATGATGACTACATCGTCCTCACGAAACGCTGACCTGCACCACTCGGGGTCGTCCGAGAAAATAAAAAAACGCGCCCCTGGAATGCGGGCGCGCATGGTTTCAATGGATTTTTGATAGTATTCCAAGTCGCAGACTTGGAAACAGGGGTGGTGCTGATAATCCCCTCGGCGAATGTGAACGGCTACGCTGGCAGGCGTATTCAGGTTTTCGGCAAGCGATAGAATTTTAGCCCGACGAGATCCTTGGGTGGAAGCGAAATCCGACAACGAGTCTTCTCTGCTAGGTGAGTGTGCTCCTAACGAAATCAGTTCATTCAATTCGGTGCGCAACTCGTCCGCGATGCCCTGAAAATACAGCGGTGATTGGAAATATCCGAAGAGGCAACAATCGGCAGGACTGGAAAGGTAGCGAGGATCAAACGACTGATCGCTTGTGGGTTCTTTGATAAAAGGAAATCTGCGGTACTCCCAGAAATGTTTTCCCGTTAGGTTGCGGAACGCACGAGATCCCAACGAAAATGGGCGGATCACCGTCGCTTGGATCGGTAAACGTAAAAAGTGGGAAACCTCTGCCCAACCCTCCGCGTTGAACCAAGATGCATCCAATACTAGCGGCACCCCATGCTGTTGAGCCAACACACGTCCCAGTGCATATTGGAAAATGTTATTACCAGTACGGCCCAGTAGGACGATGCGTATCATTTAGGTGGTAAAAGCTGAAAAACTGAAAATCTGAGAAGCTGAAATTCTGGAAAGTGAATGCTACAGAGAAGAAGGGGTGGCACCTAACGTATGCGGCGGCCGCTTTTAACTTTCAATTTTTTTGGAGTATTCCTTTACCCTTGGGCTTTCCTCGCAGCGACGATTCCGACTCCCATTTGACACTTCGCTGCCTTCAGCAAGTCTGAACCCACTCCCTCGAACACATTGCAATCGTCATCGATCACTGCGCATTTTTCTACAGTCCAGCCGTCGGCGAACCAATCGAGCAGAGTCGCCGGTGCAAAGATGCGGTGGGCGTTGAACTCAACACGCTGCGGCCCGATGGGAGTGGATAGATGAAACAATCCGCCTGGTTTGACTATCCGCTTCATTTGCTCCAGACCCTTCTGATAGCCCTGCGGATCGATGGGATCCCCGTAGCGTCCCAGCCCGAAATGCTCGATCGTGTGTAGGCAGGAAAGCGAATCAGTGGCTTCGATCCACTGCGATTGCAGTTCGCCCATGAGGTCGAGTTGATGAAAGCTCACGTTGTGAACCGGTCGTGGCTGCGGTCGGATATCAATGACCTCCACCTCACGGAATACGGACAAGCTGCCGATGAAACCATCCAACCTGGAACCCACATCCAGATGGCGTACGGGCCTTGCTTCGTAAATCCACCGCGCCACCACCTGATCCTGATGGAAGTAAGCCCCAAGCGAGCCGGACGACTCGTCCCATTCCGTGAGTATTGGCAGTTCGCGGCCCCACGGCAGAGCATCTGCTCCCGTCATTTTCCGGAAACTCGCACGTTCCCGAGCATATCGCCGCCAACCCGTCAGGGCGGGGAGGATTTGACGGGGATGAATTCCCGCGTTGCGTAAAATGGCTCGAAGCATCGGGTAAAGCTGAAATTGGGAAAGTTGAAAGCTGAAATGGAAGACGGGGAAGAAGGGGTAAAGCTGAAATTGGGAAAGTTGAAAGCCGAAATGGAAGACGGGGAAAATGTGTTTGAGATGCAATCGATTTTTGGAGCCTTTTTGCTTAGTCAAGAGACATGCTTTCTGGCTCGAATTGGGATACGGGCTTCTCGGTACGAATGAGTTCAACCGCCTGAACTTTGAACTCTGCGGTGCAGGGTTTGCGTGGCTTAATATTTATCTGGTCTGACTGTGGAGGTGGTGGTTCAAAAATTTAGCTCACCTCACTCCTCCTCATCTCAGCTTTCTACTCTCCCAATTTCAGCTTTACCTCCCAGAGCTCCCTGCCGCTACACGGCGGAATGCATCGATCATTCTCTCTACCACCTTCTCGGCGGCATAGGTTTCCCTTAGCTTCAGTCCGCATTGTTTGACTTCTTCGGGGCTCATGGTCATGACCTCGTCGAGGGCGGAGAAAAGTGATGCGGCATCGTCTAGGTTAAAGCCGCCTTTTGCGGTCGCAGGTCTTAGCACTTCCTCTACCGAGGTGCCCTTCACATAGCACACGGGCGTTCCGAGGTAGTAGGCTTCTAATGCCGGTAGTCCGAAGCCCTCGATCTCGGAGGGTAGGATCAGCACCCGTGCTTGGCGATAGGCATCCTCCAGCGCCGACTCTTTTAGAAACGGTTGACCGACGATTCGTTGCGCGCTGGTGAGCAAATGGGCTACCTCGGATGGCACCGTGCCAATCAAATGCAGGGTCGGCAAGGCATCACCGCGCATCTCGGCTTCATGCCACCACTGGATCAAATGCGCCGTTCGTTTGTGAGGTTCGCGTGATGCCAAGTGAATCACGTAATCTTCTTTCGCCACCTCGGCGGGTTGCGGAAGGGACTCATAGAGGCACGGCTCATAGGTCACGAGGATCTCTTTTTCGGGGATTCCATGGCGCTCCATGAAAGTTCGAACCTGGGTCTTGGCGGATTCTGAAACGGTTAGAATGCAGGTTGCATGTCCCAGGGTGTATTTGAGCATTGAGGCCCAATAGCGGTATTCCATCTTGGTCCGCCATTTCGGATAAACATCACTGTAATATTGGATGATGGTATCGTGGATTGTTACTACCGATGGCGAACAAAGCCAATGCAACCGCGGTAAAAAACCCTTCGGGAAATAATAAGTATCAGGAATTTGACCCTTACGAAAAAGTGGGTGCAAGTTATCGGTTAGAATGCGTCGCAGTGCCCCACGGGTATTCCATGGCAACACCGCAGCTTTGGTGGAGCCAAGAATCTGAATGGATGACTCGGAAGAAACCCCAGTGAGGTGGATGTCTTGCGAGCGATCCAGCGCTTGCAGCATCACTTCGGTCATGCGAGAGATCCCCAAACTTCGCCCCAGCTTTGGATTCTGATCTGCAAGGTAGACTGAGATGGCGATTTTGGATGAATGAGGAGTGACGACATTCGTATCTTCTTCTTTCATGGGCGGCGATGTCAATTGAATGGCGACGCGGAAAGCGTCAGCTACCCTTTCGATGAACCGCTCAGGAAGAAAGTGATCACGATAAAAAGCTTGCGACTGCTCGGCGGTGGCAGCGTTATTTCCTCTTCTTGCAGCCAGCCCTACCAGTGCGTCAGCATAACTCTGTGGCGAGTGGATCGGTAACAAGTGTGCGGTATGACATCCTTCCAACATCGCCGGAATACCTGCCCACTGCGTGGATACAATGGGCAATCCCATGCCCAAAGCCTCCATCAGCACAATCGGTGTCGCCTCCGAGGCATAGTGGGTAGGAAAGAAAAATACATCGGCATCCTGGTACGCTTGCCATTTATCATCGCCTGTCAATTGACCGACAAAGTTCACCATTCGCTCCAGCCCAAGTTCGGTGCGCAGGGTGTGGGCCTCTTTTTCAAACTCATCAGAAAACCATCTGCCTACTACCTGAAAACAAAACTCATCTTCCTTGCCCTGCTGCTTGAGGTGAGCCGCCGTACGGAGAATCTCTAGCAATCCTTTGCCCTCTTGGAGGCTCGCCACAAAGAGTACTTGATAGGGTCCTACTGGGCCACGTGCCTGTCTTCGCAACTCAGGAACTTCAATTCCGCATGGGCACCAGCGAGAGGTTTTTGCCTCAAACACTTGGTGTGGCGGTACCTCCTCTTGCGCCACTTCCAGCGAGACCTCGACTCCATGGTAAGCGCGCTTAGCCAACCTCCGTTTTAACCAGTGCTGTGAGACAAAAACGGGCAAACCACTCGCATGAAAAATAAACACCGTAGCACCCGCAAGGTGTCTCACTGCATGGAGAAAAATTAGATCGCGTAAAAACGGTACCCACTTGGCACTCGCGGGCGGGTACAATAAGACACAACTTGGATTCTCTTTAAGAATGCACCGCGCTTGGCGAATGAGCGACCAAAGGTGATGTAGTTTCTTCCATTGGAATCGGCCCACTTCCAACATGTCTCCACTGAACTCCATTCGCAGCCGGTGGACCTCGAATTCCGGCCAACTATGATCAAAAAGAATCTGGGTCGCCACCGCCTGTCCATGCCATGGCGGTGGCGTCTGGCCCATGAGCAGGATGTGTGGCTTTTGAGAAGGCATGAATATGAGAAGCTCTGTATTTTGAATCTAGGTTATTGGTCTCCAAAGACGAACCCTATTACTTATTTCGGCGGGAAGAGGCTGCTAAGAAATAAACTTCTAGGCAAACTGGTTTGATGGGTGAACCAATGTGAAGGCATAAAATTGATATCGCCCTCGGCCGACGACAAATACTTCTGCATCGCCACAGTGTGTATTAATCTCCGGATCAACTGACAATCTGACTGATTTATCGGGTGGGCGTTCTTGCCAACTTTCAATTGGAAGACGATTCATTTTCCCAGAATCATCTATGTTGTACGCGTATATTGTTCGATTTAGTAGAGACGTTTCTTCGAGATTTCCAAATAGACAAGCAGCCCTGTTAATGAGGATGATTTTTCCTTTGCTATCCGATAAAATCATAGGAGTAGGGTTCTTTCGGATAAGAGCAACTGTACTTCTGATCCATTCCTCTAAGTTTCGCAAACCTGAAGTCCAAAAAATTGCTAATACAGATCCTATTGCGAAAGTGATTAGACGGACCATTTGAAGGTCAATAGGCTTGTCGCGCAAAGCATAAATTGAAGTGAGGAAATATAAAAAAGATATTACCGCCAAATCTAATACTCTAGATCGAAACGATAAATACATTAAAGAGAAAATGAGAATCGGTGGGCCTTTAGCCGCATCGCCAACAAATAGGTTATCGACATAAATTGAGATAAATATGGCATAGGCTGCATGAAATAGTGCGAATTGTGTGGGACGAGTACGAATCGTCAGTCCTGTTATCGCACTGTCTCGATCAGACTTCAGTTGCGCGGCTTTGGATTTTCCTGCGCTCCAGAAACCAGAGATCCGACTCGTTTTCTCCCGGCGGCTCTCGCCCTCCCGAAGGTAAGCGGAGACCGTTAACCTGCGCGCCGTGTAGGCCCCTGCCAGCAAGCGATTTATTCGGTATTCGGCGACGTGATACGCCTTCCAGAATGTGTTGGTTGATTTTAACTCGCTTTCCCACTGCAGTCGCTCCGCGAAAAGTAAGGCCGATTGGCCTAGGTTGGATCCTAGCATGCAAAAGATGGCCAATGGCTCGGGGATCGTGTCACAGATGTAGCCAGCTGACAATAACTCTTCGATCCAGACTGCGTCAGCGATGGTTTTCCATCGAATTTTTAAATAATGACCATCGTCTAGTACCCGTCGACGAACGAATGTCGCAGCCGAAAATGTGCTTAAATGGCTGTAGCGAATGTGTCCAACGGTCGGCTTTGTAGCTCTTCGGTATGCAAGGGGCGCCATGGTTTCATCCACCAGAATCACGTCACCGATCAAAATGTCAGTCTCTGGATGCGCTTTGAAGTAGTTAGCCACCCGCTCCAGTGTTCCAGGAAGGTACTGCTCGTCGCAATTGAGCCATGCGATGATATCGCCCTTTGACTTCCGGAATCCACGGTTGATTGCGTCGTACATTCCATCGTCAGGTTCCGATACGCAAACTGCTTCCTTTTGCTTGGTGGCCCACTGGGTGAACTCCCTGCCGGTACCGCCGTCTTGGATCAGGTGCTCCATCCAGAAATCCCCCTCTTGGTCCTGCACGCTTGCCGCGCAGCACTTGAGAAAGTCGAGCTGTTTGTAACTCGGTGTGACGATGGAAATCAATAGCGCCCCACTTTTGGCTTGGTTGGCAGGGATCTCCGCCTCGCTAATTGCATCCGGGGTTGGGCGACTGACCGGATATTCGATTAACAAGGCGTCTAAGTATTCTAGTCTTTTCTCATCGTCATCTAAAATTCTAAACGTAATCTCTAACTCCTCAGCGCTCTTGAAGGTAAGCTCACTCGGCAGTTTGTTGATGTGGCCGCTGGATTCAAAGGGTAAGCCATCGAAAATAGCCGGTACGATTCCTGCCGCTGCGAGGTCACCAATCGTTGTGGAAGGTGTTGATATTACCCGATGGCAGCTTGCCATCTGATCTCTAAACGGGGTATGATTGTCAACCTGAATTCCGAGTCTTGTAGCGAAACGCGACAACTCGGTAAAATTGGAGGAATCCGATTCGCGGGGGTGAGGCCTCCATATGATTAAATCGCCCTTTTTGCAGCAGGCGGCAGTTATTTCTAAAAGCGAACGAAGATGAGATTCGACACCATAAGCAGCAAAGCGATTGTCGGGGTGTAACAGGTTTGTTACAAGCAATAAACCCCTGCCTCCAGTCCTAATGGTTACTTCATTTCTATTGGTGTGGTGTGGTCCTAAACATTGACCATAATTTCCGTAATGATGTCGAATCCTGACATCATTCGGTGTCACGCACAAGCATATTGAAGCCTTCGCTCGAAAGTGGAGAGCGTCCTCAACAATACCGTGTAGCCAATGTATAGTTCGAATTCGCCGCGTACGGAAAGCATGTTCAGCAATGCGAGTATCCACGTGTGCGATGAGGCCGAAGATTACTCCCTTGGAAATTTTTGTGGGTGATGCCTCGACCCATGACTTATGTAAGAAACCTCTCAGAAACCAGCAGGCTGACCGCGCATGAAATAAATAGGTGCTACGTATGCCGAGATCCCGCTCGACTTGTGAGTGAAGCGAGAGAATAGAAGGCCAAACTTTTACGAGATGCATGATTGCCTGAATCAAATCAGAATAACGCATAGGATAGAGTATATGGATACCTGAAGCCTTTGCTCTTCGCCGCAGCTCCCTTTTGAGCGGTTTGTGTCCAAGAATCAAAATCGGAACATCTCGATGTTTGGCCATCCAGTTCCAAACATGCATGGTGTGATTTCCTTTGTCGCCAAAAATGGCAGCCGCCCAGTCGATTACTGGCGGGCCAATTTTAGTGCTTCGATGGGCGAATAAAAGTCTGACCATACTTAAGGCTACCATTGGAATCGCGGTAGCCAGCCCAGCCCAGCCCCTCCATCGGCTGTTTGTTCTACCAATTGAGGTAAACCGTTTACTAAGGATGTTGAGCTTTCCTGCCGTGCTAGGTAGGCTTAGCGTCAGTGACTCACCCTCGTGAAGCATACTGCTAATCTTCTCCTCCAAGAGGGCTGGAAATGAGTGTGGGCGGTATAGCTCTGTTAAAAAATGAGACTCGATGATATCTTGCGGTAGATCTATTTTACTAAGTTGATTTACGGTCAGTAGACGGTTTGCGAGTCGCATACACTCTTCACCGTAGTTAGACCATATTTCTTTAGTTAGCAACTCACCTTCTATAAAACAGGATTTAGAGTTTAAATCACAATCATTCTCTATATTTAGAAGTCCAGATTTTTTCCTAATTCGCAAATGTTTCGATTGAATGTGCCCCGCTGGGTTTGACTCAATTTGTGTACCGAATTGATGGGTGCTACTTTTCATGGTGTTTAAATATGAATTCTAATATATTAATACTAGAGCCTGTAACCAAGGTATTTCCCGATTATCTTCTTGATGCTTCGATAGGTTTTTCCTGACGTACGCGGAGCACGTGTCCACCATACGCAGGTCGGTTGTTCAACGTTAAAATTACTTCTTTTCAGGGAATTATTGAAAGTGTAGATTTGATACTGAAATGGGGTTTGATGAAAACCACCAGCTAAAAGGCGCCTTGATCGAGCAAGGTATTTGAGTGGGGTTTCCAGAATTTTAGCCCAAGGTGGTCGTATCTTCCTAAGTGCGGTACTTTCTTCCTGTGCGCGATGCGATAAATCCAAATTGTCACCAGACTCGGTGAAAGAGGTGGTGTAGCGCCGAAGCACTGCCATCTTTATTCCATGTTGCATCAAGCAAGAACGAATCCATAGGCTATCGCTTAGGACACGCCAGTTGGTATCGAAAAGCAGTTGATAACGTTCGATCGCGCTCCGTCTCATAAATATGGAGCTAGTGATCGTCGGATTATCGACGAAGCGGGTGAGCCGCTGTGGTATCAAGGATTTTCGGCAGCAGATGAACGCTCCCATTGCATCGACAATCACGGTATCTGCAAACAGAATGTCAAGCTGGGGATTTTCACGGAAGCATTTCGCCACCGCCTTCAACGCGCCGGGCAAGTATTGCTCATCCGCGTTTAAGTGAGCGATAATGTCTCCACCCGCTCTCTTAAACCCTCGATTGATGGCGTCATACATCCCGTTGTCACTCTCCGACACCAGATGCACTCGCGGGTGATTGGATATCCATGGCATGTCGAGGTCCGTGGACATTGCATCCTGGATGAGATGTTCGACCTGTACTCCCTCTTGATCTGCCACCGACGCAATGCACAGATTGAGCCATCCTCCACTGTTTAGGTTGGGGGTGATGATTGAGAATGATTCCGGTATTTTCATTTATTCAGGCCATGTAAAGACCAGTATTTCGACTTTTTAGGCACTACTTTGTTGGCACCTACGACTACGACATTGGGTGGGATGTTCTTGGTCACCACTGCATTGGCCCCGATGATAACGTCATCTCCAATACTAATATCGCCTAGGACCTTTGCCCCGGCAGAGATATAGACCCTATTTCCAATACGCGGCGCGGCAAGAATGCCATTTCTGTTTCCAATGGTAACCTGCTGTCCGATTACCACATCTTCTCCAAGGCTTGCACGAGAGGAGATGATTATCCCGTAAGGGTGAGGGAAGAAAATAGAATTCGGTAAGACATGCGAAATTTCGCAGTTTAAGTAGCCACGAAATAGCTTTGCAAAAATTGGAATTTGGTATTTTGTGGATAAAATTAGGCAACGAGCGAACAGTGCGTTTGATATATAAGGATCATAAGGATGTGCGCGTCTTTTCATTCTCTAAAAACTAAGATGTTATGCAATAGCTTTACATTCGTCATATAATTGCCTTGGTGATGGAAGTTGCGAGATTAATCGTATTCTTAACCGCGATGTCGGAATTCACGTGGTCTCAGGTGCCCTAGCGTTGCAGGGCTCTGGCCCATTCCAGGATTCAGCTCAGTCTTGCTAGCTGGTCGATGGCGTTATGGGGTAGGCTAAGGATTGGAGCGTGCGTCCAGCCAGTGGCGGTATTGCCCCGCGGGTGATTGGTCCCCGTTCAAAATCCGCGTGCTCCCGGGCTGAAGTTCGACCGGAGCAATCTCTGACGGTGCCGCTTCTGTTCATCGACGTCGGGAATTCTGTGTGCCTGACTATCGAGGGTTCTCGGAACGTAGTCGAGTCGTTGCCGACTTTACGCAAGTCCCCAATTCGTCCCGCACCGCAGGCTCCAGTGGCACCCAGTTCAGCAAGGCATGCCATGGCACTGAGTTCAACAAATGATCCGCCTTTCAACTGGCGGTGATGGCTCGGGTCGTGAGGGCGTAGGATTCGATGTCCACGCCGAGATGAATCGAGGCACCAAGTGCTCTTCTAGACCTCGCCGTAGCCATGTTTCTGGCTGTAAAAAACACACTGTGGGCGGGTATACTGCCATGGGGCATCCCCCTTATTAAAACGGCGGAGATCTCGCGGAAGGAGAGGTTTTGCAATTTGTGCAGCTAGTAGATGCAGAGCAGATCCGGGTCCATCTACTAGGTCTCGTGGTTTTAAGGTAACACAAAGTCGTCGGCAATCCGCCACGGAACGAGATGACTGAACTAGTGAATTAGCGCGACGAGGGAGTTCGCTTGTGTAATTTGTAAGTTGGGTAGAACTCGTTAGTGACACAGACCTTGTAGGAAATCCCCTTGTAGTAGATCACTTCACCTAGCACTTTACGCAGAACTGTCTTGATCCGTGATACCTTGCTGTTGCCATCTTTCCACAAGTTGCTGGCGTGGTGACGGCTATATCCCTTGCGGCGGTCAAATGTTGGGACTGAAAAATACTCTTTCGCGAAAACATGCACGTCATCTCCGATCAGTTGGTCGATGTTGTTCAAGCGGAAGTCTGGGAATCTCCTCAAAAAGAATTTTGTGACGATCGAATTGTTGATTAGATTCTCGTTCGTCTGGTCATATTCTTTAAGAAGATCCGCAAGCAATGGATGACCAGCGCGGCTGCCGGTGATGCAAGTCGCTAGATAACAGTCATATTCAAAGCCCCAGAACATCGAGTGCTCTAAAAATGGATCGAGCGGCTTCTTGATCTCCACATCGGTATCCAGATAAATTCCTCCATGCTGTTGCAAAACATAGAGTCGTGCCCAATCGCTGGCAAAAGCGTACTTACCCAGTTGGTGCATTTTTTCCATCCAAGGATGTAGTGTCACGTCGAAGTTCTCTTCGTTCCACTCTTGGATTTTGTAGTCGGGTAAGACGCGCTTCCACGAGTCAATCGTGTCAAGCACCAGTGGTGGTTTGGCTTTGCCTCCAAACCAGATGTAATGGATTGTCTTTGGGATTATTTGCAAGATGGAGTGCTGTGAATGTTCTTTGGCTTCGAGGATTTGGCGATCACTTCAGACAGATCGGCGGGGCAAAACAAACTGCAGGTTACGTTTTTCGAGACCACGTTAGTCCGATAGCTCACGCCGTGGAGTGCGCCAAGATGCGGGGTGCTCAGACTGCTGCCTTAAGAGGAATGATAAATCGTTTTCATCTCACGTTTGAGATGCTTATCTGGCTGTCCAGTAATCCGTTTTCTTTTTCATGATCTTATTGGCGCCTACTACAATGACGTTGGGTGGGACATCTTTTGTGACGACTGCATTTGCACCTATAATGGAATCGTCACCAATGGAGATATCTCCAAGAACTTTGGATCCAGCAGCAATATAGACTCGATCCCCGATCCTAGGAGCCGCAATGCTGCCATTTCTATTTCCGATGGTGACCTGTTGGCCGATTACGACATCTTTTCCGAGAGTTGCAGCGGATGAAATGACGATACCATATGGATGGGGGAAGAAGATGGTTTTGGGTAGGCACTGTTCGATGTCACAATTTAAGTACCCACGGAATAGTTTTCCAAACACCGGAATTTTATTGTTAGAGGTCCAAATGAGCAAGCAGGCAAAAAAACCGTTTGAAATATGGGAGTCGTATGGGTGAGAACGGTGCGACATGATGGTTGTGGGGTCAATCAGTATTGGAATGAACTAAGGGATCTGGAAGAGGTTGGCCGAAGGTGACATTGCGACGTAAACCTGCCTCGATTCGTTCTAGCGGATACGCTAGGATATTAAGAATGTGTCCTGCGATAGGGATACGCGTGGATTTGCCGCCACTCATCAAGCATGCTATTTCTGAAGGATTTTGGGTATCAATAGGAGGCATTTTTTCGCCAATATCAAGTCCCTTCAAATTGTGTTTGATGCAGCAGAGCGTGAGAAGGGACTGGTCATGTCGATGATCATGAAAATCTGGAAGTTCTGGGAATCCACAGGTGCTTGGATCATCGCTGATCAAGGTGCGTTGAGATGACAAGTCCATCCATTCCTTTGCAATGGTGCGTGTAACATCATTGGCGCGCCATAGTGAAAAGCTGGCTTGGATAGGTACAGCACTATGAATCTCTTTCTTATCCATGCCTGTAGCGACATAAGCATCACGTTTTGTCCACATCGACATCGGCCCTTTCCATGGTATCAGCACGCCTGGCATCGCTGACTGCTTATGAAGATCCAACCATTGAAGGTAGGGATCAATTGTACTCCTTAACTGTTTGAATGGATAACTCCTGCCCACATCGCAGTAGAATACGATATCGCCATCGGGTACCTCTCGTAGCTTTGTTTCGATGATGAACGGTTTCCAGGCCCAGAAACCCGAGCCGCGTTCGGAAAGGCGGATGTCCTTGCACCGCACCTCAAAGCCTGCCGAAAGAAGTTTCTCAGGGGTCCAGTGCGTGACGGTGTCGGCCACTGGGTTTAGCCGTGCGGACCAGCCTAGCAAGAGCTGGCGCAGACGGAAGCGGGGTGTCGCGTAGGTGACTAGGTGAATGCGCATTATCGGGGCTCGTAGGTCGGCAAGAGAAAAAGTGCGAAGTATTAGCCTAATCAATTGCTTCTACTCTCTATTTTATCAAGAATTAGACGCAACCGATTTTTGGACCGTTTTTTGCTTAGTTAAGAGACAGCTTCTCGGCCTCGAATTGGGCCGGGGTTTGGTATTTTAGCGATGAGTGTTTTCGCTGGGTGTTGTAGTAGCATTCGATGAA
>Ga0164294_10001495_pt1 | contig 21719 bp, 16 predicted proteins | sample GEODES005metaG_FD_111479 | JGI IMG/M metagenome (GOLD analysis project Ga0164294, IMG submission 111479) | Oligotrophic lake water microbial communities from Sparkling Lake, Wisconsin, USA - GEODES005 metaG | ecosystem: Environmental > Aquatic > Freshwater > Lake | place: USA: Sparkling Lake...
CGGTCTCACCGAGGAGGGGGCTGGTGAGGAGCCGCCCGAGGCGGTCGAGGGCGAAGCGCCCGGCGAGGCCGACTGGCTGCTGCTCGAAGGCATCGATCTCGTGCCGCGAGGCCTGCGCATCGCCGGCCACGAGGAGCGGGTGGATCTGCCGGTCCTGGGCCTCCTGGATGTGGTGGCGCTGCTCGACACGGGCGCCGAGGCCTCGACGCTATGCGGCCCCGGCCTCGCCGAAGAGGCGGTGCGCACCGTGCTCCGCCTCGGGCGGGCCGACCGGATGGTGACCCTGCACACCCAGCCCGGCGCCCTTCTCTCCCTGCGGCTTGGCCGCGACGTCCTGGCTGGCTGGTTGCTGGTCGACGCCAACCAACGTTTTCTGTTTCGGCGGTGATGTGAACGGCCAACCTCTGCTGCGCCTGCTCCGTGTGTACGGCCTGCGACACAGCGCATCCTACCTGGGAGGGGGGGCGGTCCTCTTCCTCACCAACCTGCTCAGCGTCGAGATCCCCGTTCAGATCGGCGCCGCCATCGACCAGGGGGCCGGGTCCGCGGGGCCCCACATCCTCGCCGTGGCGGGGATGGGCGTGGGGGTGATCGCCGTGCGCACCCTGTCGCGGGTGCTGATCTTCAACCCCGGGCGCGACGTCGAGCGCGACCTGCGGGCCGACCTCTTTCGGTTCCTGCTGCGCCAGCAGCCGACGGCCTACGCCACCCGCACCACCGGCGACCTCATCAGCCGCGCCACCAACGACATCACCTATGTGCGGGCCCTCGTCGGCTATGGGCTGATGGCCGCGCTCAACGTGGTGATGGCCGTGGGCCTGACGGGCTGGAAGATGCTGAGCCTCTCGCCGCTGCTGACCCTGGCGGCGGTGGCGCCGGTGCTGGTGGGCCTCGTGGTGGTGCGCTGGGGCATCGGCGAGATCCACCGCCTGAGCCGCCAGAGCGCCGAGCAGTTGGGCGCCTTGTCGGAGCATGTGCTGAGCAGCTTTCAAGGCGTGGCCACCATCCAGGGCTTTGTGGCCGAGCGGGCCTTTCTCCAGCGCTTCGATGACAGCGCCGAGGCCCTCTTCGCAACGCGGATGCGCAGCAGCATGGTGGGCTCGCTGGCCTTCCCGGCCCTGGCCCTGGCCGGCAGCGTCTCGGTCTTCATGGTGCTCTATGTGGGCGGCCCGCTCGCCGTTCGCGGCGACCTGTCGGTGGGCGAGGTGGCGGCCTTCACCACCCTGCTCGGCGTGCTCCTGCCGCCCCTGCGCTCGCTTGGCTGGATGTTGAGCGTGCTGCAGACCGGCATCGCCTCGCTGACCCGCATCTTCGAGGTGCTCGACACGCCGATCGACCGCCCCGAGGGGGCGCAGCCGCAGCCGATTGCCGCGGGGGCGCCGGGCTTTTCGCTGCACAACCTGAGCTTTGCCTACCCCGATGCCCCCGATCATCCCGTGCTGGAGGGCATCAGCGTGGAGATCCCTCCCGGGTCGGTGGTTGGCGTCTTTGGCCAGACCGGCTCGGGCAAGAGCACGCTGCTGCGCTTGCTCGCCCGCCTCTACAACCCGCCCGAGGGGGCGGTGACCCTGCTGGGGCGCGACGGCTCGCGGCGCGACCTGCGCAGCGTCGACCTCGACGCCTGGCGGGGGCGCCTTGCGATGGCGCCCCAACGGCCCTTCCTCTTCAGCGACACCATCCGCGAGAACGTGGCGCTGACCGATCCCATCGACGAGGCCAGCGTGCAGCGGGCCGTCGACATCGCGGCCCTGGGGCCCGACCTCGCCGCCTTGAGCGGGGGCCTCGACACGGTGGTGGGCGAGCGCGGGGTGATGCTCTCCGGCGGCCAGCGCCAGCGGGTGGCCTTGGCCCGGGCCCTGTCGCGTCCGGCCGATCTGGTGCTGCTCGACGACGTGCTCTCGGCGGTCGATCACCACACCGAGGCCCGCCTCGTGGAGACGCTGTCTGCCCTGGCCGACAGCGACGGCGGACGGCCCACCCAGGTCATCGTCAGCCACCGGGTCTCGGCCATCCGCCACGCCGACATCGTGCTGGTACTACACCAGGGGCGGCTCGTCGATCAGGGGCGCCCCGCCGAGCTCCTCGCGAGGCCGGGGCCCTTTTTGGAGGCCGCCCTGGCCCAGACCCCCAAAGACGATGTGGAGGTGGCCCGATGAGCGCCGACAAGGACGAGCGCGTCGAGGGCCCCGACCTCGCGCTGCTGCGCCGCATCTGGCCCTACGCGGCCCCCGACCTGCGCTTCTTCGTCTGGGCGCTGATCGCCACGCCGGCCATCGCGGCCCTCTCGCTGGTGCAGCCGCAGCTCTTGAAAGAGGCCATCGACGCCCACATCGTGCCCGGCGTGCTCGACGGCCTCGCCGGAGTGGCCCTGGCCTTTCTGGGGGCGGTGGTGGGCGGCTATGTGCTGGAGTCGACCTACACGCTGGCGCTCTCTTATGGCGGCCAGCGCACGATCATGCGCCTGCGGCGGTCGCTCTACGCCCACACCCTGGGCCTGGGGCAGGCCTTCTTCGACCACCAGCCGGCGGGCAAGCTGCTCACCCGGGTCACCAGCGATGTGGAGGCGCTGGGCGAGACGCTCACCGCGGGCGTGGTGACCATCCTGCTCGATCTGCTGCTGATCACCGGCACCCTGGCGGTGATGTTCTGGCTGGACTGGCGCTTGTCGCTGCTGCTGCTCTTTCTGGCGCCGGGGCTGCTCCTCGTGCTCGACCTGCTGCGCCGGCAGCTTCGGGGCCTCTTCTTGGAGACCCGCGAGGCCATCGCCGCGGTCAACACCAACCTCGCCGAGCGGGTCGATGGCGTGCAGATCGTCCAGCTCTTTGGCGCCGAGGCCCTGGCCGAGAAGCGCTTCGCCGTGCACAACCGGCGCTTCGCCGACGCCACCAAGACCTCGAACATCTACGACGCCGCCATGTTCGCCATCGTAGACGGACTGTCGAGCGTCTTTGTGGGCGTCATCCTGTGGTACGGCCTCGGCCTCGCCGACCCGCTGCTGGCGCCGATTGGCCTCGCCCTCGGCGGGGGCGCGCTCTCGGCGGGCCTCCTCGTGGCCTTCATGGACTACATCGACCGGCTCTTTCGGCCCCTGCGCGAGCTCTCGGGCAAGATCACCATCCTGCAGCGGGCGGCGGCCTCGCTCTCCAAGATCTTCTGGCTCCTCGATGTGAAGCCGCCGGCCGACGGCGAGGTGGTGGTGACCACCGGGCCGGGCCACCTGGTGCTGCGCGACGTTCACTTTCGCTACCGGGCCGAGGCCGAGCCGGTGCTCCAAGGCGTGGACCTCGAGCTGCGGCCGGGCGAGGTGGTGGCCATCGTCGGCGCCACGGGCTCGGGCAAGACGACGCTCACCCGCCTGCTCGACCGGGCCTACGAGGGCTACACCGGCAGCATCCTGCTCGATGGGGTCGAGCTTTCCACCCTCTCGCGGCAGAGCCTGCGCCGCCGGGTGGCGGCGGTGCGCCAGGACATCGTGGTCTTCAGCGCCACCGCGCGCTTCAACATCTCGCTCGGCAACCCGGAGATCAGCGCCGAGCGCTGCGCCGAGGCGGCGGCGATGACCCACGCGACGCGCTTCGTCGAGCGGCTCGGCTGGGAGCATGTCTTGAAGGAGCGGGGGGCCGATCTCTCGGTGGGGGAGGGGCAGCTGCTCACCTTCGCCCGCACCCTGGCCCATTCGCCCGACGTGGTCATCCTCGACGAGGCCACGGCCTCGGTTGACTCGGCCACCGAGGCGCTGGTGCAAGAGGCCATCGCGCGAATCCTGGTGGGGCGCACGGTCCTCGTGATCGCGCACCGGCTGTCGACCATCCAGCGGGCCGACCGCATCGCGGTGATGGAGCGGGGTCGGGTGATGGAGTTGGGCAGCCATGCTGAGCTGATGGCCCTGGGCGGGCGCTATGCCGGGCTGGTAGAGGCCGGGCGCGGTGCGGCAGACGGTCAAGCGGAAGGGCCGCGGCCGGGGTAACCTCAAGGACGGAGGCGCTGACCATGGTGTGGCGATGCCTGGGTCTGCCGGCGCTGGTCGCCGGACTGGTGGGCTGCTCGATCTTCGACAAGGGGGGCGGCGGCCTCGTGAAGGGCGACACCGCCAGCCCCACGGATGACGGGGGCGACGGCGGCGACGACACCGACACGGGGCTCGGCGAGGCCGACGCCGACACGGATGCCGACGCCGACAGCGACGCCGACGCCGATGGGGATGCCGACGGAGACGCCGACGCCGACGCCGACACGGGCAGCACGGTGGACTGCGACGCCACCATCCCCCTGCCAGAGACGATCGACGAGTGTGTGACCGACACCCTGCGCTGCGGCGACCATGTGCTCTCGTCGAACGCCCGCGGCTCGCAGGTGCTCGATCAAGAGGCCTACACCAACTGGTTCTGCAACTACGGCGAGTCCACCCGCTACACCGGCCCCGAGCGCATCTACGACTTCAAGCATCCCGGCACGGGCGATGTCACCTTCATCCTCGATGCGCCCTGCGAAGAGCTGGACCTCATCGTGATGCGCTGGGACTACTGGGACTCCGAGGGCATCTGCCCCTACGAGACCACGGTGATGGTGCCCACCTGCGACGTCGATGACTCCCGGGCGGGGGGCGAGGTGACGGTTTGGGATGGGGCAGAGGACCACCACTACCTCGTGGTGGTCGACTCTCCCGACAATGTCGAGACGAACTACAACCTGTCTGTCCTCTGCGAGTAGCGGGAGCGCCTTTGGCCCGAACGGTCCTCTTTCCTGGGCTCCTTGGACTGCTGCTGGCAGGCTGCGAGCTGATCCTCAACGACAAGGCCGTCAGCGATGACTCGGCGACGGGCGACGACGACGGGGGGAGCGGCGACGGGGGCTCGGGCAGCGGCGGCGGCTCCAACGGCGGCGGCGCGGGGAGCGGCGACGGGGGCTCGGGCAGCGGCGGCGACGCCCTCTGCGAAGAGGAGATCAGCCCCGAGAGCTACGACGATGGCTGCATCACCGCCGAGCTGTCCTGCGGGGGTGAGCTGAACAGCACCATCGCGGGGGGCACCACCCTGCTTGATGGCGGCGAGTACTCCAGCTTCTGGGCCTGCGAGGTGGTGGGCACCAGCACCTACGGCGGCGCCGAGCGGATGTACTCCTTTGTTCATCCGGGCACGGGCGATGTGACGGTGCGCCTCGACACGCCCTGCGTCGATCTCGACCTCTTCGTGATGCACTGGGAAGACGCAGGCGACTGTCCGCGCCCGGGGGTGTCGATCGGCGAGTGTGATGGCGACATCAGCGGCGGCAACAGCGGCGCCATCACCGTCTGGAACAACGAGTCCTGGCGCTATGTGGTGGTGGTGGAGAGCGAGAGCGGCGAAGAGGGCAACTTCGGGCTGTCGCTCTCCTGCCCCTGACCGCCTAAACGGGCCGGCGGGCCAGGGCGGCGTAGAGGTCGACCTGAACGAAGGCCTCGGGGCCTTGGGCCCAGAGGCGGAGGCGCTGGCGGAGGGCCTCGTTGAGCGCGGGGGGCAGGCCGTTGTTCTCGGCGTCAAACCAGCGGTCGAAGAGGGGCACGAGGCGCTCGGCCTTGAGGTCGGGGCGACTGTGCAGGGTGACCACGCCAAGGTCCAGGAGCTCCAGGCCAGCCTTCTCGATGCGCTGGGTGAGGGAGCGCCCCATGAAGACGTCGACGCCGCCGAGCTTCTGGGCGACCGCGGCGCTGACCTCGGCGAAGGAGGGCTCCAGCTTGGGATCGGGGTGGAAGTGGATGGCGCCGTCGTCGGAGTCGACGATCAGCACGAGGCCGCCGGGGCGGGCGGCCTGCTTCATCCGGTCGAGGAGGGCATCGGGATCGGGCAGGTGCCGCAGCAGCAGCCGGCACATGACGAGGTCCTGGTCGCCGGGCAGCGCGAGGGTTCGCACGTCGCCGACCTCCACGGTGCCGCCGCGGGCGCGGGCCTCCGCGGCGTGGGTGGCGTCCTGCTCCACCCCGCGGATCTGGAGGCCTGGAAAGCGGCCTATCCAGGCGGGCCACCAGGCGCCGGTGCCGCAGCCGAGATCCAGGGCGGTCTTTACGGTGGCGTGTTGGGCGAAGAAGCGGTCGAGCAGTGGTGCGAAGAGGGGCCCGAGGAGGTGGTCCTGGGCAGCCAGTCGGGCCCTCTCTTTGGGGGAGGTCACATAGTGGGCCGATCCGTCCATGCGGTATGTCCTGCCAGCCGCACCAGCGCCGGGACTCCCCCGTCGCGAAAGGCGGCCTGGACAATCTGCGCCGGATTTTTTCTGTTTTCAAGACGCCGGAAGAGGGGTTCCAGGAAGATCGCCTCGCCTCGCCCGCGGGCATCCAGCGCCGCGGCGCAGCGATCGAGCACGCCGGCGAGCAGGCCGGAAAAGGGCTCGGGGGCAGCGAGACCGTGCACCACCACCTGCTTGTGCCAGGCGTGCAAGGCGCCCCAGGCGTCGGGGCCCATCTCGGCGTCGAGGAAGCGCTGGATCGCGGCGCCGGCCTCGATGAGGGAGAAGCCCAGCGCGGCGGTGGCCATGCCCTCGTGGAGGGGCTGCTGGCAGGCCGAGCGCATCTCGATGGTGCCGTGGGCGCTGCGGGGGCGGGCCGAGTTCCAGATGTAGTGCTCGTGCAGCAGGAAGTCGCGCCAGGCGTCAGGCGCGCTGGTTCCGCCGATGCGGTCGAGGTGATCGAGCAGGGTGCCGGCGGGGGGGATGAAGTTGTGCTCGCCCTCGCGCAGCATCAGCAGGCGCTGGTTGGCGAGGCGGGCCATCATGCCCTGCAGATCGGCGTCGGGGGCGGCGGGCATGCCGTGGCGGCTGGTGCCGGCGTGGATCTCGCCCATGCGGGCCTCGCGGCTGCTGACCACGCCCTGATCGATGCCGTCGTAGATGGGGGAGTTGGCGCACAGGGCGACGGTGACGGGCGCCATGGCGTTGCCGAGGTTGGTGAGGGCGACGATCTCGTCGCGGCCGACCTTGGCGTGGACCTGGTCTGAGGCGGTGAGGGTGAACCAGAGCCAGGGCTGGCCGATGCTCTCGAGCAGCACGCCGTAGCGCTGCTTGGGCGTCATGAAGTCTGGCGTGGCCGGGGTGAGGGGCTGGATGCCGTAGCCGAGCACCACAAAGCCCTTCTCGTCGCAGGCCTGGAGCAGGCGGGCCATGCCCGCGGCGTGGGCCTCGGCGATGCCGTGGAGGTCTTCCGCCGGGCCGACGATGAGCTCGATGGTGCCGCGGCCGACCTCGGCGCAGAAGCTGTAGCGCTCGCCGTCGAGGCCGATGGGCACCACGCCGCGCTCGTAGGACATCGTCATGTCGCCGCCGCGGGCGAGGAGGGGCCACAGCTCGGCGACCTCGGCGGCGCGGCCGTCGGGCAGCACGATGGGGTACTCCGACTCGCGCCCGACCGTGCGGTGGGCGGGGCGCTGCTCGGGAAAGCCGGCGGCGAAGCGTTCGGCGAGGGGGGCGAGGCTCATGGGGTCTCTCCGCTGAGGGTGGCGACAAGCGCGGGCAGATCGGCGTAGTGGGAGAAGTGGGCGGTGGCCTGGGTGGGCGTGGGGCCGCGGCGGTCGATGGCGCCGGTGTAGAGCAGGGCCCGGGCGCCGACGGCGAGGGGGCCGGCGATGTCGTTGACCTCGCGATCGCCGATGTGAACGATCTGGGTGACGGGCAGGCCAAAGCCGGCGGCGGCGGCGGCGAAGACCTTGGGGCTGGGCTTGCTGGCGCCAGCCTCGTCGCTGAAGATGAAGACGCTGAAGAACTCGAGCAGATCGTGCTGGGCGAGGATCTGGCGAATGCCAAAGCCCGGGGTGACGATGGCGTCGGAGATGATGCCGAGGCGGTGGCGGCGAGACAGGGTCTCCAGGGCCGCACGGACGCCCTCGCAGGCCCGCGGCGGGATCTCCACCTCCATCTGCTGGAGCTGCCGCACGAGGTCGCCGAAGTCGGCGGGCCGGGGCAGGCCGAGGTGGCCGAGGGCGACGTCGAGGCGGGCGCTCACGGGCGGGGTGTGGTGCTCTTCTTTCCACCAGCGGCGGAAGGCCGCCTCGCCGATCTCGTAGGCGGCGTCGAGGGTCTCGGCGGACAGGCCGGGGTGCTCGGCCCAGAGGGCGTCGCGAAAGGCGGCGCGGCGGGCGGCGGGCTTGGGCAGCAGGCCCCGGGCGGCGCGGACCTCCTCATCGGAGTCGTCGATGATCAGCGTGTCCCAGACATCAAAGGTCAGTACGAGGGGCTCAGGCACGGGGCTCTCCCTTGGCGGCGCGGCCATTATCCCCGGAGAGGTTCTCCTGGAGGCGCAGGAGCAGTTGGGTGAGCTGGTGGACCTCCTCGGGGCTGCAGCCGGCGAAGACCTGGTCCATCATCTCGTTGGAGAGGCGCAGGAAGTCGGGCAAGGCGGCGCGGGCCTTGCGGGTGGGGCGCAGGAGGATGGCGCGGCCGTCGTCGGGATCGCGGGCGCGCTCGACCCAACCGGCTTCTTCGAGCCGGCGCACGAAGCGGCCGACGGTGACCTCGCTCACGCCGAGCTCCCCGGCGAGCTGACGGGCGGTGAGGGGGTGGCGGCGCTGAAAGAGCACCATCAGCGCGTTGGCCTGGGCCGGCGTGATGTCTGCGATGCCTTCGTGCCGAAAGCGGGCGGTGACGCCCTCGCTGACGCGGGTGTGGAGCCGGCCGAGCAGGAGGTGGGCCTCGGCCTGGAGGTGGCGGAGCGACAGGTCCATCGGGGCTCCCTGGGGTCGCCCTGCTTAGCCTGGGGCCTCCGGGCCTGGGGTAGGCTGAAGGGCGAAGAGGTGGCCATGTCCTTGCTTCTGGTGGTGCTCCTGGCCTGCGGCGAAAAGGCGCCCGATCGGGTGGCCTTGGGGCCGGTCGAGGCCGCGACCGTGGTGGATGTCTCGGTGTTTTCCGGGGAGGGCGACGCGGCGCTGCCGCACCAGGACGTCTTCATCGAGGAGGGGCGCATCCGCGGGCTGGGGCCGACGGGCACGCAGCCTCCCCGGGGGCGGGTGGTGGCGGGGGCCGGGCGGACGCTGCTGCCCGGGCTGATCGACGCCCATGTGCACATCACCGCGGCGCCCTTCATGCCGGGTGCGCTGCATCTGCCCGATGTCTCCGACAACCTGCAGGCCTGGCTGGTGGCGGGGGTCACGATGGTCTACGACATGGGCGGCCCGCCCCGGATGGTGGCCGCGACTGTGCGCAAGCTGGCCTCGGGTGAACAGTTGGGGCCGCGGGTGCGCTGGTCGACGGCGACCATCACGGTGCCGGGCGGGCACCCGATCCGGGCGATCAAGGCGCTGCTGCCGCGGCCCTTGGGTTCGATGCTGGCCGGGCAGGTCCCGGTGATCGCGCATCCCGACGAGGCCGACGCGCTGGTGGCGGAGCTGCTCCGCGATGGGCCCGAGGCGGTCAAGATCATCGCCGACAACCTGCCCAGCGACACGCCGAAGATGGACGCGCCGCGCCTCACCGCCCTGGTGGCGGCGGCCCACGCCCGGGGAAAGAGGGCCTTTGTGCATGTGCAGCGCGAAGAAGACGCCCTGATGGCGGCCCAGGCCGGCGCAGATGCACTGGTGCACGGCATCCTCGGCGGTCGACTGAGCGAGGAGGGGGCGGCGGCGCTGGGGCGGGCGGGGCTGCCGATCGTCTGGACGGGCTCGGGCTTTGACGCCACCGAGCGCCTCGCCCGCGGGCAGTGGACGGCCTCGGCGATGGACCGGGCTCTGTTTCCGGCCGCGCTCCTCGCCACGATGGAGGGGGCGGCGGGCCTCGGCTTGGGCTCGGCGCCGGTGGTAGGGCAGTTTGCGGCGGAGCTGAGCCCCCTCCGGGCGGACTGGGGCGAGAACCTGCGTCGGGCGGCGCGGGCCGGGGTGCCGATCTTGGTGGGGTCGGACAGCCCGCTGCCGGCCGATCTGCCGGGCAGCTCGCTGCATGCCGAGCTGCAGTGGCTGGTTGAACAGGGTCTCTCGCCGGCGGAGGCGCTGCGCGGCGCCACGAGCGCAGCGGCGCGCCTCTACGATGAGTCCGATCGGGGCGTGATCGCTGCGGGCAAGGTCGCCGATCTTCTGCTGGTGGAGGGTGACCCCCTCACCGACATCGGGGCCACCGCGGCGATTGTTCAAGTGTGGCAGGGGGGCCGGGCGGTCCAGCGCCTGCGCTAACGCTCGATCAGGCAGCCGAGGGTCCAAGCAGCCTCGGCCTCGGCCGTGCCGGGCAGCTCGGCGCGGAGGAGGTCGAGGGCCGCGGCCTCGCAGCCCACCGCCGAGGCGAAGCCGCGACCGACGCCGTCGGCGAAGGCGGGATGGTCGAGACAGAGGCCGGCGTGGGCCGCCAGGGCGGCGGGGTCGACGGGCTCGGTGATGCGCAGGGGGACCTCGCGCCAGGCGGCGGCGGCGGTGCGGCCTTGCACCCAGGTGTGGCCACGGGCCTCGCAGACGCCAGCGCGCACCCGGGGGTCGAGGCGGTCGAGGCTGGCCGGCTCGTCGGCGACCTTGTGGCCGGGGGCGACGATGCGGCCGGCGGCGGCGGCGACCTCGGCGGCGAAGGCGGGATCGATGGCGGCCAGGGCGTCGAGGCGCTCCGAGAGGGCGGGATCGAGCTGGTCGTCGGGGCGGGTCAGTCGCCGGCCGACGCCGTCGGCGAGGAGGCGGCGCTGGTCGGCGGCGGGGGCCAGGGCCAGGGCGGGGGGCAGGTAGGTGGACAGATCGGCGCCGACCTCGCCGTCGAGGCCGATGCCGAGGCGCCGACCGAGCTCGAAGAGGTGGGCGAGGCGGCAGTCGGGGAGGGGATCTTCGTGTGCGCCGATCCAGCGGAGGGCGGCGGTGACGTCGGCAGGGCGGCCGCGGGCGTCGATGCGCCGCTGGGGCGGCTCGCCGGAGGGGACGGTCATGTCGGCCCAGCCGCCGTGTCGAAACACGCGCTGATCGAAGAGGGCCGGGCGGGGCCCCTCCCACTGGCCGAGGCGACTGACCAGCCCGTAGAGGAGCAAGGCGCTGAGCAGGGCGGGGAGCAGCAGGCTGTCGCGGGTGCGCAGGGCGGCGCCGTCTTCGCGGCGGGGCAGGGCGATGGCCAGGGCGGCGCCCATCGCCAGCACGGGAAAGAGGGGGATGCGGTAGCGCAGGTTGAAGGTGGCGTCGGCCAGGGGGTCGGGCAGGTTCATCCACAGATCGTAGCGGAGCACATAGGCGGCGAGCAGGCCGAGGAGGCAGGCGGGGCCATAGAGGGCGGCGGCGCGGAGGGGGCCGGTGAGGGCGCTGCGCAGGGCGCGCCAAAGGCCGACCAGGGCGAGGAGCCACAGGCCGGCGTACCATATTGAGTTTCCAACCATCCGCTCGCCGAACTCCTCGGGCAGCCAGAGGCCCCAGCGCAGGTAGTCGCCGAAGAGCCAGTCGAAGAGGCGGTCGGGCGGGCTGAGGTGCAGGTTGGCCACCCAGTCGGCCTCGAAGGCGGCGGCGGGGGCGCGCTCCTTGTGGTACAGATAGAGGGGGATGAGCCCCAGGGCGCCACCCGCGGCAAACAGAGGGCTCCAGAGGCGGCCGACGACGAGGGCGCCCAGGGCCAGGGCAGGGGCGGCGTAGGCGCTGGTGTGGCCAAACCAGAGGCCGAGCCCGGTCAGTCCGCCCGCGAGGAGGAGCAGGGGAGCCTGAACAAACCACCGCCGCGCGGTGGCCAGGGCGAGGAGCAGGGCGGCGGTGAGGGGGAACGCGCTGCACTCGGCGTGGTTGCCCCAGCCCATCAGGGCGAGCTCGCGGTAGTAGCCGGGGGCGGCCATCAGCAGGAGGACCCAGGTGAGCGCCCCGGCGTAGCGGCGTTCGCGGTCGGTCGGATCGCCTGCGAAGAGCAGCAGGCCGGCGCCGGCGGCGGTGATCACGAGGTGAAAGAAGAGGGGGACGATCTTCCAAACGAGGGTGGTGGGGCCCAGCGCGGTGAAGAGGGGGGCGGCGAGAACGGCTTCGGCGGTGCAGCCGCCGCAGAAGGTGCGGTACTGCAGGTCAAAGGCCGACTCGGCGTGGCCGCAGGCGATGTGCACGCCGGAGCGGGCGTTGAAGAGCTCCTCCCAGTGCAGGTGGCCGTAGGGGCCGAGCAGCAGGTCGCCGATGCAGGCGACGAGCTCCAGGAGCAGCAGGGCGAGGAGGAGGCGGGGGCTGGGGCGGAGCCAGGGGGGCATGGCGCCATCTTGCCACGGCGGAGGGGATCTGGGTCCTTCTTCTTGCATCCCCCCCCTTGTTGGCTTAGGGGTCGGGGGAGGTGTTGGTGATCGTCAATCCGCATGATCGTCTGGTGAAGGGAGTATTCTCCGATCTGGTAGAGGCGGCGGCTCTTCTGGAGGGTGTGCTGCCAGCGGATGTGGCGGCCTGCCTAGACTGGTCTACGTTGCGGCAGGCGAGCGGTGATCTGATCGATCCCTTGCTGGATGAGCGCCACGCCGATCTCCTCTTCGAGGTGCAGCGGCGGGCGGGCGGGGCTGCCTTTGTGCACGTGCTGGTGGAGCACCAGAGCACGCCGGATCGGCGGATGGCCCGGCGCCTGTTGCGCTACCAGGGGCGGATCTGGGACCGCTTCGAGCGGCTGGAGCCCGAGGCGACGCTGCTGCCGCCGATCCTCTCGCTGGTGCTCTACCATGGGGCGGCGCCCTGGGGCCTCTCGCTTCGGTTCGTCGATGGCCTCGATCTGGAGGGCACCCCAGCGGGTCTGCGGGCGAAGATGGTGGACTTTGAGTACCAGGTGCTCGACCTGGCCGCGCTGCCCGATGACGCCCGCGTGGGGCGGGCGCTGGGTCGGCTGGCCTTGTTGCTGCTGAAGTATTCGCGGGAGGGCGATCTTTGGGAGCGCCTGCCGCGGTGGGTGGTCCTGGTGAAGCAGGCCTGGGCCAGCCCCACGGGCCTCGCTGCGCTGAGCCTGGTGTTGGGGTACATTCTGGAGATGTCGGCCGGGCCCGTGCCTGCGCCGGTCACGCGTTTCCTACTCAGTGAATTGGGAGAACCGGCCATGGAAGTGGTTTCCACCTGGGGAGAGCGGCTGCGGTGGGAGGGTAGCCAGGAGGGCCGCCAGGAGGGTCGCCAGGAGGGTCGCCAGGAGGCGCAGGTGGAGATGCTTCTGGATGCGGTGCACACGCGCTTTGGCTCGGTGCCAGAGCCGGTGCGGCAGGCCATCCTGGCCGCCGACGCCGAACAGATCACGGTGCTCTTTCGCCGGATCCTGGTCGCCACCCATGTGGAGGCCCTTCTGCTCCCCTGAGCGGGTGTGGTCTCAGGCCCAACGGGCCTCACCGGGCAGGCAGGTTCACCGCTTAGACGAAGGAGAGAACCCTCCAGGAGAGGTTGACCTGGGGGGAGCACCCGCACAATGAGGGTCGCCGGGAGCTCCGGCTCGAAGGGGCGGAGAGTCGCAGGGGTCCGCTCCCCGAGCCCCTTTCGACCGGTGTCGACCAAGGCGTCCGCGGACCCCCGCCTCGAAGCCTGAGCGCGCGCAGGGGTCAAGGCGCCGGAAACACCAGCCCCGGCGCCGCGCCTTCGATGGCCCGCTCCAGCGCCGGGTCCGCGTCGCCCAGGCCAAGGCGGATCCCCATCACCAAGGCCGCCCGGTCCGCTGGGTTCGGGAAGTCCGCCGGCAAGGTCGCCGCCATCGCTGGCGCCCCCTCCTGACGGATGGCGAGGCCCACCCGGCGACCCAACTCTCCGAGGTGCCCCGCCCGGCAGATCGGCAGCGCGTCGGCATGATCGAAGGCAAAGCGCCGCGCCGCCTCGATGTCCTGGGGGCGGTGGAGCAGCCGATCGAGGCGCTGGCGCGGCTGACCGGAGGGCACGGTTGGATCGGGCAGGAGGGGCTCAAAGGCCGCCTGCCGCCAGGCCGGGGTTTCGTCGCCGATCGCGAGGATCCGCAGCGGCAGCCCGATGATCACGAGCATCCCCACCACACCCAGGCCCACCCGCGGTCGTCGGGCGACCAGGGCCGCTAGGCCGAGCCAGAGCAGGGGCAGCAGGGGCGCCCGGTAGCGAAGGTGAAAGGCCTCAAAGCCGCGCAGGGGCGGGCTGTCGGCCCAGAGGTCGTAGCGGAGCGCCGTGGCGCCGAAGAGCCCGAGAGCCGCGAGCAGGAAGGGGCGACCGGCCTTCCCGCTGATCACCAGCCCCCCGAGCCCGCCGCCCAGCAGCGACACCCAGGCCAGCATCCCAACTGGATCGAGGGTGCCCTGGGGCAGCGCCCGCCAGAGCGTGCCCTCGGTGAAGTCCAGCAGCCACCAGCGCAGCTGCGCACCCAAGGGCGCCCACTGCAGGGTCGTGAGCGGCAGCGCGTCGGCCCCGGCCGGGACCGGATGAAGCGACCGGTAGAGCAGCGCCGGCGCGAAGCCCAGCGCCAGGGCCGGCAGCGCCCCCAGGGCGGCGGCGCGGTGGGTGAGGGCCGCGGCGAAGAGGATGCCCGGCAGCCCGTGGGCGCTCGTCGCGCAGAACCATAGCCCCAGCCCCGCCATGAGCCCCGCCGCCGCGGAGAGGCCGATGGCGCCTGCGCGCCGGGGCGCCTCGGTGCCGGCCAGGGCCAGGGCGCCGAGCGTAAAGACGGCAGACTCGACGTGGTTACCCCAGCCCGTCGCCGCGAGGTCCCGCCAGGCCTCGGGGGCCGCGAGGAGCAGCAGCCCGACAGCCCAAAGTCCACGCCGCCCGCCGAGGCGATGGCCAAGACCCAACAGCAGGGCCGTCGTGCCCAGGTGGAAGGCCAGCGGCACGGCCTTCCAGGCCTCGAGGCTGGCGCCCAACCCCCGAAAGACCGGCGCCACCATCAGCGAGGTGGCGGTGCAGCCCCCGCAAAAGGGCCGGTACTGCAGCTCAGTCCAATCGGCGAGGTGCCCGCAGGCGATCAGCGCCCCGCCCTGGGCGTTGCGCAGCTCCTCGGGGCTGAAGGGCCCCCGCGGCGCCAGGAAGAGGTCGATCAGCGCGGCGAGGCCCTCGGCGGCGAAGAGGCTGAGGCCGAGACGGCGGTCGGTCATGGGCAGCTCCACCAGCGGCCGATCTCCCCGGGGTCGCGGTCGGGGTGCAGGGCGCCCCAGCCATCCAGGGCGCCGCCGCGATGGGCCTCACAGAGGATCGAGCCGGCGCTTCGCAGCTCAGCCTCGCTCAGCTCCACGAGGCGGTGGCGGTCGCCCTGGTGCAGGGACTTGCCCAGCGCCGGCAGCGCCGAGAGCGCATCCTGCTCGCCGGAGATCAGCAGGGTGACGGGCCCGCCGACATCGAGAGCCTCGGCCGGGACGCCACGCAGGCGCTGATCGAGCAGCAGCGCGCCGGGCTCGGCGGCCGGCACCCCCGAGAGCCAGGCCCCGTCGATGATCCGCCGTTTGGCGGGTGGCAGCGCGTCGGAGAGGGCGTGGAGCAGGCCCAGGGTCCCCGGCCGCCGCGCCGCCGCGGGTCTCTCCAGCGGATCGGCCGACAGCCGCAGCAGGAGGAGGCCCAGCAGCGGCCACCCGCCCCGCAGCCCCGCCAGACCGACCAGCGCCGGCAGGGTGAGCAGGCGCAGGTGATGGTCGCGCAGGTAGCCGAGCGCCCCGCCCGCCCCCAGCAGCAGGCCCAGGCTAAGCAGGGTGAGCAGGGCGACGCCACGGCTCCGCGCGTCGAGCAGCCCGGCGAAGAGGCCGATGAAAACGATCCAGGCGAGGGGTCCCCCTTGCTGTGCATAGGCTTGCAGCGCCCCCCAGGCCGCCACCGGCTCTCCGGGCAGGCCCGGCGGCGCGTCGGCGAAGCGCAGGAGTTGATCGGCGCTGAGCAGCAGGGCCAGAACGCCGGCACCCAGGGCGCGCGCGGGCGAGAGACGCAGCAGCAGAGGGAGCGCAGCCAGGGCTAGGGGGTGGTTGTGCACGGCGAGGCCCAGGGCGAGCCCGGCCAGGACGGGGCGATCGGAGAGGTTGGCCAGGAGCGCCGCGCCGATCCAAAGGGCTGCGAGGTAGCCCTCGCAGCCTGAGATCGCCGTGTCGATCAGGCCTGGGTCGACCGCCGCCGCCAGCCCGGCCAGCAGCGCCGCGGTCCAGGCCCCTGGCCTCTGGCGCAGGACCCCCAACACGGCCAGCGGGGCCACCAGCGCATGCAGCGCCAGCAAGGCCGACACCGCCTGCCACAACGAACCTGCCCCGCTCAGGATCAGCGCGTAGGGCAGGTTCAAGCCAGCCCCATAGGGCGGCGCGTGGGCCCGCAGCGGATCGCCCATCGCCCGCCACCAAGGGCCCATGCTGTCGCCCAACACCACCGCGACCGGCAGCGCCCTCCAGCGCAGCCAGAGGGCCAGCGCAAAGGTGAGCAGGGAGAGGGCAGCGGCGCGCGGCATCCGCTCCCCAGGTAGCGCGTCAGGCCTCGTCGATCTCCACAGCGCAGCGCTTGGCCGACTCGATGGCCCCCTGCATCCAGCCCGCCCAGATGCTGGTGTGCTCGCCGCAGAAGTGGACCCGACCTTCGGCCCGGCCGATCACCGACATCATCCACCACTGCCCCGGCAGGATGTCGCACCAGGCGCCCTTCACCCAGGGGTCTTCGCCCCAGCACTTGTGGCTGAAGTGCAGCGTCTGCTCGGTGATCTGCGGGAAGAAGGTGGAGACCGTGGCGTCCATCCAGGCCTGCCGGTCTTCCGGGGCCACCGCGGCCATGGCCGCAGCGTTCTCATGCTGCATGTAGGTGAGAAAGACGCCGGTGGTGCCGCTTTGGAAGTGGGAGATGTCCCAGAGGCGCTCGGCCACCGTGTCGGTCTTGGCGATCTTGAGGCCGCCGATGCCCTCCTCCTCCCAGAAGCGGGTGGCGGTCTGGTAGAAGCCGCGCGAGGCCGCCATCATGAAGAGCTCGTCGATGGCCTGCATCTTGTCGTCGGGGAAGGCGGGCGAGAGCTCGACGTCGCGCAGCAGCGTGAAGGGGATGGCGCAGACGAGGTGGTCGGCCTTCTTGGTGCGGCTCTTGCCGTTCTGGGTGTAGGTGACCTTGACCCCATCGTCATCGTGCTCAATGCGGGTGACCACGCAGCCGAGCTTGACGTCGTCACCGAGCAGGTCGGCGATGCCACGCGGGATCTGATCGTTTCCGCCTTTGACGTGGTAGGTGTCCAACCAGTCCTGATCGGCGACCTCCTGGGCATACCAGGGCAGCGCGCCCATCAGCGAGATCTCGGTGCCATTGTCGGCGGTGTACAGGTAAATCCAGTCCGGCGAGGCCCCCTTGCTCTCGAGGAACTCCGTCCAGGTCTTGTTGTCGTAGGCGGCGAGCACGTCGGGGGTGGGGAAGGTCCCCTCGCGAGGATTGCCGGCCTCATCGAAGTAGGCGGCGATGTAGACCGCCCACATATCCAGTCCAAGCTCCTGTTCATCGGCGGTCATGGTCAGTGGCCATTCGCCGGGATTGGGATGGATGAAGCGGTTGCCGCGCAGGTAGAAGAGCGCGTCGCCGCCGCCCTGGATCTCCAGCTCGAGGCCCAGTTCTTCGACGTAGCCCAGGGTGTGCTCGTGCACGTCGGGGATGCGCACGGCGCCGAGCTCGTTGACCTGGCCGTTGACGTACCCATCGCGGAGAGAGCGCACCCGACCGCCCACATGGTCCTGGGCTTCGAGAACAGTAACCTTGTGCCCCAGCTTCTTCAGCTCATAGGCCGCCGAGAGTCCGGAGAGCCCCCCGCCGATGACCAGCACTTTTTGAACACGTTGTTCACAATCGTGGTCGTCGTCATCCCCCTTTCGGCGGAGGTTCTGCGGGTTGCGCGTGGGTGCCGCGGTGCGCGCGTAGGGGCTCGCTGTGTCGTTGCACCCCCTGCGTAGACGGAAACACCGACCGCCGAGAGAAAAGAGAGGAGCTGCCTTCGATTGATGGGCACGGGTCGCCCACGGGGGGTGCGGGAATCCATGCTGAGCCTCCGGGTTCGTAAACGTCTTAACGGAACACGATGGTGGGTGGAGCGTCAAGTGAATTGGGGCTGTTTTTGTTCAATCGTACCGGAGGTGAGATCTGTCCGGAGAAGATGCAGTGTCCTTGCGCGCGCGAGGGCTCGAAGCGCGGAGGCCTCTGTGCTACAGCCCTGGCATGTTCCGCCGCCCTGGCCTCTGGGTCGAGATCGCGCTGACGCTGGCCCTGCTCACGCTGGCGACCCTGCTCCTCAACGCCGGGGTCTTCATCCTCGTGTTTCAGGACCTCGAAGACGACCGCCGCGTCGATCTCGCAGAGACGATGGGCTCCTTGCTGGCGGCCCAGGTTGAGGCCGAGGCCTTGCGCGGCGAGGAGGCGCGGGCCTACCACCGCTTGATGGAGGCCTACCAAACCAAAGAGCTGCCGGTCTCGGCCCTCTACGTCATCGACACCCACGGCAAGGTGGTGGCCAGCGCGCGGGGTGGGGCCGATGGCCTCGACGCCGGCGCCCGGGCCGCCATCTTCGGCAAGCGGGCCAACACCGAAGAGGTGCCCGATCCGCGCAGGGTGGTGGTGACCCGGCCGATCGCCCCCAAAGGGCCGGTGGTGGGTGCCTTGCGCGTGGAGCTGCCGCTCGGCGACGGCGCCCTGCCGGGGGGCTCGCTGGCCTTCGCCCTGGCCTACGCCAGCCTCTCGGCCGTGGCCATCGCCGGCTTTGGCTTCAGCCTCTTCCGGCGCAGCCTGATTCAGCCCATCGCGGACCTCGGCGAGGGGGCGCGCCGCATCGCGGCCGGCGACTTCGGCCATCGCCTCACCATCGAGGCCGCCCGCGAGCTGATGGAGCTGAGCCAGGCGCTCAACACGGCCAGCGCCTCGCTCTCGGCCTACCAGAGCACCACCATCGAGCAGCTCGCCAGCCTGCAGCAGGCCAACGCCGAGCTGCGCAGCGCCCAGGAGGCCTTGGTGCGCACCGAGAAGCTGGCGGGCGTCGGGCGCCTCGCGGCCGGGCTGGCCCACGAGGTTGGAAACCCCCTGGCGGCGGTGATTGGCTACGTCGACCTGCTGGCCCAGGATCTCGGTGATCCCGAGCTGGAGGTTGATCTGCTGGTGCGCAGCCGCATCGAGCTGCAGCGCATCCACCGCATCATCCGCCAGCTCCTCGACTATGCGCGTGTGGGCAGTGGTATCGTCGAGGCCCTCGATGTGGCCGAGGTGCTGCACGAGGCGGTCGACACCGTTCGGCCGCAGCCGGGCTTTCGGGGGCTGGGGCTGCGGGTGGAGGCCGAGGCGGGGCTCCCGCCCTTGAGCTTTGAGCGCGACAAGCTCCACCAGGCGCTGGTGAACCTGCTCCTCAACGCCGCAGACGCCATCGCCACCGGCGGCGGCGGCGAGGTCTGCCTGCGCGCGAGGCGGCTGGAGGGAGGACTGTGCATCGAGGCCCTCGATGATGGGCCTGGCTTTTCGGCCGTGGCCCTGGAGCGGGCCGCGGAGCCCTTCTTCACCACCAAGGAGGTGGGCCAGGGCACGGGGCTCGGCCTCGCCACCTGCGCCCAGATCGCCGCGGCCGCTGGCGGGGCCTTGGGTGTGGAGAACCGGCCCGGCGGGGGCGCCCGGGTCTGGCTGCGGCTGCCGCTCTCGCCATGAAGCGATCCTGGATCGGCATCCTCGCGCTGGGGCTGGGCTTGCGGCTCTGGCAGGCGGCCCCGCGTTGGGATGAGGTGGCCCTGGCCTACAGCGCCTACCCCTGGGCCGCGGTCCTGGCGCTGCGATCGGGCGATCTGGCCGGCGCCTTGGGCACCTGGGTGGGCCTGCATCCGCCGCTCTTCAGCCTGATCGCCGCCCTGGCCGAGCTGTGGATGCCGGTGCCGGCGCTGATCCTGGGGGGATCGGCGGCGATGTCGGCGCTGGCGGTGGGGGCGGTGGCGCGCGAGGACCGCCTCGCCGGCCTCGCCTTGGCGACCTGCCCGGCGGCGGTGCTCTACGCCGGGGAGTGGAACAATTACCCGCTGGCCGCCGGCCTCGTCGGCCTGACGCTGGCGCTGGTTCGGGCGCGCTGGGGGCTCTTCGCGCTGGCGGTGGTGGCGGCGGGCTGGGCCCATCTCCTCGCGGGGATCGGCGCCCTCGGCCTGCTGGCCTGGCGGCTGGCCAATCCGCGCGGCCCCGGCGAGCGTGCCCGCCTCGTCGCTGCGGTGGGCCTGGGCTTGCTCCCCATCGGCGTCGGCGCCCTGCGGCTCCTGGGCGAGCCCAGCACCTTCTCTCAACCCGAGGGCGGGCTCTCGCGCTGGCTGGAGGGGCTCTGGGCCCTCTGCGGCGGCCCGGCGCTGGCGTTGGCGGGGCTGGCCCTGATCGGGCTGCGGGGGGCGGCGCGTTGGGGGCTCGGGGCGGCGGGCGGCTTTTATGGCCTCACCCTGGCCCTCGGGGTGAGCGCGCCGCACCAGCTCCCCTATCTCTCACTGCTGGTGCCCTTTGTTGCGCTGGGCTGTCAGGGCCTGCGGGGGCTGTGGCGGGCGGCGGCGGTAGCCCTGGTGGTGGCGCAGGGGGGCGCGCTGGCCCTCGATCTGGCCGAGCGCTCCAGCGAGATCGTCGTGGACACCCGCCAGGAGCGGGCCATCGACCGGGCGGTGGCGGCCTCGGCGGCGGGGGACCTGCTCTGGCTGGTCTCTCCGGCCTTGTTGGGCGATGACGACAAGCGGGCGACCTCGGCGAGCCTCTGGCGCCTGTCGCCCTTCTCGTGGATGCCCGTGCGCCAGACCACCCCCTTTGACCAGACCGACTGGCGCTACGGCCAACCGAGGGGCTGGCGGGGCCGGGTGGTACACACGAGCACCGAGCTTGAGCCTGCCCGCTTCGATGCTGTGGTGGCGCCCCTTCTCGCCGCGAAGGGGCGTGTCTTCGTGGTGCTGGCCGAGCATGGGCCGGCGGCGGGGCTGGAGGCCCGGGTGCGGCGGGCGCTGCGCCCCTACTTGTCAGCCTTTCAGCGCTTTCCGCGCCAGGAGGGGCTGGGGGACGACCTGCTATGGGTGGTGGAGGGGCGATGAGGGTGCTCGCGCCCTGGGAGACCGCCTGGCCCGCCGGCGTGGGTCTGCTGCTGCTGATCCTCGGCCTGTGGGGCTGCCGCGACGCCCTTCGCCTGCGCGCGCTGGGGCCCCTCTCCCTGGGGGCCGGGAGCCTTGGGCTGGCCCTGCGCCTGTGGGGGGTGCCAGCCCTGTCCCGGCACGTCTACGATGGGCATGAGGCCGAGTATTGGGACCTCTTCACCGGCGTCCGCGCGCTCAGCCGCGGCGGAACGGTGCTCTACCCCTCGATGCAGTGGCTGTGGGCCGGGCTCGGCGCGGTCCTGCCGCACCATCCGGCCGTGCCGGTGCTGCTCATGGCCCTGGTGGGCGTGGCCTCGGCGCTGGGGGTGGGCGAGGCGGTGGGCCGGCTCTTTGGCGCGCGGGCGGGTTGGGCGGCGCTCGCGGTGGTGCTGCTGCATCCGGCCCATGTCGCCTGGAGCAGCAGCGCCTACAATGTCATCCTGCCCTTCGGGATGGGCGCCCTGGCCCTGCTCCTCGCGGTGGAGCTGGCGCAGCGCCACCGCCCGCCGCTGGCCCTCGGCCTCGCCCTGGGGGCGGCGTCGATGCTCTGTGTGGCCACGCGGATGGACGCCGCTCCCGTGTTGGGGGCCGCCGGCGGGGTGCTGGTCGCTTTCTGGCCGAGCCCGGGGATGCTGCGCCCGCGCCTCCGCGCGCTGGTGCCGGCCGTCGTGGGGCTGCTGGTGCTGATCCCTGCGGTGACCCCGCTGGTCTACCCGGGTGAGCTGCCCGGCGCGGGGGAACGGGCGCTCAGCTTTTGCGTCAACCGGGCCTGGGCCTGGCCCTATGGCCCCCTCGGCGAGCCCGTTGGCGCCGCGCTCTTCGC
>Ga0164294_10001498_pt1 | contig 21703 bp, 21 predicted proteins | sample GEODES005metaG_FD_111479 | JGI IMG/M metagenome (GOLD analysis project Ga0164294, IMG submission 111479) | Oligotrophic lake water microbial communities from Sparkling Lake, Wisconsin, USA - GEODES005 metaG | ecosystem: Environmental > Aquatic > Freshwater > Lake | place: USA: Sparkling Lake...
CGAATCACTAGATGTTCCAACCTCTTCACTCGACATCAAAGAGCGTTGGCCTATCCACCGTGATGCACCAGCATTTGATCAGTTGGAATCTAAGACTGAGATGTTTGAAACCGGTATCAAGGTAATCGATCTACTCACACCATATGTAAAGGGTGGAAAGATTGGTCTATTCGGTGGTGCAGGTGTAGGTAAGACAGTTTTGATTCAGGAAATGATTTACCGTGTAGCTGAAAACTTCGGCGGTGTATCTGTCTTCGCCGGTGTTGGTGAGCGTACTCGTGAAGGTAACGACCTGTTCCTTGAAATGACAGAGACCGGCGTTATCAATAAGACAGCGTTAGTGTTTGGTCAGATGGATGAACCACCTGGCACGCGTCTACGTGTTGCTCTTTCAGCACTCACAATGGCTGAGTACTTCCGCGATGTTCAAAAGCAGGACGTACTTCTGTTCATCGATAATATCTTCCGTTTCACACAGGCAGGTTCTGAGGTTTCAACACTTCTAGGTCGTATGCCATCTGCTGTGGGATACCAGCCAACTTTGGCTGATGAAATGGGTCAGCTACAAGAGCGCATCACATCAACTCGTGGTCACTCAATTACATCGATGCAGGCAATTTATGTTCCTGCTGACGATATTACAGACCCAGCTCCGCACACTACTTTCGCCCACTTAGATGCAACAACAGTGTTGTCTCGTCCGATTTCAGAGCTTGGTATTTACCCGGCTGTGGATCCGCTTGACTCAACTTCACGCATCTTGGATCCTCGCTACATCGGTGAGCACCACTTCCGTGTTGCTAACCGCATCAAGCAGATCTTGCAGCGTTACAAGGATCTACAAGACATCATTGCAATTCTTGGTATCGATGAATTGTCAGAGGATGATCGTGTTCTTGTAGGCCGTGCGCGTCGTATCCAGCGTTTCCTCTCACAGAACACATTCGTCGCCAAGGTGTTTACCGGACTCGACGGATCATTCGTTCCTCTGTCAGAGACGATCGAAGCCTTCGAAGCTCTTGCAGATGGAAAGTACGATCACATTCCGGAGCAGGCATTCTTCATGTGTGGTGGCCTTGCAGATGTTGAGCGCAAAGCAGCCGAACTAGCAGCAAGCCTTGCGAAGTAATACATGACACTTAAAGTCGAACTCGTATCTCCAACAGAGCGCGTATGGTCGGGAGAAGCTACTTCAGTTTCTGCTCGCACCGTCGAAGGTGACATCGGTGTCCTCACCGATCACGCACCGCTCTTTGGAGTACTTGTCGATGGACAGGTTAGTATCCATGGCGTAGATGGAAGTACCACTGAATTTAATGTGAGTGGTGGATTCCTATCTGTTGCGAACAACCGTGTCTCAATACTTACCGAGTCAGTTAACAAATAACTTATTTTAGGTGATGCTCAGTATCGATTACGCGCACGGTTTTTGATTGACCACGCATCACAATTGATTGGCTAATTGCACCAAAACTTGTGTAGCGAATTCCCTTGATTAATTCTCCATCAGTGATTCCGGTAGCGGCCAAAAAGACATCTTCAGAGTTGACCAGATCCTTGGTGTGCAATATCGGACCAACTGGAGCCCCATCTTCAAACAACTGACCTTGTATAGTCCCACCTAAACAGATCATTGCAGCGGCGGTTATAACACCTTCTGGCGTACCACCAATGCCCATCAACAGATCAATACCAGTGTTAGGACGCGCAGTTTCAATTGCGGCAGCAACATCTCCATCCTGAATTAATCGTATGCGTGCTCCTGCGGCGCGAATCTCAGCAATTAATTGAGCATGTCGTGGACGATTCAATACTACAACCGTTACATCATTGACCGAAAGATTTTTTGCCTTTGCAACTGCATGTATGTTTTCGGCAGTAGTTGCTCGTATGTCAATAACGTGTGCCGCTTCTTGTCCGGTGACAATCTTGTTCATATAAAAAGATGATTTAGGGTCAAACATTGTTCCGCGTGGAGATAGAGCAATCACCGAAATGGCACCGCTCATTCCATTTGCCGTAAGAGAGGTTCCATCTATTGGATCAACTGCAACATCACATGATGGACCCTGCTGATTGCCAACGTTCTCTCCGTTGTGGAGCATAGGGGCATCATCTTTTTCACCCTCACCAATTACGACAACACCGCTCATATCTACGGTGTTAATCATTTGGCGCATTGCTTCAACTGCAGCTTTATCAGCTAAATTTTTTTCACCACGACCAACCCACGGTGCTGCAGCAAGGGCTGCGGTTTCTGTTACACGAATTAACTCAAGGGCCAAGTTGCGATCAGGAATTGGTGACATTACTCGCGGCTCACTTTCGCTCCAAGGGATGCTAACTGCTCGGCAAAGTGAGGATAACCGCGGTCAATATGGAACGCTTGATCTACCGTTGTTTCGCCTTCAGCTACTAACGCAGCTAAGACTAATCCAGCACCAGCTCGGATGTCATGTGCTTCAACAGGGGCACCGGATAGTTCTTCCACTCCGTTGATTGATGCATGGTGGCCATCAACGCTTATTTGAGCACCAAGCCGGCTTAACTCGTTGACAAACATAAAGCGGGATTCGAAGACGTTTTCAGTAACAAGTGAATGGCCATCGGCAACAGCGTTTAATGCGATGACCATGGGTAGCAAGTCTGTTGGGAAACCTGGGTATGGAAGGGTTGCAACATCAATTGCCTGTGGGCGCATATCCATCTTTACGCGGATGCCATCTGCTGTTGAGGTGATGATTGCACCAGCCGAAGCTAATTTCTCTAGTGGAAGTTCAAGATGTTCTGCTCGAGCACCATGAATTGTGATGTCACCACGTGTCATGGCAGCAGCAAATGCCCATGTTCCGGTGATGATGCGATCAGTAATAGTTGTGTGATCAGTTGGATGCATTACTTCAACGCCGGTAATTGTGATCAGTGGGGAGCCAAGCCCTTCGATCTTTGCCCCCATTGAAATCAAGAATTCACCAAGGTCTACGATGTCTGGTTCGCGCGCAGCATTGTCAATTGTTGTTACACCTTGTGCCAATACCGCTGCAGTCATAATGTTTTCAGTTGCACCAACACTTGGAAAATCAAGTTCGATGGGTGCTCCAATTAAACCATTTGGTGCTTCAGCAATTACGTATCCATGTTCGATATGTGCTTGTGCACCTAGTGACTCAAGTCCCTTAATATGAAAATCTAAACCACGCGATCCAATTGCATCTCCACCAGGCAAGGCAACATCTGCTTGTCCAACACGGGCTACAAGGGGGCCTAACACATTAATCGATGCACGCATCTTTCGAACCAAGTCATAATCCGCTCGGTGGGCTGGCTCCTTTGGCACAGTGATTGTTACCGTGTCGTGTCCACGCACGACAGTGCATCCAAGACGTGTTAACAGATCGGCCATGATGTCAACATCTGCGATGTCTGGGACATTTCTAATGGTCGTAGTGCCAGCGGCTAACAAAGAGGCCGCCATAAGCTTTAAAACTGAGTTCTTGGCACCTGTTACCTTCACCGCTCCCTTTAGGGAGGTTCCGCCGATAATTCGGAAGCGATCGTGGGATGCCATACCGTCAGTCTACTTATAGGCTAGGCCCATGGTTAATTTAACGCGTATTTATACAAAGACTGGTGATGATGGAACGACTTCTCTGGGGGATATGAGTCGTACCTCAAAGAATGACCCACGCCTTGAAGCCTATGCCACTGTAGATGAAGCAAACTCAGCAATCGGTGTTGTGCTTGCTACAGATGAGCTAACAGATGAGGTCCGCACATTATTAGTGCGTATCCAAAATGATTTGTTTGATGTTGGAGCAGATCTTTGTACACCAGTCGTTGACTCTCCAGCATTTGAGCCATTACGAGTTTTAGAATCTCAAGTTACATATCTAGAGGAACAAATTGATCACTTCAACGCTAACCTTGAATCGTTGCGCTCATTTGTATTGCCATCTGGAACACCAGCTGCTGCACACCTTCACGTTGCTCGCACAGTGGTTCGTCGTTCAGAGCGTCGCACATGGGCTGCAATTCATGCATTTGGTGGTGGAGTAAACCCATTAACAGCAAAGTATTTAAACCGCTGTTCAGATCTTCTCTTTGTTCTTGCACGCTATGCAAATAAAGAAATCGGAGATCAGTTGTGGGTTCCAGGGGCTAATCGCTAGGGAGAAATTGTGTAGGTGGTACCGGGAACTTTTTCTGCCGGAACATCTTTTCGACAAGAAGCCTTAATATTTGCTACCGAGTGACGTAGTTCAATCGCTTCACTGCTAACGATTAATACAGTTGCATACTTCTTTGGACCGGTCTCACCAATAGTTGTTCTAACCGTTCCAAAGAGTTTTATGGTTTTATCATCTACAGAAGTCTGACCTTTGATGTCTGCGGTAATTACCCACCACGTACAACCTGTCGTAGCAGCGATCTGCACCGCTCCACATGTGAATTTTTCACATACCGGAACTCCATCAATAGTTTTAGCCAATGCCCTAGTTAGTACCTTGTCATTAGAGGCCAAACCCACAAGCTCCTTTGCAGTTGGAATCTTTGCAAATGCATTGCCATCTACACTTTTTTTGAAGCCTTTTGGTGGCCATACTGGAGATGGTGAGGGTGTGATCTTTGGCTTGGCTTTTGCCACAGATGATACTGATGCAGCCCCAGCAACTGGCATGGAGATCACCAGAGCCAGAAATACAGCAATAGATTTCTTAATCACGGTCCCACTTGAACTTTCGGACGCTAAAGAATATTCCAATGATGAGCCATACTACAAGAATAAGTACCGTTTTACCTGTCTCCCAACTCTTTGCAACCTCTTGGCTAGCAAATGAATCAGGTAAAAATACCGATCGCATTCCTTGAGTGAGCCATTTCAAAGGAAAAATTGCTGCAACCTGCTGCATCCATGTTGGTAGCTGTGTAAAGACAAAGAACACTCCACTAAAAAACTGCAAGATAATTACAATAGGAGATACAACGGCAGATGCGCCACGGCCACTCTTAGGAACAATTGAAAACGCTATACCGAGCGCAGTGGAGCAGGCACTACCAAGTAGAACTAGCCAGGTAAAGGTGAACCACTTGTTAATGTCTGTTGGTAACCCAACACCAAAAAACACAATGCCAAAACCCAACAGCAAGAGAATCTGAATTACCATGCTTACAAATATCAGTATCGCCTTGCCAATAAAGTAACTAGACGCTGGCATCGGTGTGCCACGAAGGCGCTTGAGTGCACCAAAGTCTCGCTCTAGCGGAATAGTGATGGCAAGTGCCTGAAAACCAGTATTAACTAAGCCAGATGCAATCATTCCGGCAAGAAAATACTGCGAAAAGGTAACTCCAGGTGCAATAGTGTCCTTGAACACCGAACCAAAGATTGCAAGCAAAATAACTGGAAATAGCAGTGTAAAAACAACAGATTCGCGCTGACGTGCGAACTGTCGAATCTCCAAGTTTCCACGTCGAATGCCCAACGACAAGGCACTTGGAATCTTATTCATGCACGCCCCCAATCATTTCAAGGTATACATCTTCAAGAGATGGACGCGTAACAACTAGTTCAGGAATCTCTCCACCAAAGTGGGCAGACAACTTGGCAACTAAGGCGGTCGGATTATCTGATCGCTCAGATTTAATACTGTCTCCATCACGCCATGCAACAGTTGCTTTCAAAGTCGCTCTGCCACCTAGTTCTGCAGGGGTAGAAACTTCAATAATGACGCCATGATTGATAATCGCTACACGATCAGCTAACGCTTCAGCTTCATCGAGGTAATGAGTTGTCAGCACAATAGTTGTTCCACCGTCGCGAAGTTCTTGAATCAAGCCCCAAAATGCCCTTCGGGCTTCAGGATCAAAACCTGTAGTTGGCTCATCAAGAAAAAGAAGTTCAGGGTTTCCGATGATGCCAAGTGCTACATCTAATCGCCGGCGCTGCCCACCCGAGAGATTACGGATTAGCGCATTTTCTTTCTCCACTAAGCCAACCGCATGAATAACTTCTTCGGCTGTACGAGGATTGGAGTAGTACCCACTGAAGTGATCAACCGTTTCTAGAACCGTTAGATCGCCAGCATCGGCCGAGCTTTGCAGCACGATTCCAATGCGATCTCGCCATTGGCGAGATTCATGCCCACGTGATTGTGGATCAAAACCTAAAACTGAAACCGTTCCAGCATCTCTGGTCCTAAAACCTTCGAGAATTTCTACAGTTGTTGTTTTTCCCGCACCATTTGGGCCAAGCAGAGAAAAAATCTCTCCCTGTTCGATTTCAAGATCTAGTCCACGCACGGCATGTACATCACCGTAACTTTTCTTCAGGCCTTTCACTTCGATGAGGCTCATGTGGGTACTTTACTATGCGAAAATACACCTGTGAGCCCGCGTAGAAACTACCCCAAGAAGCGGGTGAAGCCTGAAGAACCTCGGGATATTAATATTGCATCTACGGGTGAGAGCACAGAGGAACACAGTGATGGCGTGTACATCGTGCGTCGACTAACTGGCTCTGGTTCTACCAAACCATATCGTTGCCCTGGTTGTGATCAAATGATTCCACTTGCAACACCACATGTAGTTGCATGGCTTGAATACGATGAAGAAGGCCGACGACATTGGCACACAGCTTGCTGGGCAAAGAAAAATAAACGGCGTCCTAATACAGAACGTACGCGCAACGCACCGCGTTATTAACGAAAAACTTTAACCTAGTCGGCCTTTCAGGAACTTTGTTGCCTTAACAACAAGTGTGTCATCTTTAGCGCGCCGCTTAAAACTTAAGAAATGTAGTGGCAGATTAAATCGAGTTCGGACAACAGTGCGTGGATATGTGTACTCCAGTAATCCTTCAGGACCATGCACCCGTCCATAGCCACTGTCTTTTACTCCACCAAAGGGAACTGATGAGATTGCTGCAAATGAAAATGTTGAGTTAATTGCCACCATGCCGCAGTACAACTGCGAAGCAATTTTTTTACCTTGGCGTTTAGACCAAACATTGGCCCCTAACCCGTACCTCGATGCATTAGAAAGCAGGATAGCTTCTTGCATATTGTGAACTCGATTAATAATAATGATTGGCCCAAATGTTTCTTCTCGCACCGCAGCAGAGGATTCGGGGACGTCAACCAGAATCACTGGCTGCACAAAAGGTGCTTGTACTGATTTTAGAGATCCATATGCAAATTTCCCACCATCTTTAATGGCAGCTTTAATGTGTGAAGAGATAACAGAAATCTGCGATGGCATTGTTGCTGGGCCGTAGTTTCCATCTCCGGGTGCACCTGCGCGAATACTTTCGGCTACGGCAATAGCTTTTGCTATAAAAATATCAGCAACTAATTCATCAACATATACACGTTCAGCACCAATACAGGATTGGCCCGCATTGGCCATAGCAGACCACATGGTTGCATCAACGGCCCGATCTAGGTGCGCATCTGCAGCAACGATTACTGGATCTTTTCCGCCACATTCCAATACAACCGGTGTCATATTTGTCGCACATGCACCTGCTACCAATTTGGCAGTGCGGGTGGAGCCTGTGAAAGATAACTTATCAACCCCACTCAAACATAAGGCGTTGCCTGTATCTGCCAGACCAGTGATAGTTGTAAAAATATCTGCAAAGGGTGCAACGGTATTAAAACTCTCTTCTAGCCATACACCAACACCTGGTGTGTACTCACTTGGCTTAAACACAACAGTATTTCCTGCTGCTAATGCATATGCGATAGAACCAACGGGGGTAAAAATTGGATAGTTCCAAGGTCCAATTACACCAATAACACCAAGAGGTGAGCGCTCAACAGTTGCCGACATATTAGCCATTAGCGCACCCGGGGCCCTGTATGAAGTGCGCATTATGTCCTCGGCGTGACGGGCTGCCCAACCAATCTGATTTACCGCAATTGATACTTCAAGTTTGGCATCACTGATTGGCTTGCCAGTCTCAAGTGAAACTAGCACAGCAATTTGATCGATGTTATTAATTATGTACGTACTCCAGGCAAGCAAGACCTTTTTGCGTCCAGGAAAACCTAAAGCGACCCAAGCAGAGCTGGCATGTCGCGCATGGCCAACAATGCCAGCTACTTCCTTTGCCGAAAGTATTGGATATGTACCAATAGGCTCACCAGTAACTGGGTTGTATGAATTGAAGGCTTTGGAAGATCTTGACGAAGTGGCCATGTCAATAAGCCTAGTCGGGAATAGATAGGATTTGAAGCATGAGCCAGCCTGTTAGATCAAGCAGTGTCTTTGAATCTGTTCGGACACCGTTTCATGTCATAACAAGTGATGGCGTTGATTTAATTGGTGAGATGGCAACACCTATTGGCCCCTCCAAAGGTGCGATTCTTTGCTTGCATCCATTGCCAACAGCTGGTGGCATGATGGATAGCCATGTATACAAAAAAGCCGCTAATCGACTGCCTGCGATGGCAGGTATAACTGTTGTTCGCTTTAATACACGAGGAACAGTAAGTGATGCAGGTTCTAGCACAGGCACATTTGATAATGGGATTGCAGAACGATTAGATGTTGAAGCAATGCTTTCCTACTGTTTTGATACATTGAAATTAGAAAATCTATGGGTTACGGGCTGGTCCTTCGGAACAGATTTAGCACTTCAACATGCAAAGGATCCACGCCATAAAGGGCTAATTTTATTAAGTCCGCCATTGCGCACTACGACACAGGAACAATTGGAGTACTGGAATACAGACCCTCGTCCAGTCATAGCATTAGTTCCAGAACTAGATGACTACTTGCAACCAGAGGATGCCAGAAAGCGTTTTGCGGTTGTGCCCAAGATCAAAATTATTGCAGCCGATGGAGCAAAGCATTTGTGGCTTGGTGAACCGTCTGTTCACTATGTTTTATCTGAAATAAATAAAATTGTAACTGGCACATCAGCGCCACTACCACTTGAGTTTTAGCTGTTATTTGCCCGTGGAATAACCACTTCATCAAGGATCAAGATAATTGATGCCGCCACAGGTACTGCTAACAATCCACCCACTAGGCCCAAAAGTGAAGAGCCAATGAGTGCGGCGATAATTGTTACCGCCCCTGGAACAGACAAAGTGCGCTTCATGATTCGAGGAGTAACAATGTAATTCTCAATTTGAACATAAACAACGTAGGCAATAAATGCGATTGCACCGATCAAGACAGACTGAGTAAGGGCAATGAGCGTAACAATTGCGCAGCCAAGGAAGTGACCAATTAGCGGAATCAATGCAGCAACCAAGACAATCATTCCGATTGCTATTGGTGAAGGTAGTCCTAAACCAAGTGCCACAATAACAACAAAAACTGCAGCCATAGCAGCAATGAGGATTTGACTACCGACAAATGCGCCAACTCGGGCAATGACAGCGTTAGTCAAAACCCCAACGCGATCACGACGGCTTGCAGGTACGAGTGAAAGTCCAAGATTTACGGCTTGCGGCAAGGAGGTTATGAAGTACAAAGTTAAGACCAAAATAGTTAATGCGGTAAAGAAGCCGGACAAAACTGACTTTCCAACTCCGATTACTCCGCCGAAGGTAGAGATAAGCAATGTCCCGTCAGATGTAATGGATTTTAACTTTGTCTGCAAGGTATCAATCAAGCCAAATTGATTGTTGAGCTTGTTGATAGTGTCATTTTGCATTAAATCTTGAAGCAATGCTGGCGCGGTGTTGATGAGCGCAGTACCTTGACTTATGACAGGTGGGATCACAACTGAAGCAAAGAAGATCACAAAGAGAATTACAGATGAAAAGATAACTGTTACTGCTGCGTTTCGAGACATGTTTCTTTTGCGTAGAGCCTCGACCGCCGGGTTTAATCCGGTTGCTAGGAATAGTGCAATCAAAATCAAGACAAATATCTGGCTGGCACTGGCAAGTGCGCGCATCAAGACAATTGCAGCAAGTGCTCCAAGGGTTGCGGTAAAACCAAAGTAGAAGGGATTTGAGCGGTTGATTGGTTTTCCTAAGATTCCGTAATCAACGGGCGCCTTTGGTGCTCTAGGGGCACGAGCTGTTGCCTTCTTGATTCTCTGTGAAATTGCCATAGAGGTATTCTAAAGTGCAGAGATCACTCAGATAGAGACGTGGTGTTCATGTTCTGGTAACAATTATGAGAGAGAATACGGTCCATGACGCTTCGTATTACAGGAATAGGCGAGGAGATTGCCTCTGTTACGGGCCTGCCATGGCATCTTCCCCTCGAGGAGTGGCCAGAAGATCCTGTACTAGCTGAAAAGCGCGGAATTTCGCGCCACGTTGTTCGGCTGGTACGCGCCAGTAGCGATCCAGATGCTGTGGTCTATGCGGTTAAAGAAACTGTTTCTGAGTTTGCCAATCGCGAATACGTCATTTTGCGCCAGCTCTCCCAACTGGGCGCACCATGTGTTGAACAGGTTGCAGTCGTAGAAGGTCGCACAGATGCACAGGGTGAAGAGCTTCCCTGCGCAATCGTTACCCGATTCTTGCCGTACTCACTGCCATACCGAGTTCTATTATCAAGTGCTGTAACAGCTAATGAAATTACAACAATGGCAAGTGCGCTGGCATTGCTGTTGGTTCGTTTACACCTATTGGGATTCTGGTGGGGCGATTGTTCGCTCTCAAATACTTTATTCCGTCGAGATGCCGAAGGCTTTGCTGCATATTTGGTAGATGCAGAAACGGGAGAGTTTCAAAAGAGTTTGAGTGATGGACAAAGAGAACATGATCTAGAGATTGTTCACTTTAACGTTGCTGCCGAACTAGAGGACCTTGCACTATCTGGCGTTTTATATCCAGGCATGGAACCTGTGAGAGCAGCAGAAGCGATTATCCGTCGCTATCGCAGATTGTGGGCGGCGTTAAAAGAGCCACAAATGTTGGATCCAAAAGATCGCCACGCTGTAGAGCGTGCAATGCGCCAGCTCCATGATCTTGGTTTTGCTGTTGAAGAGGTTTCTGTAACCATAGATGGCAACACAAAAATGCTTGCTTTCCAACCTAAGTTAGTTGCAGCTGGGTATCACACTCAACGATTGCGCGAGTTAATGGGATTAGAAACAGAGGAGCTACAGGCGAAAAGATTACTTGCATCATTTGATCGATATCGTGCACGTGAAAACATCGCTGGAGTATCAGCTCAAGAAATGGCAAAGCGCTGGCTTACTGAAGTATTCGAACCTGTTATTTCACGAGTTCCTGATGAGATGCGTGGGCGTGTAGAGCGCGCACAAATGTTTCATGAGATCCTTGAAAACCGTTGGTATTTAAGTGAAAAAGCGGGCCATGACGTAGGGCTAGAAACTGCAACAGATAATTATTGTGCTGAGATCTTGCCATTGCGTCGTGACTCAGGCGTTGACATAGTTCTTGGGTAGATAGGATGGCGTCATGAGTTTGCCACCTAATTTTGGGCAGGCCTTTGATTTAAGTTCACTCACTAAACCAAAGGTAGACCCAACAGTGCCGATGCCGGGCCTCGAGGTGACTGTTGAAAATTTGAGTAATGAAATCCTGCCTCTTTCCTTAGTACGTCCCGTTATTGTGTTGATGTGGACAACTCGTAGTCCTGAGTCAGTTGAAATGATTAAAACTCTTGGTAAGTTAGAAGTTGATTACAAAGCAGCTTTTTCACTTGCACGAGTTGATATTGATGCAAACCCTGAAGTTGGCCAAGCCTTTCAGACAAAGTCGGTGCCTTACGCTGTTGCGATTATTGCTGAACAAATGGTTCCCTTATTTGAACAGGCCTATCCAGAAGCACAAGTCAAGATGGTCATCGATAAGGTTTTAACCCTTGCATCCGAACAAGGAATCGGCCAGGCACCTGTTGAACAAGTAGAACCTGAAGAGATTGATGCGATGAATGCCCTTGAATCTGGTGACTACATTGCCGCTGAAGCAGCATATAAAAAGTGGCTTGCACGAAAGCCTGCAGAAAATTTGGCCAAGCTTGGTTTGGCTCAGACACAGTTGTTGATGCGCACCGATGGTTTAGATCTCGATACCGTTACTGCTCAATCCGCGGCAGCCCCACAAGATATTGAACTTCAATTAAAAGCTGCAGATGTGGAAATTGTAAACGGGGGAGTTGAAGCAGCCTTTTCTCGCTTATTACATGCAGTCAAGGCAACACAAGGTGATGATCGCACAAAGATCAAGAATCACTTGTTGGAACTCTTTGCCTTGGTTGACCCTTCAGATCCGCGATTAAACGCAGCGCGCAAGGAGTTAGCTAGTGCGCTTTTTTAGTTCTTATTGAGAAAGCGCAGTTTTGAGATCAGCCTGAGCCTTCTGTGTTACCAGCATCTGCAGCACTTACATCATGAATACGATACTTTTCCATCGCCTGTGTTACAACGCTTTGTCTGATATCACCTTGAGTACATAGTTGCTGCAATACGGCGACAGCAATTGATTCCGCATCAACATTGAAGTGACGACGAAGCGCCCCTCGGGTATCCGATAGTCCAAAGCCATCTGTTCCTAGTGAGTAGAAAGGTTGCTCTACCCAAGGAGAAATCTGATCTTGAACAGCGCGCATGTAATCACTAACAGCAATCACCGGCCCCTTTGCGCCCTCTAGTTTCTTGGTGACATATGCGGTGCGCTTGTCATTTGGATTGAGCAAGTTATGGTGATCAGTTACTAATCCATCTCTACGGAGCTCATTCCATGAAGTAACAGACCACACAGAGGCGTTGACGCCCCAATCATCTGCAAGAAGTTGCTGTGCCTTAATAGCCCAGTTAACTCCTACGCCTGAGGCCAAAATCTGTGCGTTCTTCTTGCGTGAAGATGCAGCAGGTGAGTACAAGTAGATTCCCTTGAGCAGACCATCAACATCTAGGTTTTCTGGCTCTGCAGGATGTACATATGGCTCGTTATAAACAGTTAAGTAGTAGTAAATATTTTCACTGTTTTCACCATACATGCGACGTAAGCCATCTTTAACGATGTGTCCAAGTTCAAATGCAAACGCTGGATCGTATGCAACAACGGCTGGATTAGTAGCAGCAAGTAGAAGAGAGTGACCATCTTCATGTTGTAAACCTTCACCATTAAGGGTTGTGCGTCCTGCTGTTGCGCCAACTACAAATCCACGAACTAATTGATCTGCCGCAGCCCAGAATCCATCTCCTGTGCGTTGGAAACCAAACATTGAGTAGAAGACGTAGATAGGAATCATTGGTTCATCATGTGTTGAGTATGAAGACCCAACTGCTGTAAATGAGGCAACAGAGCCTGCTTCATTAATACCTTCATGCAAGATCACGCCCGAGGTTGACTCTTTATAAGAGAGCATTAATTCACGGTCAACCGCTGTGTACTTCTGACCATGCGGTGAGTAAATCTTCATCGATGGGAACAATGAATCCATACCGAATGTGCGAGCTTCATCAGGAATGATCGGAACTATTCGCGCACCAAGTCCGGGATCTTTAACAAGATCTTTCAACATGCGAACAAAGGCCATCGTTGTAGCAATTTCTTGATGACCAGAGCCACGTTTTGCAGACTCATAGACAGAGTCATCAGGCATGGTCAGGGGTCGTGACTTTGACCTACGACTCGGAATTGATCCACCTAACTCTGCCCGACGCTCTGCCACATACTTGGCTTCAGGAGAATCAGGTGCTGGCTTGTAATAAGGAGGCAGGTACTTATCCAACTTAGAGTCGGGAATGTCTAGATGCAATGTGTCACGGAACTTTTGAATATCTTCAAGAGTCATCTTCTTCATTTGATGCGTTGAGTTACGACCTTCAAAGTGAGAACCAAGTGTCCAGCCCTTTACAGTCTTTGCCAAGATCACCGTCGGACGACCATTACTTTGAGTTGCCGCTGTGTAGGCAGCAAATAACTTCTGATAATCATGTCCACCACGCTTTAGATTCCAGATTTGATCATCAGACCAATTGGCAACCATGGCTGCGGTGCGAGGATCGCGACCAAAGAAGTTATCGCGAACATACTTTCCAGATTCAGCCTTAAATGTTTGGTAATCACCGTCTAGAGTTTCATTCATCAACTTAACAAGAGCGCCTTCGCGATCTTGTGCCAGCAATGGATCCCATCCGCGTCCCCAAACAACCTTAATAACATTCCAGCCGGCTCCACCGAAAATTGATTCAAGCTCTTGAATAATCTTTCCATTACCACGCACTGGGCCATCTAGACGTTGCAAGTTGCAGTTAATGACAAAAGTTAAGTTATCTAGTTTTTCTCGAGTAGCAAGACCAATAGCACCTAGTGCATCAACTTCATCTACTTCACCATCACCAAGGAAGGCCCACACATTTTGATCACTTGTGTCTTTGATTCCGCGGTTATGAAGGTAGCGGTTGTAACGTGCCTGATAAATTGCATTGAGTGGTCCGATACCCATTGAAACAGTTGGGAACTGCCAAAAATCTGGCATCAAACGTGGGTGAGGATACGAAGAAAGTCCACCACCTGGATGTGAGAGCTCCTGACGGAAACCATCTAATTGATTCTCGGTCAGTCGGCCTTCAAGAAATGCACGTGCATACATTCCGGGGCTTGCATGTCCTCGGAAGAAAATTTGATCTCCGCCGCCTGCATGATCCTGTCCGCGGAAGAAGTGATTGAAACCAACTTCATACAGCGCAGCAGATGATGCATAGGTAGAAATATGTCCGCCCACACCAACACCTGGACGTTGTGCGCGGTGGACCAACATTGCAGCGTTCCAGCGGTTAATGCGGCGGATCTTGCGTTCTAAATCTTCATCGCCTGGGAATGGTGCTTCATGTTCTGGTGCAATTGTGTTGATGTAATCAGTTGCACGAAGGGCAGAGATTCCTACATTTTTCTCACGCGCATGTTGCAAAAGATTGAGCATTAAATAGCGAGCGCGCACCGGACCGGCAGCTTTCAGAGCCGCATCGAAGGAGGCTCTCCATTCAGCCGACTCAGAAGGGTCGGTATCTACCAACTGTTCAATATTGAGATCTGGCGCCTCGAAGTTTTCGCTCATGTGCCTATTCTTGTGGGTACCGCCCCGTAAGTCGAAATTTAAAAGGTGTGAAATTGAGCCAATTTCCCCTTGCGCTCACGGCTGGCATTGTGTGGACTTAGCCCGTGCCTACACGGATGGGATTTGCCAAGGATGACCTGGTTCTAGAGGTTGGCCTTGATAGTGATTGTGATTCCACAATACGAGATCAGATCATGGCCATTACCGGCACCACTTTTCTTGAGGATGCAGCATCTGAAGTTGTTGATGCCGTGCTGATGTGGTGGCGAGATGGCGATGGTGATTTAGTTGATGAATTAATGGACGCACTCACATACTTATCTGAGGCTGGAAGTATTTGGGTATTAATCCCAAAGGCAGGTCGAGAGCTACATGTCGAACCCAGCGACATTCAAGATGCGGCACCGATTGCAGGTTTAAGCCAAACATCAACAATTGCGCTCGCAGGGGATTGGTCTGCTACTCGATTAGTGGCACGTAAAGCGGGCAAGAGGTAAGTTTTGCCCATGACAACTATCGGACAAGCAGCACCAGATTTTACGATTCCTAATCAGCACGGAGAAGCTGTTTCGCTATCTTCATTTAAAGCAAGCAAGAATGTTTTGGTAATGTTTTATCCATTCTCATTTACTGGAACATGCACAGGTGAGTTGTGTGCACTGCGGGATGATCTATCGTCATTCCAAAATGATGACCTACAAGTATTAGCAATCTCCTGTGACTCTCCTTATGTTCAACGTGTATTTGCAGAAAAAGAAGGATATGAATTTCCAGTCCTCTCAGATTATTGGCCACATGGTGCAGTGGCAAAGACATACGGTGTTTTCGAAGAGTCAAAGGGTTGTGCACTTCGAGGTAGTTTCTTAATTGATAAAGAAGGCATCCTGCGTTGGGAAGTAAAGAATGGATGGGCTGCCCGTGAAAACGCAGATTACAAGGCGGCTATTGCTGCGCTGTAAGCGTGATTTAGGAAATTGTGGACTCGTAAGTTAAGATTCGAGTCTGCAATATCGGGTGCTTAGCTCAGTGGTAGAGCGTCTCGTTTACACCGAGAATGTCGGGGGTTCGAAACCCTCAGCGCCCACAAGTACGACTAACAGATGCACATCACTTGCATCTGTTTTTTTGTGTTCATGTAGAGTTAGTTGAAAGTTCAACTATATTAGGGTATGCTTCCCCTGTACCGCAAAAAGCGGTTCCACCTCATCAAAACATCTAAGAAGGATTCAAACATGTCAGTTTTAGCAACTTTGCCAGCAGGTACATACAACATCGATCCATCACACAGCCGCGTTGGTTTTAGCGCGCGCCATGCAATGGTCACAAAGGTATGTGGATCATTTAACGAGTACTCAGGCGCAGCAGTTGTTGCTGATGGCGTGGCATCAATCACCATCGATATTAGCGTTGCCTCAGTAGACACTCGCGCTGCAGATCGCGATGGACACCTACAGTCAGCAGATTTCTTTGATGTAGCTAACTTCCCAAAGATCACTTTTGCTTCAACATCAATTAAAGATTCAGGTTCAGACAAGATTGCAGTAGAAGGCAACCTAACTATCAAGGATGTTACAAAGGCAATCACAATTGAATTCGAGTACTCAGGCACAGCAACTGATCCATTCGGTAATGCTCGCTTTGGCTTTGAAGGCGCAGCAGAGATCAATCGAAAAGATTTTGGTCTTACATGGAACGCAGCCCTAGAAACAGGCGGAATCCTGGTTTCTGAAAACATCAAGCTTGAGTTTGAAATCTCAACAATCGCAGCAAAGTAAACTCTTCAAAGGAGGACCCCACGAGAAATCGTGGGGTCTTTTGCGCTTTTATTTGGCTTTCGCAACAGTGCTGACCTAAACTTAGCCCACACTTACATATGCGGTCAGGAGAATTAAGGATGAAGGCATCTCCAAGCGACCAGCGTTCAATTTTAGATATTCAGCGTTTTGATCAACAGGCAACCTCACTTCGCCACAAAGCAGCAAACCTGCCAGAACTTGCTGAGCTAGCAAGCACAACTGTTAAGGCTAACAATGCTCGTGATCTTCGTATTGCAGCAGAAACAGAGTTGAGTGATGTTAAGCGCGAACTACTACGCGCTGAGGGCGATGTTGAGCAAATCGTTATGCGTATTACACGTGATGAAGCACGACTTATTGGTGGCAGTGCATCACCGAAAGAGTTGGAACAGCTACAACATGAGGTCGGCACCTTGGGTGCTAGGCGGGCAGAGCTTGAAGAGGTGGAGCTCGACATCATGATGCGCGTTGATGCAATCAATGAGCGCATTGTGACTTTGAAGGCAGAAGAGGCAGACCATTCGGCAGTGATCGCAGATCTTGAAATACGCAAAGAAAATGCGATGGCCATCATTAATAATGATTTAGATGCAATTGTTAAGGATCGCAGCCAAACTTTGCAGAGCATTGAAAAAGCATTAGTTGATCTCTATGAAAAGATTCGGGATACAACAGGCGGGGCAGGTGCTGCAGCTCTTATTGCAGGAGCATGCGGTGGTTGTAATCTTTCCATTAACACTGTCGAGCTAAAGAGAGTTGCAGATTTGGCAGAGGATGAGGTTGTGCGCTGTGAAGAGTGCCGTTGCATCTTGGTGCGTGGAGTTTAAATGGCACGACACTTTCATCTAACCGCAGATGGCGGCTCTCGTGGTAATCCAGGACCTGCTGGATACGGATCTGTCATCACAGAAAATGGGAAAATAATCGCTGAGCTCTATGACTTCATAGGCGTTGCTACAAACAATGTTGCCGAATACAGCGGCCTCATTGCAGGACTAGCAGCGATTAACGAACTAGATTCAACAGCAACAGTTGATGTGAAGATGGATAGCAAGCTCGTAGTGGAGCAAATGTCTGGCCGTTGGCAGATTAAGCATGCAGATATGCGGGTTCTTGCCCAATCTGCTCGTTCAGCACACAACCCATCGCTGGTCTCTTACTCATGGATTCCACGTGATGAAAACTCACATGCAGACCGTTTAGCTAATAAAGCACTAGATCAACAGGCAGGTGGTGGGGAAGTGCTGCAGATTCAGCAGAACTACTTAACCGAGCGTCTTTTATCTACTGAAAAATCCACCACTATCTACTTGATTCGACACGGAGAGACAGTTTTAACACCATTAAAGAAGTTTTCAGGCGATGGTCCACTTAATCCAGAGTTAACAGAGACTGGTTTAGCTCAAGCTGAAAAAGTAGCAGCAGCTGTTGCGCAATTAAATCCAGAGGTAATCATTGCTTCTCCCTTAAAGCGCACCACTCAAACTGCAGAGGCAATCTCACGCGCAACTGGACTTCCTATAACCATTGAAGACACATGGATTGAATGCTCTTTTGGTATTTGGGATGGATTATCAATTGATGAGGTTAAAGAAAAATATCCGGCAGATTATCAATCATGGATTTCTTCAACTGGATTTGCACCTCCTGAAGGAGAGTCCTATGACAGCGTTGCCTTACGAATAGAGGCGGGCCTTAATCAAATAGAGGCTGAGTATCCGGGCCAAAGAGTTGTTGTTGTAACGCACAACGGAACGATTAAATCTGCAGCCAAGGTTGTTGTTGGTGGGCCATCAGATAGCATTTTCCATATTGATGTATCACCATGTTCGATCACCACGGTAAGCATCTGGCCAAGTGATGGTTTGCGTGCACTGCGTACCTTGAATGAACAGGCGCACCTGCGGTAACTACCTAGTTACTCTGTAGGTTGCAAGGCTTGGATCACTTGCATATGCAATTCTCACCCCTGCTTTTTGATTTGCTTCTAATCCATGAACAATTTGCTCCGTTAGGGTTTCACCTGGTGCGACAACTGCAACACCTGGGGGATATGGCGCAATCAAGTCTGCGCTTATACGACCTATTGCATCTTTAGCTAACACAAACTCAGTATCTGCAAAGTAGGCATCACGTAGAGACATGGCAACCATTGGCACAACAGACCAACTAAGAGATGTTTGTGTTTGTCTGGTTGGACCTTGCAAAGAGTTCAATATAGGGACAAGTGCGTTTTCAAGAACTTTAAAGTCATCTGCCGAATCTGCCAATGTTGCTAAGAAGACGATTGCGTCTTGATCTGCCATTTCGACGCGGATATTGGCTTTCTCTAGCTCTCTTTCAACATCTATACCCGATACTCCAAGAGTATTTGCTCGCAAGACAATCTTCACCGGATCAAAACGCTTTGGCAGAAAGTCAGATGCATTAAGAAATATTGTGGGCTCAAAGTTTGCTTGCACTGATGCCTTAAAAGCGTTGACCAGTGAAACCAGTTGGCCAGTCAAATGATCGCCTCTAGTTTGCAATAATGCACGGCATCCATCAATTGAGGCAAGTGGAGCGCCAGCAGGAGAAGTTGTGTGAGTGGTTTCAAAACTTTGTTCAATACGATCTAAGTTAAGCAATTTTCCTTGTGCTAATAAAAGTGCAGAAGCGCTGTAACCAGGTAGTGCTTTATGGACACTGGTAATCAGAGCATCTGCACCTAACTGCAATACATGTTTTGGTAAATTGTCATTGAATCCGAAGTGCCCACCCCAAGCAGCATCAACAATTACTGGGATTGAATTTTCATGTGCTTTCTCAATAAGTGCAGATAACTCCGAAATAGTGCCCAGGTAACCAGGCTCTGTAAGCAATAGCGCAGTTGGCTTTTGATCTAAGACACGTTCAAGCTCTGACACAGGAATTCCTGTTGGCACACCTGTCGTCACATCGATCTCAGGAGTTAACCAAATTGGTTCTAGGCCAGTAAGTACAAGCGCGCTGAGGACTGATCGATGAGCGGTGCGAGTCACTGCAACCTTGTCGCCAGGTTTACCCAGAGCCAGAATGATGGCTTGGTTTGTGTGGGTAGATCCACCGGTTGAAAAGCGTGCGTAATCTGCCCCCCATAGCGTTGCAGCTAACTCTTCAGCCTTCTTTAAAGTTCCTTGCGTTAACTTAATTTCATCTAATCCGCCATAGAGCGGAGTGTCTGAATCAACGACAGCGCCAAGACCCTCGTCTAATCGATGCGCCTTTTGCTTGTGACCTGGAATTGTGAAAGCGGTGCGCTCTGTTTCGAAGTAGCTCAAGTAGGCATCTAGTAAAGGTGCGCTCTTTCTTAACTCAGAGTTCATTGTGTAAGCCTAACTACTAGGCACCTGAAGGCGAAATAATGGCTTAGACTTTACCTATGACAACACTTACCGCTTTGACCCAAGAGCGTCGTTTGGTTACCGCAATTCCGGGACCTAAATCTCTTGAAGCGCTAAAGCGCCGCAGTGAGGCGACATCTGGAGGTCTTGGCCTTGCCTTCCCTGCGGTTATCGAGCGAGCAAGTGATGCGATTTTGCTTGATATTGATGGAAATCAGATCATTGATCTTGGCTCAGGTATCGGCGTTACTAACGTTGGTAACTCAGCACAGCGCGTAGTTGATCGTGTTATTGATCAGGTTCAAGCATTTACACACACGTGTTTTACGGTTGCTCCATACCTTGGATACATCGAAGTGTGCGAAAAGTTAAATGCACTAACACCAGGAACATTTAAGAAGAAATCACTTCTAGTTAACTCAGGTGCAGAAGCGGTTGAAAACGCGGTAAAGATCGCGCGTCACTACACAAAGCGCCAAGCAATTGTTGTTTTCGAGCACAGCTACCACGGTCGTACTAACCTGACGATGGCACTTACTGCAAAGAACATGCCATACAAAGAAGGTTTCGGTCCGTTTGCCCCAGAAATTTATCGTGTTCCAATGCCTTACTCATTCCATTGGGTTGGCGATCAGGCAACTATTACTGAAGATGCAATCGAAATGATTACACACAAGATTGATAAGGAAATAGGCGCACACAACGTCGCGGCTATTCTTATCGAACCAATTCAAGGCGAAGGTGGATTTATCGTTCCACCAAAGGGATTCTTGCCCGCACTATCTAAGTACTCAACTGATAACGGCATTATCTTTATTGCAGATGAAGTACAGACTGGTTTTGCTCGCACAGGAAACATGTTTGCTGTAGAAAATGAAAACGTTGTGCCAGACATGATTGTTACAGCCAAGGGCATTGCAGGTGGACTTCCACTAGCAGGTGTTACAGGCCGCGCAGAGATTATGGACTCAGTTCATGTTTCTGGTCTTGGTGGAACATATGGCGGCAATCCACTGGCATGTGCTGCAGCCCTAGGCGTTTTTGAAACCATGGAAGCAGAAAAGCTAGTTGAGCGTGCAAATCACATTGGCAAGATTCTAAGTGAATCACTACGAGCACTGCAAGCAAAGTACCCAGTCATCGGTGAAGTTCGTGGACGCGGTGCTATGCAAGCAATTGAATTAGTTGAGGCAGGCACAAAAACCCCTAATACCGCCGCCATGAACACAGTTGTGAAGTATTGCCAGAGTAAGGGTGTGCTAGTTCTTACCGCTGGCACATACTCAAATGTTGTGCGCTTCTTGCCCCCTATTGTTATTACAGACGAGCTTCTAATGGATGCGCTAAGCGTTCTTGATGAAGCGTTCGCTTCACTCTAATTTACCCATAGCAATTGGTCTTTATCCAGTACTGACGTATCCTTTACACAGAAGAGTCGCCCGGATCACCGCGTCATCGCAAGATGCCGAGGAAAGTCCGGACTTCGCAGAGCAAGGCGGTGGGTAACTCCCACCCGGAGCAATCCGCGGGAACAGTGCA
>Ga0164294_10001501_pt1 | contig 21682 bp, 12 predicted proteins | sample GEODES005metaG_FD_111479 | JGI IMG/M metagenome (GOLD analysis project Ga0164294, IMG submission 111479) | Oligotrophic lake water microbial communities from Sparkling Lake, Wisconsin, USA - GEODES005 metaG | ecosystem: Environmental > Aquatic > Freshwater > Lake | place: USA: Sparkling Lake...
GATCTCCTCGAAGCCATTGCCGCGCGGCGCGTGGCAATGCCCTGCTATTCGGGGCACGAACTGGCCGAGATCCTGATCGAGCGCGATGGCATGCTGCGATCGCTGTCGCTGGTAATGGGCCCCGATGCCGCGACCTGGCTCGATGGCCGCTCGCTGCCGATCCACCAATTGAACAATATCGTTCCGATCAATCTCGCCAATGGCGTGTTCGCCGATCTCTATCTCGGCTTTTTTTGCGCCTATGTGCACGGCGACGAGGGGCCATTCCGAATCCTGCCGTCGCCCGCCGATATCGATGTCTATCGCGCTGGCGGGTGGCAAGGCGGGCCGTATCAGCGCATCACCGACCAAGCGTTCGCCGAATTGGCGGAGCGCGAGCAGAACCAGGCGACATCGTCCGGCAGCGAGGGCATACTCATCACCGACGACACCGGCCGCGTCCGGCGCAACGCCGTGATAGCCTATGACCAGCAACTGGTCATCGCCGATTTCGCGATCGCCGACACCGGCATGGTCGAAATGCTCGACGACAATCCGGTCGGCCCGGTCGCGCTGCGCGGCGAGCGCTATGTGGCCGGGTGGCGCGTTGCAACTGAAGGTTGACGGGATGAAGCGCCCGTACCCAGGTTCATTGCTGCCGGGGTGGGCCTCGCTGGTCGACGGGTAGCTTTCAGGTCGGTGGTATACCCAATTCTGCGGTTCGCGGGTCCGGCCGGATGGAATTCATTGTACATTTGTTTAAAACGAGCTGCTTGAGTGGCGGTGGATAATTTGCGGCTCCCTTCTCGAAGGAGCGCGATGGCACGTGTTGCGCATCGCGGAGCGTCGCGAAGACTGGCGTCCTTGGAGCGCTGAGGAATATGGGTTGGTGAAGGCGAAGGCAGTTGGATCGAGCGACCGCATGGCGAGCGCTGGGTCGGTGGCGGAGCGGCGACAGCCGGCAGCCCCCGCGCGCGCCGCACGGACCAAGGCCCGGATAGCCGATGCGGTCATCACCTTGCTCGCCGAATCGGGTTCGAGCCGCGTGACGCATCGCCTGGTTGCCGCACAGGCCGGCGTGTCGCTAGCCGCGACGACCTATCATCATGCCACCAAGGGCGAGATGATCGCCGATGCTTCCCGGCGCCTGCTCGATGGCTATGTCGAATCTTTCCGTCGCGCGGCCCAGCGACAGCGCCGCGGGAAGGGGGGGGCGCCCGATCTCGGGGCCTTCGTCACCAAGCTGCTGACCAACGCTTCCGGTCGATATCGGCGCCTGGCGCTCGCCTGGTGCGAGATCATCCTCGAGGCTGCACGTACCCCCGAAGGCCACGCCCTCGCAGACGAATGGTTCGGCAAGCTGTCCGAGGCGTGGGGCGATCTTGGGCGCGCCATGTACGGTGAACTGAGCGATGCGGCGGTCGTATCGGGTATCGATACGGCCATCGGCCTGTTGTTCATCACGCTGCCGCTCGAGCTCAAGCCCGCGCAGGTCGTCGCGGTTTTCGCTGCGGGCGCGGATCCAGTCACCCATTGGGCACCGCGCGATGCGGCACCCGAGCCCGGGTCGTCTCCGCCCGCGCGGCGCACGCCCAAGGCGCGTGAAACGCGAGAGCGCATCCTGGAGGGTGCGATCGCGCTGCTCGTTGCGAACGGTGCGGGCGCCGTCACCTACAAGGCCGTTGCGCAGGAATGCGGCCTCACCATCGCCGCGCCGGCATATCATTTCGGGTCGATCGACGGATTGCTGAAAGCGGCGGAAGTCGAGTTGTTCGCGCGCTCCAAGCACCGCTACCGCGACATGGTGGGCTCGCCTGCAGCGACAGGGCATACGCTCGACCGGCTCGCGGACATGACTGCCGCCGTGTTCGTCCGCGAAGTGACGCAGCACGGTCGCGCGGCGATCGCGATCTATTCGATCGGCGTCGAGTCGGCGCGGCGCCTGGACCTGCGCTCCGCCGTGTGGAGTGTGATCGCCGACCAGGCAAAGGCATGGCGCCGCCAGCTCGAGCAGCTCAATCCGGATGTCGCCGCTTTTGACGCAATGCGAATGCAGGCGGTGTTCATCGGGAAGCAGATCCGTGCGCTCTCAACGGGCTGCCCGATCGCGCAACTGTCCGCTGCGCGGAGTGCGTTTCGCGAAGAGATTGCCGCAGCCGGCAAAACGCCAAGCCATTAACAGTACATATTTTTAAAAATATTGACGCATCGTCCCGGAGACCGTAACCCTGATGAGCGCAAACCGCCTCAAGGCGGGGCGCGACTGGGGATGGCGGGGTGCGCAGCGCCTCGCGGCTCTCCAGCCGAAGAGAGCCGGGAATCCGGCCATCGGGGAGGATGAGATGAACGGAACAGTTGCGCCTCGCGGTACCGCGGGATTTAATTTGTCGCGTCTGGGCGTTTCGGCGGCGGCGATCGCCTGGATGCTGGGCGCGGGCAGCGTCGCCTATGCGCAGGACAGCACGTCTCAGGCGGAGCGTGCCGGCAAGCCATCACAGGATAGCGCGGCAGGCGCCAGCGAGGGTGGCGACATCGTGGTCACGGGAACGCTGATCCGCGGTGTTGCACCGGTCGGCACCAATGTGATCGGCGTGGATCGCGAAGCCGTGGTTGCCTCGGGTGCCGCTTCGACCAACGATTTGCTCGCGCAGATCCCGCAGGTGGGCAATTTCGGAACCGTGCCGATCGGCACCGGCAGCTATGCCCTGCCGATCGTGCGGCCCAACATCCGGAACCTGGGCGCATCGGGCGGGTCGACCACGCTGGTGCTGATGAACGGCCATCGCCTGGTCGGCGCAGGCGTGCTGCAGACCTCGGTCGATCCCTCGATCATTCCGCCAGATGCGATCGAGCGCGTCGAGATCATCCCCGACGGCGGCTCGTCGATCTATGGATCGGACGCGATCGGCGGCGTGATCAATTTCATCACGCGCAAGCGCTATGACGGCATCGGCATCAACGCGCGCTACGGGATAGCCGACGACTACAAGTCGTTCGACGCCAGCGTGATCGCGGGTAAGGACTGGGGATCGGGATCGATCTTCGCCTCCTATTCCTATGCCTGGCACGACAATATCCTGGGCATCGACCGGGACTATGTGACGGCAGACAATCGCGCGGGCGGCGGCAACGACAATCGTGGCACCGCGTGCACGCCCGGCAATATCCTGGTCGGCGCCATTCCCTATGCGATGCCGGGGAAGGTGCCGGGCACGATCAACCGCTGCGACCAGACCGACTATGCCGACATCGTCCCGCGCGAGAAGCGGCACAGCGTGTTCGCCGGGCTGACCCAGGAATTGAGCGACGGGGTCCATTTCTCGCTGACCGGCTACTGGTCTCGGCGGGAAACCGTGACGCGCAGCGCGCAATCGACGCAGAGCGACACGATCACGATCCTCAATCCCTATTTCTCGCCGGTCGGCGCCGAGCTTTCGCACACCGTGGCGATCTCGTTCGCTTCCGTGTTCGGGCCGAGCAACGTCAGCCCGGCACGCTTTTCGTCCTACGGCATCACGCCGGAGATGGAGTTCGACCTCGGCGGTGGCTGGCAGCTGCGTACGCGCGCCAATCTCGGGCGGAGCGAGAACGAGACGACCGAGGACTCGGTCAACGCAAGCGCAGTGACCGCGGCGCTGGCCGGGACGACCACAGCAACCGCCCTAAATCCCTATAACCTGTCCGCGACTGCGCCGAGCGTGCTCGCCAAGATCAACGACTTCGTCAATTACGGCCAGGCGACGCAGGAGCTCGCCGAGGGCCGGGCAGTGCTCGACGGTCCGTTGTTCGCACTGCCGGGCGGTGCAGCCCGCCTCGCGGCAGGCATCGAGTATCATTACGAGAACATCCGGTCCTTCACCGGAAGCGGCCCCGCCGCAGCGATCACGGGCAGCAGTTCCTTCGCCGAGCGCGACGTCAAATCGGCGTTCGGCGAGCTGCTCGTGCCGCTCGTCGGCGAAGGCAATCGTTCGCCGGGTTTCTATAGCCTCGAGATCTCCGGATCGGTCCGTTACGACGACTATAGCGACATGGGTGGGACGACCAATCCCAAGATCGGCATCACCTATCGCCCGGTCCGCGCGCTCACCCTGCGCGGCAACTATGGAACGTCGTTCCACGCGCCGAGCCTCGCGGATCTCGGCAACTCGGTCGACTCGCGCGTGCAGGTCATTCCGTTCAGCCCGTTCCGTGCGGCGACCAGCTCGCCGTTCGACATCCTGCGTCCAACGATCGCGATCGCCGGCGGCAACGCCAACCTGAAGCCCGAGAAAGCCGATACCTGGTCGCTGGGCTTCGACTTCAAGCCCGAGTTCGCGCGCGGGCTGGTGTTGAACATGACCTACTTCAACGTCCGCTTCACCGATGCGATCGCAGTGCCGCCGTTCACCTCGCCGGTGCTCTTCGCCGATCCCAATTATGCAAGCTTCTACATTCTCAATCCCACGCTGGCGCAGGCCACGGCCGCGGCTGGCAGCTCGCGGATCGACGGCGTCCCGAGTCTTGCCGCGCTCTACGCGGTCAGCTCGCCCTATGTGCTGTTCTTGGCGACCCGCGCCAATCTCGGCGCGGTGCATACCGACGGGATCGACTTCAACCTCGCCTATGTCCATGCGACGTCGTTCGGCTCGCTGAACGCGAGTTTCGCGGGGACTTACACGCTTGGTCGCAAGACCCAGACGATCAAGGGCGGCCCGTTCAGCGACGATCTGAAGAATGGCACCGGGCGGCTGACCTTCACGGCGGGCCTGGGCGGCAAGGTCGGCGCATTTACCGGTCAGGCGACGCTCAACCATCGCAGCGGTTTTCCGCTGGGGGGTGTGCTTCCCCAGACGCGCGTATCGGCCTTCGATACCGTTGACCTGTTCCTGTCCTATGACCTCGGCAACTGGATCAAGAACACATCGCTGACGCTGAATGTCGACAATGTGTTCGATCGGGATCCGCCGTTCCTGAACAGCGTGCCTGGCTACACCAATGGTGGCACGCTGGGGCGGATGTTCGCCTTTGGTGTCCGGACAAAGTTCTAGGAAGCGAAGTTGGCGGTAATACGCATATCGAGCTGCGGGAAGGATGGCGGTGCGCGGTGGCACCGCCGTCTCCTGTTGCTGGCAGGGCTGATCGTCGCGGTGCCGGCGACGGCGGGGCTCGGCCGCCCGGGCCCCGATCCGTGGAAGCTGAAGGTCGAATATGCCGAGGCGCCGCTGGGGCTCGACGAACCCGCGCCGCGGCTCGCCTGGCATTCCCCGGTGGCGAACCAGACTGGCTATCGCATCCGCGTCGCAGCGTCGCCCGAAGCGCTGAAGACCGGACCCTATGTGTGGGACAGCGGCAAGGTCGCTTCCGACGCAAATGTCCAGATCGCCTATGCCGGTCCGCGGCTCGAGGCGCGTCGGCGCTATTGGTGGCAGGTGCAGGTCTGGGACGGCGATGGTCGCGCCACCGAGTGGAGCACGCCCGGCTGGTGGGAGATGGGGCTGCTCGCCCCGGCGGACTGGAGCGCGCACTGGATATCCGGGCCCGATCGCCGCGACCATGACTGGAGCGACGTCACGCTCGAGGCTGACCTGACACTCACCGGCAGCGCCCTCGACGTGCTGTTCCGGGCGCTGCCGCACGGCAAGACGTTCGGCGATGCCTATGTCTGGACGTTGCGTGACGGCAAGGACGGGCCCGAGCTGATCGAGAGCCTGCGCAGCTATCCGGGCGGAACCAGTTCGGCGGTGAAGATCGTCCAGCTGAAGCGCGTGCCGCTGGCGAAGCCGCTCCGGGGCGTGCGGCACCGGCTGCGCATCCAGGCAGTGGGCTCGCGCATCGTCACCAGCCTGGACGGCGTGGTCGTTGATACGCTCGACGATTCGACGCACCACCATGGCACGATCGGGTTCAGCGCAAGGGAAGCGGGGGCCGCGGTGATCCACGCCGTGGCGGTATCGGGGCGCGGCAGCCCCGCGATCTCGGCCGCTTTCGCACGCAACGACAACCCCTTCACCGGCGGCAGCGTCTCGTCGCAGGGGCTGGTGGTGGCGAGCGGCGTCCCGAACATCGACCTGGTGCTGCCGATCGAAGCACCGGCACCACTCGTGCGCCAGGCGTTCCGGCTGTCTCCCGCAAAGAAGGTCCTTCGGGCCCGGCTTTATTATGCCGCAGGTGGAATGCCGCGGATCCTGATCAACGGCGCTGCGGTGGGCTCGCCGCTGGGGGCTGGTTTCACGGCCTATGACAAGCGCGTGCTGGCGTACACCGCCGACGTTACCGGCCTCCTGCGTGCCGGACAGAATGTGATCGGGGCCGAGCTGGGGCGCGGATGGTACGGGCTCACCGATCCCAACGAATGGTATTTCCACGCGGCACCCTGGCATGCCGAGCCGGCGCTCAAGGCGCAGCTCGAGATCGACTATTCCGATGGCTCCCGCCAGACAATCGCCAGCGGGCCTGGCTGGCAGGCGCGCTCGGGGCCGACGCTGGGCGATTCGATCCATCGCGGCGAGCGGTATGATGCGCGCCTGCTGCCCGCCGGCTGGGATCGTACCGTTACCGGGCGCGGCTGGCAGGCCGCACGCGTCGTCGCGGGGCCTGCGGGCAAGCTGGTGGCAGCGAATTCGGAGCCGATCGCGCCGGTCGACACACTCGCGCCGGTCGCGCGCACCCAGCCGGTGCCGGGCGTGTGGGTGTATGATTTCGGGCGGATCGTCGCGGGCTGGCCGGTGCTCGAGGTTCAGGGCGCACGCGGTACAACCGTCTCGATGGTCGCGAGCGAGCGGCTCGGCGATGACGGGCAGGTGGTGCCGGCGTCGGGGCTGATCGATGCCCAGCTCCAGACCGATCGCTATACGCTTGCGGGCGGGGGCCGCGAGCATTGGGAGCCGAGTTTCGGCTATCGCGGCTTTCGCTACGTCCAGGTCGAGGGCTATCCGGGCGCGCCGGGCGAGACGTCGCTCCGCGCGCGCGTGGTGCATTCGAACGTCGCGCGGATTGGCAGCTTCGCCAGCGCCGACCCGCTGCTGGGCAAGATCGACGCCGCGGCCACCGCGACAATCCTCAACAATCTCCATGGCTTCCAGACCGACACGCCAACCTATGAGAAGAATGGCTGGACCGGCGACGCCCAGGCGTCGGCAGGGGCTGCGGCGCGCAGCCTCGACATTGCGCGCGTGTGGACCAAGTGGCTCGATGATTTCGGCGACGCCCAGTCGGACAAGGGCGAGATCCCCGAGATCGTGCCGGCCACGCCCTATTACGGCTATGAGGACACGCCGGGCTGGAACCTGATGTGGGGACCGACCACGCCGTGGGACGCAGCAGCGCTGATCCTCCCCTGGGAGCTCTACGTCACCGGTGGCGACACGCGCATCCTGGCGCGCAGCCATGCGATGCAGCGACGGCTGGTCGACTATACCGCGACCTTTATCCAAGCGCCCGATTTCTTCCGCGCCAAGGGGCTCAGCGAATGGCTGCCGCCGGGAAGCCTGGACTTCTTCAATGCGCGCGGCGGCGGCACCGATGCAGTGACCACCGCCTATTTCTTCCACGAGGCCGACCTGCTCGCCAGGTCCTCGGCGGTGATCGGGGCCGAAGCGGATGCGGCGCGATATCGCGCGCTCGCCGATGCCATCCGCGCGGCCTATAATGCCCGCTACTGGGATGCCGCGAACGGCTGGTATCGCACCATCGATGTCAAGGGCGTCGCCGGACCGCCGCTCCAGGTGCAGAATGTACTCGCGCTCGCCTTCGGCATGGCGCCGGAGGGGCGGGCGCAGAGCGTCGCCGATGCAATCGCGCGCGATGTCGAGAAACAGGGGCTGCGCACCGGCGTATACGGCACGCGCTACCTGCTCGAGGTGCTGAGCGACCATGGCCATGCCGATCTCGCCTACCGGCTGGCGACGCGCACCGACGAGCCCAGCTGGGGCTGGTGGATCGTCAACGGACACGCGACAATGTTCGAGAGCTGGGGCCTGGGCAGTCGCTCGCGCGATCATCATTATTTCGCATCGATCGGCGATTGGATGCGCCAGCGGCTCGCGGGGCTGCGACCAGGCGCGCCGGGCTACAAGACGGTGCTGGTGAAGCCGGCAATCCCCGCCGGCCTGGCGAGCGCGGAGGCCGTGATGGAGACCGTGCAGGGCCGCGCCGCGTCGCGCTGGAGCGTGGCGGCGGGGCGGCTGACACTGGCCGCGGAGATCCCCGCCAATGCGCTTGGCGAGATCTGGGTGCCGCTCGGCTTCGGCGCGGTCACAGTGCCGGCGGGCGCCACGCCAGTGCGCGAGGAGGCCGGCTATGCCGTCTATCGCACCGGTGCCGGCAGCTTCGTATTTCAGACGGGAGGCAGGCGATGATCCGGATATTGGCCGCAGGCGCATTGCTGCTCGCGGCGATGCCCGCCGCGGCGCAGCAGGTGCAAACCGAGGCCGGGCCGGTGCGCGGCGTCAGCGCCGAGGGGACCACTGCGTTTCGCGGAATTCCCTATGCCGCGCCGCCGGTCGGCGACCTGCGCTGGCGCCCGCCCGCGCCGCCCGTGCACTGGACCGCGCCACGCGATGCGAACCGGGCCGGAAGCGATTGCATGCAGAATGCGATGCCCGGCGTCACGACGAGCGGTCAGCCGGTGAGCGAGGACTGCCTGTTCCTCAACGTCTGGACGCCGAACGCCTCCGCCGGGGCGAAGCTGCCGGTGATGGTGTGGATCCATGGCGGCGGCTTCGTCAGCGGATCGGGCGCGCTCGCCGAGACCGATGGCGCAAGGCTGGCGGCGCGCGGCGTGGTGGTGGTGAGCTTCAACTACCGGCTCGGCCGTTTCGGCTTCTTCGCACATCCTGCGCTCTCGGCTGAGGGCAGGGGCGGCAATTACGGCCTCATGGACCAGATCGCCGCGCTGGCCTGGGTCAAGCGCAACATCGCCGGCTTTGGCGGCGATCCCACGAAAGTCACAATCTTCGGCGAATCTGCGGGCGGGGAATCGGTGCTGCGGCTGATGGGGGCACCGGCGGCACGCGGGCTGTTTGCTCGGGCGATCAGCGCTTCGGGTGGCGGGCGCGATCACTGGCCGGCCCTGTCCGAAGCGGAGGCCAAGGGCAGCGCCTTCGCGGTGGCCGCAGGCGCCAGCGATGCCAGGAGCCTGCGCGCATTGCCCGCCTCCGTGGTGCTCGGCGGCATCAACATGCTCAACAAGGAGGATGCCCGCTATTCGGGGCCGATCACCGACGGAGAACTCGTGCCCGACGACGCTGCGCGCATCTTCGCGGCGGGGCGCGAGGCCAGGGTGCCGCTGATCATCGGCAACAATGACGACGAGTTGGGCTTCGTCCCCACCGCATTGCTGCCGATGGTCAACGGTCCGGTGCTCGCGGCGTTCGGCAAGGGCGCGGATGCCGTCAAGGCGAGCTATGCCTCGCCCGAGAAGGCCGCGCGCTATCTGGCGGGAGACGCGATGTTCACCGAGCCTGCACTCGCGATGGCCCGGTGGCACGCCGCGACAGGCGCGCCGACCTGGCTCTATCGCTTCGGCTATGTCGCCGAGGGCAAGCGCAAGGAAGGCGTCGGCGCGGGTCACGCGACCGATGTGATCTTCCAGTTCGACAATCTGGCGAAGGGCGATGCGAAGCCGACCGCCGCCGACACGGCGGTGGCTGGGCAGATCGCGGACTATTGGACCGGCTTCGCGGCGACCGGTGATCCCAACAGAACGGGATTGCCGCGCTGGGATCGCCTGGCCGGCGCCGCGCCGCGCCTGCTCGCGATCGGCGCGGCCGCGGCGATGGCGGATGCCGTCAATCCCTCGCTCACCGCGATCGCCGCCGCACGGGAGGCAGGGCAATGACCATGGCGAAGAAGTTGCGATGGGGCGCCATGCTCGCCCTGCTGACGATGGGCTGCGCCCCGCATGTGCTGCCGCAGGATCCCGGTGCCCGCCGCATCTGGTCCACGCCGCCGCCGCAGGCGCCGGCCCATCCCGAAGTGACCGAGACGCGCTTTCCGTTCGGCACGATCGTCCGCAATGTCAGCGATGCGACGATCACCGTCTATCGCCCCGATCCGGCAATCGCGAACGGCACCGCCGTGATCGTCGCTCCGGGCGGCGGCTTCCACCTGCTTTCGATCGAGAACGAAGGCGCCGCCGTGGCGAAGTGGCTCAACGGCCTGGGCGTGACCGCGTTCGTGCTGCGCTACCGGCTGTTGCAGACCAGCGACGATTTCACCGGGCAGTTCATCCGGCGACTGACGCATTTGCCCGAGCTTGCCGAAGCCGCCGCACCGCTGCGGCCGCTCGCAACGGCGGATGGCGAACAGGCGGTGCGCTTCGTGCGTGCGCATGCCGCGCAATATGGCATCAAGCCGGATCGGGTCGGGCTGATGGGCTTCTCCGCCGGTGGGGCGGTGACGGTATGGACGCTGGCTGCCGGCCATCGCGACAGCCGCCCCGACTTCGCCGCGACGATCTACCCTGGGCTGCTCCCCGATCCGATCGCGGTGCCCGCGCATGCACCGCCGCTCTTCGTGCTCGTTGCCGATGACGACAAGATCTCGCGGGTCGACAGCGCCAGGCTGGATGCCGCCTGGCGCACGGCGGGGGCGCGGTCGGAGTTCGTGACCTATCCCGATGGCGGCCATGGCTTCGGCATGGAGCGCAAGGGCAAGTCTTCCGACCAATGGACCGCGCGGATGCGCGACTGGCTCGAATCGCTGGGGATGCTGCGCAAATGAAACCGATCCATCTGCTCTCCGCCGGCGCGCTGGTGCTGGCCGTCACCGGTGCCGCCGAGGGCAGGAAACTGCCTCCGGCGCCCGCCCGACCGGGGGATGGCTGTGCTGTGCTCGCCGGGATGACGCTCGCCAATGGCCGTGTCGTCTCGGCCACCCCGGTCGGCAAGGGAACGACGATCGATACCGAGCCCGGGAAGCCCGGGCTTCCCGCGGCAGCGTCGTTCTGCCGTGTGCAGGCGGTGCTCACGCCCGTTCCCGGCTCGTCGATCAAGGTCGAGCTGTGGCTGCCCGAGCTCGCGGCGTGGAACGGCAAGCTGCTCGGCGCCGGCAATGGCGGTTTCGGCGGCAGCCTGATGATCCCGGCGCTCACGATGCGCGGGGGCGTGGCACGCGGCTATGCGGCGGTCGGCACCGATATGGGGCATCTCGGCAGCAGCGACGTCGACGGCACCTGGGCCCTGAATGCGCCCGAGAAGATCCGCGATTTCGGCTGGCGCGCGAACCATCTGGGCGCCGAGGCGGCGAAGCGCCTTGTGGCCGCCTATTATCCCCGGCCGCTGGCGGCGAGTTATTTCCACGGCTGCTCCGATGGCGGCCGGGAAGCACTGATGGAAGCGCAGCGCTTCCCGGAGGATTATGACGCGATCGTCGCCGGTGCGCCGGCGATCCCCTGGACGCGGATGACCAGCGCGTTCGCCGCCGACGCCCGCATCGCCTTCGCGCGGCCCGAAGCGGTGATCCCCAACGCCAGGCTCAGGCTGCTCCAGGACGCGGCGCTCGGGCAGTGCGACGCGAAGGACGGCGTGGCCGACGGGGTGATCGACGATCCGCGCAAGTGCCGCTTCGATCCGGGGGTACTCGTGTGCAAGGCGGGCGACGCACCAGGCTGCCTCACCGCGCCGCAGGTCGATACGGCACGTGCGCTCTACCGCGGCGTGCGGACGGCGGACGGCAAGCCCTTCTATCCGGGCTATATGCCGGGTGCCGAGGCGGTGTCGGGCACCTGGGACCTGTGGCTCACCGGGTCGAACGCGCAGCATGGCCGCTTTGCGACCGACTTCATGCGCTACATGGTCCATTCGGATCCGTCCTGGGACCTGACGCGCTTCGATCTGGCGCGCGATTATCCGCTGGCGAAGCGGCTTCAGGGCGCGAACCTCGACGCAGACAATCCCGATCTCGGGCGCTTCTTCGGCCGGGGCGGCAAGCTGCTGATGTACCATGGCTGGCAGGATGCGGCGATCGCGCCCGAGAACACGATCGACTATTTCACGCGCGTGCAGCGGACAAACCGCGCGGCCGGCGCTTCCGCGCGGCTCTTCATGATGCCGGGCATGTCGCACTGCCTCGCCGGGCCGGGTCCCAATGTGTTCGACACACTCGGCACGATCGACGCATGGCGCCAGGGCGGCGCGGCGCCCGAGCGGATCGTGGCGACCAAGTTCGACAACGACCTGTTCGGCTATCTGGGCTTCCCCGCGAAGCCGATCCGCACCCGTCCGCTATGTGCCTATCCCAAGGTCGCGCGCTGGAACGGCACGGGATCGACGGACGACGCGGCCAACTTCACTTGCACGGCGCCGGGCAAGCCATGACCGCATATCCGCTCAGCCACGTCACGGGCGCGAATGCCCCTCCACTGCTCGACATCACGATTGGCGCGGCATTGGTGCGCGCCGCGGAACGCTGGGGCGCGCAGGATGCGCTGGTGTCGGTAGCGCAAGATATTCGCTGGAGCTTCGCCGAGCTGCTTGCGCGTGCCGACGCGCTCGCGGCGGGGCTGCGCGCGCTGGGGCTCGCGCCGGGGGACCGGATCGGCATCTGGTCTCCGAATTGCGCCGAATGGGCACTGACCCAGTTCGCCGCGGCGCGCGCAGGGCTCATCCTTGTGACGATCAACCCGGCCTATCAGCTTTCCGAAGCCGAGTTCACGATCAACCTCGTCGGGCTCAAGGCGCTGGTGGCGACCGAGCGCTTCAAGACCAGCGCCTATCTCGAGATGATCGAGGCGCTGGCGCCGGAGCTGGCGGAGAGCGCGCCGGGCCGGCTGATCGCGGCGCGATTGCCGACATTGCGCGCGGCGATCCGGATCGGCGGCGGCCCGCGTCCCGGCTGGCTGGCGTTCGACGAGATCGCGGCGATGCGCCCCGGTGCGCGAGCCGAGCTCGACCGACTGGCCGCCACGCTCGATCCGGGCGATCCGATCAACATCCAGTTCACCAGCGGCACCACGGGCCTGCCCAAGGGCGCGACGCTCTCGCATCGCAACATCCTGAACAACGGCTATTTCGTCGGGCGCGGTATGGCGCTGGGCCCCGACGACCGCATTTGCATCCCCGTGCCGCTCTACCATTGCTTCGGCATGGTGATGGGCAATCTGGCGAGCATCACGCATGGCGCGGCGATGGTCTATCCCGCGGCGGCGTTCGATCCGGGCGCGGTGCTTGCCGCCGTCGAGGCCGAACGCTGTACTGCGCTGTACGGCGTGCCGACGATGTTCATCGCGGTGCTCGCGCATCCCGAGTTCGCGCGATTCGATCTCACCTCACTGCGCACCGGATGCATGGCGGGTGCAGTGTGTCCCGAGCCGTTGATGCGCGACGTGATCGCGCGGCTGCACATGCGCGACGTGACGATCGGCTATGGCATGACCGAGACGAGCCCGGTGAGTTTCCAGACCGGGCTGGGCGACAGCCTCGATCGGCGCGTGGGCTCGATTGGGCGCGTGCTGCCGCATCTTGAATGCAAGGTGATCGGGGGCGACGGCGCAACGCTCCCCGCTGGCCAGCCCGGCGAGCTGTGCACACGCGGCTATTCGGTGATGCTCGGCTACTGGAACGACCAGGAACGCACCGCCGATGCGATCGACGCCGATGGCTGGATGCACAGCGGCGACCTCGCGACCATCGATGCCGAGGGTTATGGCCGGATCGTCGGGCGCATCAAGGACCTCGTGATCCGCGGCGGCGAGAACATCTATCCGCGCGAGATCGAGGAGTTCCTGCTCAGCCATCCCGCGATCGAGGACGTCGCGGTGGTCGGGGTGCCGGATGCGCGAATGGGCGAGGAACTCTGCGCCTGGATCCGGTTGCGCCTAGGCGCGGCGGGCGACGAGGCGGCAGTCCGCGCCTTCTGCAAGGGGCGCATCGCCCACTACAAGATTCCCCGCCACATCCGCTTCGTCGATGCCTTTCCGACGACGGTCACGGGCAAGATCCAGAAGTTCCTGATCCGCGAGGCGATGGCCGCCGAACTGGGTCTCGAAAAGCCGGTGCCGGTTTCCGGCGAATTCCAGGAGATACGATGATGATCATGTTGCTGGCTCTCGCCGTGGCCGCGCTGCCGCAGACTGCACCCCAGACCGCGCCTGCCGCGAGCCCGACGCCGGCCGCTGCGGCGAAGTACACGCTCGACACGCCAATCGAGACGCTCGCCGCGGACGAAGCAGCGAAGGCAGTTCTCAATGCCGATCTGCCCGGGCTGCTTGAGATTCCGCAATATGAGATGATCAAGGGCCTGAGCCTCAAGCAGCTCCAGCCCTATTCGGGCGGCAAGCTCACCGACGAGCTGCTCGCCAAGACCGCGGCCGATCTCGCGAAGATTCGTTGATGCGGGGCTTGGGTATCGCTTTCATGATGACGCTGTCAGGTGCTTCCGCCGCCGGGTTCGCGCCCGCGTCGGCGCAGGACACGGAGGTGCCGGTGTACCGCCGTGTGTCCGCGCCGCTGGACGCGCGCGTCGATGATCTGATCGCGCGGATGACGCTCGACGAGAAGATCGCGCTGCTGGCCGGTGCCTCGTCGATGACGACCAACGGCGTGCCGCGCCTTGGCGTGCCCGGGATCAAGATGACCGACGGGCCGACCGGTGTGCGATCGCCCGAGGGCAAGCCCGCGACCGTGTTCCCGGTCGGGGCTGCGATCGCCGCGACCTGGAATCCGATGCTGGCCGCGCGCGTCGGCGGCGCGATCGCGGAGGAGGCTCGGGCCGACGGTGCCTCGGTGCTGCTCGCGCCGACGGTCAACATCGTCCGCACGCCGCGCTGGGGTCGCAATTTCGAAACCTATTCCGAAGACCCCTATCTCACGGGGCAGATCGCGCTCGGCTATGTCGGCGGAGTGCAGCGCGAAGGCATTGGCGTGTCGCTCAAGCATTTCGCCGCGAACAACCAGGAGACCAATCGCTTCTTCGTCGATGTCCGGGTTTCCGAGCGCGCGCTGCGCGAACTCTATTTCCCGGCCTTTGAGACCGTGGTGAAGCAGGCCGATCCCTGGTCGGTGATGGCGTCGTACAACAAGGTCAACGGCACCTATGTGTCGCAGAACCGCCTCCTGCTCACGGACGTGCTGAAGAAGGACTGGGGCTTCCCCGGCGCGGTCGTTTCCGATTGGGGCGCGACCCATTCGACGGCGCCGGCGGCCAATGCCGGGCTAGATCTCGAAATGCCGGGGCCGCCCGCGCAGTTCGGCGCGAAGTTGCGCAAGGCGGTCGACGCTGGTGAAGTCGCCCTCGCGCAGATCGACGACAACGCCCGGCGCGTTCTCCGGATGATCCTGCGCAGCGGCGTGCTCGATCGCACGCCCTCGGCGCCGGCACCGGTGCGCAACCATGCCGATGTCGCGCGCGATGCGGCGGAAGAAGCGATCGTCCTGCTCAAGAATCAGGCCGTGCTGCCGCTCGGCCCCGACATCCGCACGCTGGCGGTGATCGGCCCCAACGCCGCTTCCGCGCGGATGCAGGGCGGCGGGAGCTCCGAAGTCGTGCCGTTCGACGCGATCGCGACCCCGCTCGCGGCGCTGCGGGCAGCCTATCCGGGCGTGCGGATCACCTATGCCCAGGGCGTCGATAACGAGGAAACGCCTCCCGCTGCGGATGCCGCGCTGTTCAGTCCCGATGCCGGCCATGCCGAGCCCGGGCTGCAGGCCAGCTATTTCACTACCGCCGATTTCGCGGGAGAGCCGGTGCGCAACGCTCGCGAGACACGCTTCATCAAGCGGATCAGCGGCAATGTCGCGAGCGCCAGCGTCATCGGCTATGCCGCGATACGCTGGGAGGGATGGTTGTGGCCGCGCCGTAGCGGACGCCACGAGCTCAGCATCCGCGGCACGGGCTCCGCAACGCTCATCCTCGATGGCAAGACGATCCTCGACAAGAGCGTAAAGGGCGAGCCCGACGCGCGGGACGTGATCGGTTTCCCGGTGCTCCGCCGCACCGTCGCGCTCGATCTAGAAGCCGGGCGCGGCTACCGCATCCGCCTCGACTACGCCACCGGCCAGACGCCCTATGAGGCACTCGCCTTCGGTCTGCGCGAGCCAGCGCCTTCGCTCGACGAAGCCGTGGCCTCGGCGCGCGCAGCGGACGCCGCTATCGTATTCGTCGGCTCCTCCTCGACGACCGAAGGGGAGGGCTATGACCGCCCGACGCTCGCGCTGCCGGGCGAGCAGGACAGGCTGGTCGCCGCCGTGGCTGCGGCGAACCCCCGCACGGTGGTGGTGGTCAACAGCGGTGCCGCCGTGACGATGCCATGGCGCGACCAGGTGCCGGCGATCCTCCAGCTCTGGTTCCCCGGCCAGGAAGGGGCGCAGGCGCTTGCGGGCATCCTCGCTGGCCGGGTCAATCCTTCGGGCAAGCTCCCGGTGACCTTTCCCGCGTCGGATGCCGACGATCGCGCCGATCTCTCCACGATCCGCAGCGACTATTCCGAAGATCTGCTCGTCGGCTATCGCAGATTCGACGCGGCGGGCACCGCGCCTCTGTTCGCGTTCGGGCACGGGCTGTCCTATTCCCGCTTCGGCTATTCGGCGCTGAAGGCGCCGCGCCAGGTAAAGGGAGGTGCGACGCTCAAAGTCCGCTTCCTGCTGCGCAACGAAGCCGGGCCCGCAGGCAAGGAAGTCGTTCAGCTCTATATTGCGCCGACGGCGCGGGGCGAGGGCGAGCCGGTGCGGCAATTGCGCGCCTTTGCGAAGGTGGCGCTCGCGCCGGGCGAGCAACGGATGGTCACGCTGAAGATAGAACCACGTGCCTTCGCGACCTGGGACGACGCCGAGCATCGCTGGCGGGTGCGGCCGGGATCCTATGCGCTTCAGGTCGGGGGCGGTTCGGATGACGTCCGGCTGCGCGGTGAGGTTGCGGTAAGCGGCGGGGATGCGTTCGTGCCTTGAACGGCGTTTGACCCAATCCTGCTTGATGGCTTGCAAGAACGGCGGCGGAACTGCCCTGCGGAAAGGAGAGGCGTTCGAGGCAGAGTCCGCTTGACGTCTCCGCGTTCCATCTCGACGGAGGGCGCCATATGATCGACAGCGCCATAGCGTTCGCTGCGCTCGCCCATGCCGGGCAGAAGCGTAAGTACACGTTCGACCCCTATATCGTTCATCCGATAGAGGTGATGTCCATCGTTCGCACGGTTGAACCGGACCGTGAGGACATGGCGGTCGCGGCCGTTCTGCACGACGTTCTGGAAGACACGCCGGTGACCGAACGGGAGATCGAACGTCGCTTTGGTGCGGCGATTTTGACGATGGTGATCGGCCTGACTAAGGTCCCGGTCGAAGGATCTCGTGCTGAAAGGAAGGCCGCCGAGCTTGAGCGCCTGGCGCTCGTGTCAGCCGATGTCCAGACCATCAAATGTGCGGACTTGATCTCGAACATGCGCACGGTCGCGAAGTTCGATCTCGACTTTGCCCAGGTCTATCTCCCCGAGAAAGAAGCGGTACTTGCGGTTCTGACCAAGGCCGACGCCGGTCTCCACAAGCGCGCAGTCGAAACGCTGGCCTCGGGATTGCAAACGCTGTCGATCGCCCATGCCTTGAACTCCCGCTTGCCGCGGGCTTGAGGGAGCTGACGCGCTCGCTTGCTCCGCTGCGGGCTGGAGGCGGGTTGAGCGCTCTGCTATTGCCACGCGCCGGGATGGGGTTCCCGCGGGGGCAATGGATGGGCTGGAGGCAGGCCGGCAGGACTTGCGCTGCATGAGCGGGCTGGCGATGGCCAGACGGCTGTGTGGCTCCGCGATCCCGTTCCTGTCGCTCCTGACGGTTTGCCTGCTGCCCCTGCTTGCCTGTGCGGACGCTGAGGCACAGGCCGCGCCGCCCAATTTCAGCGCGTACAAGCATGTTCGCTGGGGGCCGGATGAAGGCGCTCCCGACGGCATCAATCAGATCGTGCAGACCGCCGATGGCTATCTCTGGCTCGCCGGCGAGCATCTCTACCGGTTTGATGGCGCCAGCTTCGAGCGGATTGCGTGGGCTGCCGGCACCGCCACGAAGCGAGCGTCGCCCACCGGGCTGATGGTCAGCCGGAGCGGAGAGCTTTGGGTGGGGCTGCGCGGCAATGGCGGCGTGGCGGTGTATCGCGGCGGTGCGCTCCATGACACGGGACTGCCCAATCCACCGCGGACGATCTTCGACCTCGCGGAAGGGCCCGACGGCACGATCTGGGCGGCGTCTGGCATGTTCGACGGGCAGTTGCGCCGCTTGCGCAAGGGGCGGTGGGAGTCGGTGGGCGATGCCCTGAAGCTGCCGAGCGGCGCGGTCATGGACCTGGTGTTCGCTACCGATGGCACTCTGTGGGTAGCGCTGACGCACCCGGGCGGCGACGATGGTGCGCTTGCCTATCTCTCGCCGAATGCGCGCAGCTTCACGCTGGCGCCCGAGAAACTCTCCGGCAGGCCGCATATTGCGCTGGCGCCCGACGGTGCGATCTGGGTTTCGGACACCAACGGCACGCGCATGGTCGTCGATGCGCACGGCAAGCCGCCCGCGCAGCCTGTCCACTTTCCTGCCACGCCTGATGTGCGCACCGCGACGCTCGCTTTCGATCGCGGCGGCGGGCTTTGGGGCACCACCGCATCGGTCGGTGTCTTCCATATTCCGGCGCCGCTGGCCGCACTTCCTGGCCGCAGCGCGACACCTTGGACCTTCAACGCGGCCAATGGCCTGACTTCCGACTTCGCCTATAGCGCCTTCGTCGATCGTGAGGGCAGCATCTGGATCGCTACCGAAGGCGGCATCGACCAGTTTCGTCGCGCTGCGGCAACCCAGGAACCGGCCATTCCTGCCGATCCAATTCACGGCCTGGCGATCACGGCCGCAAGTGACGGCAGCGTCTACATCAACACCAGGCAGGCCCTGTTCCGTGCCCTGCCGGGCGAAGCGCCCCGGCAGATCGTTGCGTTGAACCCTGGCGACCTGTCGATATGCCCGGCCCGGGGCGGTGGCATCTGGCTGGTCCAGCCAGGGCGATTGCTGCGGGTTCGCGGCGATCGGGCGGAGCCGGTCGCCGGCCATCCGGGCAACGAGATCCCGACAAATTGCGTCGAGGACCGGCAGGGGCGGTTATGGGTTGCGCTGTTCGATCGCGGCCTCGTCTGGCGCGACGCCCGTGGCTGGCATGATGCAGGCGGCGTATTCGGCAACCGGCAGGCATGGGACATGATCGCCACGCCGTCGGGCGATCTCGCTTTCACCAGCCCACCGGACCTGGCGATATTCCAGGGCGGCCGCCTGTCGGTGATGAAGGGCCTGGGCGCAGCAATGATCGCGGTGGGCAAGCGTGACATCTTTCTCAGCGACAACCATGGGCTGGTGCGGATCCGCGATGGCCGTGTCGCCCGACTGGAGGAGGCGCGCTTCCCCTGGGTCGCCCTGCTGCGCGGATTGGTGCAGACGCCGCGCGGCGAGACCTGGATGATCGGCCGCACCGCGATCTCCAGGGTTGCCACCGCGGAACTGGACCGGGCGTTCGACGATCCCCGGGCACCGCTCGAGCGCAGCCTGTTCAACGCGCAGGACGGGTTGGCCAGCCAGACCCAGCATGGCGGCTTCACCGGCGTCCAGACCGTGGTCGGTGGCGACGGCAGAGTCTGGTTCCTCAATCGCCAGGGCGCTGCCTGGTTCGATCCGGCCAGGCTCGAACGGAACGCGCTCGTGCCGCCGGTCAAGATTCGTTCGCTCGTCAGCAATGGCCGGACCTGGCGGGATCCGGGCGATCTGGTCCTGCCGGCCGGCACCCGCGCACTCGACATCGTCTATGCCGGGCTAAGCCTCGCCGTGCCGCAGCGCGTGCGCTTCCGCTACCAGCTCGAGGGCGTGGACGAGCATTGGATCGATGCCGGCGCGCGGCGGATGGCGTCCTATACCAATCTCGGTCCCGGCCAGTATCGCTTCCGGGTGATCGCCGCGAACAATGATGGGGTGTGGAACCGGACAGGTGCGACACTGACCTTCGAGATTCGCCCGACCTTCGTGCAGAGCTGGCCGTTCAAGCTGCTCTGCGCGGTCGCGCTGCTGGCGCTGGTCTGGTGCGCCTATTCGATGCGGATGCGCGTGGTCGCCGGGCGTATCCGGCTGCGCATGGCGGAGCGGTTCGAGGAGCGCGAGCGGATCGCGCGGGAGCTCCATGACACGTTGCTGCAGGCAATCCAGTCGCTGACGCTGCGCTTCCAGCTGGCGGTCGATGATCTGCCGCCGAAAGAGCCGGGCCGCCCGTCGCTGATCCAGGCGATCGACACTGCCGACCGGGTGATCGCGGAGGGCCGCGACCGGGTGCACGACCTTCGCTCGCGCGAGGGAGGCGATATCGAGCAGGTCGTCCGCGACCTGATCGCGCAGCAGGATTTCGCCGCCTGCGTACAGGCCGGGGTGACCACCCATGGTACGCCGCGTGCCGTGGATCCGCTGGCGCTGGATGAGGTCACCCGCATCGCCGGCGAGGCGCTGTTCAACATCCGGCGCCATGCCGAAGCGACGCGGGTCGTCGTCGAGATCCGCCACGGACCCAGCTTTGTCCTGCGTATCGCGGATGACGGGGTCGGCATCGATCCCGACCTGGCCGCGAAGGGGCGGCAAGGGCATTTCGGCCTGGCCGGCATGCGCGAGCGTGCGCGCAAGCTGCGGGGAAGCCTTTCCCTTCGGCCCTTGCCGGATCGGGGCACCGAACTGGTACTGACGATACCGGCTGCGATCGCGTACAAGTCCGAGAGGCGCCGTCTGCTCCCGCGCCTGTGGAGTTCGCGATGACGATTGCATCGAACCCTGCCGCACCGATCCGCGTGCTGATCGTCGACGACCACCCCATGGTTCGGGACGGGATCGTGGGGCTGCTGACACGCCATGAAGACATGGAGCCGGTGGGCGAGGCGTCCGACGGCGCACAAGCGATCACCAGGTTCCGCGAGCTCTCGCCCGATGTCACGCTGATGGACATGCAGATGCAGGGGATGGGCGGGATCGAGGCGATCGAGGCGATCCGGGGCTTCTCCCGCGATGCGCGGATCCTGGTGCTCACAACCTATCCCGGCGACGCGAACGCCGTGCGCGCGATCCGGGCTGGCGCTTCCGGCTATCTGCTCAAGAACTGCGTGCGTGGCGAACTGGTCGACGCCATCCGCTCGGTGCATGCGGGGCGGCGGGTGGTCTGCTCCGACATTGCCCATGCACTGGCGGAGCACGCGCTCGACGCGCCGCTGACCGAGCGCGAGATCGCGATCCTGAAGTTGGTGGCGGAGGGCCATCAGAACAAGCAGATCGCCTGGCAGCTGACGCTCTCGGTCGACACGATCAAGGCGCAGCTGAAGGCGATCTTCGAGAAGCTTGGGGTGCACGATCGCACCCATGCCGTGACGGTCGCTACCCGCCGCGGCTATATCGAGCGCTGATGCCGGCTCAGGGCTTGGCGGTGTACACCGTGTCGGTCGGGCCCCAGCCGCTGATATAGACGATCGCAGGCGCGTCGCGGGTCAAGGCGAAATGGGCATCGTCTGCGGGCTCGGTGTAGAAGCTGCCCGGCGGCAGAGCCTTCACTTTCGCCTCGTCGGCGGTCGCGCCATAACCGAAATACCAGAGGCCGCTGACCACCACCGCTGTCCGGGGATCGCGGTGGGTGTGCGCCTGGATGCGCGTATGCGGGGGTACGCGGATCTCGATCGTATAGGGACCGGGCTTGCTCGGATCGCCGAGCAGCACGGTGGTGCGGATGCCGGCGACGCCCGAAGTGCCCGGCCCGGCGC
>Ga0164294_10001503_pt1 | contig 21674 bp, 17 predicted proteins | sample GEODES005metaG_FD_111479 | JGI IMG/M metagenome (GOLD analysis project Ga0164294, IMG submission 111479) | Oligotrophic lake water microbial communities from Sparkling Lake, Wisconsin, USA - GEODES005 metaG | ecosystem: Environmental > Aquatic > Freshwater > Lake | place: USA: Sparkling Lake...
CGAATATATTTAAGTATTTATTTGTAGAATTTATAACAATAATCTTAAGCTACTCTAACCAAAGTTAACGTCGTCTGGCAACTCGCTGCTCCACCAGTCGTCTGTAATCCACCATGTGTAATCGTGAGCGTTTTCGTTCCATCCGAAATAATATATCCACTTAATGCTCCCGAAAAATATCCAAATTGCGCGTTATACGCATTGCCCGTTCCTACTTTACAAATCGTGGTCGTCGATTGTTTTATTTCACAAATACACATCTTGGAAAATATCAAATTATCCGGATTTCCATAGAAGAAATAGCCAGTAAGTAACCATGTTCCCGCAGGCACACTACCAATTGTTGTATTCGTATTTATCGTAGTCGAACCGGTCGTGTTCGTAGGTATCGTATACGGCGTAACCGGTATATTATAGATAGATCCAACGGGAAAAGACATATATATTTTTATTATAAAAAAATTATAATAAAAATCCTAATAAAAATACCGCGAGATATATAAAATGTTATCTCCGCGATTTCAAAAACATATTCACTCATTACCGAATGAAATCCAGCAAAATATCCTGTCGTATACATATTGTCCTAAACCACCCGAATTACTCACCGATATACGTAATAATTTCGAATCTCTCAATATCCTATACGATTATATGGACCATTTAGAATTTATCGGCAGACACTATTTTATAAGCGCCGAAGACGAAGTACATAATGAAATCCTAAACTATATCTTTTATAATCTATACGACGGACATATGGAAACCATCGGAAACCTGTTTTGGAAACGCTCAATCATCTATTCGCAAATCTCGAATCGCTATCCGCTTTTATCCGTAAACCAGATTTGCCACCATTTATTAGAACGGCTATATCTATTTCCTATCGAATCTCAAATAAGGATTCTATGGGGATTACTCCTTCCGGACGAGAGAAACGAGTTTATAGAATTATATAGTACGGAATATCGCGATATTCTAGAGCAAGAAGAGCAAGAAGAAGAAGATTTTGATTTCTAATCCACTTCCTCGCTTTTTTCTTCTTCATCACTCTCCGATGAGTCATCAACGGCGCTTATATTATTACCAATACCATTTAGCTGAGACTGTTCGTTCATCGTTTTTATCCAAGGTCTCGAAGATTTTATTTCCCGAACAATATCTTTATACTCTTTATTATCACAAGATAGATGCGAAGTACTATATTCTTGAGAGAACGGCCACTTATATTTTATCGCCGAATCATTAAATACTATTTTCTGCTTAGTGACATGGCTGAACGCCTCGCGTTCAATTATCACGCGTTTTCTCCCGAAATTTATATTAAATTTCATAAATTGAATGAGTAGATATTTAAGAACGACGCGGTAAAAGTAGGCAAGACCATTCTGTAACGTATATTTAGATGCATTATATATATCTAAATATGGCCGCATAATTATCAACAATTGATTATTCGGGAAATCCCGATGAATATTTAAAAATAGAATATGATTCTCTCGAAATACTTCTAAAACAAACAATCGGATATTCACTAAATTATAGTTCTCTCCCGATAATATATATTGTTTTAGATAGCTTTCTCGAATCATCACCTCGGTAGTCGTCAAGAAGTAATATAAATCGAAGTTACAGAGAAAATAATGGTGAAATAAATGGGGAATTTTGAGAGAAGAGTAGAATCGAATCGCAAAATAGATATTATAGAGCGCGGATTTTGTAAATGGCATATTCGTATAGGGGTTTTTACAGCAGATGGGTTCGCTGAAAAAATACGGAGAATTGGTTAATGCGGTAGTAATTGTTTTTACCAATTCTCTCAATAAAAACATATATCGAGTATTATTTTGGAAGATAGTGATTGCATTTCGTGGATTCTCTAGAATAGTATCGCCGTATAAATCCGTGGTATTATAAATCCGCGATTTTCTGTATTTTATTAAATAGAGAAATCTCTCGATTCCGCGAATTCCTTTTTGTAAAAAAGAAAAAAGAGATAAAAGTTCGGTTTTATAAATATCGTCAATAAGAGGATTCGAGAGAATGTTATTCAGATGTTGGAATTTCGTTTTAGTATTATTAAATATAGGGTCGATTATAGTTGTCTGGTAGAAGATACAACTAAGATTCATCTGATAGAATGCGCGAAATGAGGTCGTCGAATATTTATCAATAATATGGTCGATGATTTTTATTTTCGAGAGATTCATTAAAATATTCATTGAAATAATATCATTTTTTATCTTTATTAGATATTATCTTTATTAGATATTTATCAATAATTATCTAATAAAGATTTTTCTCTTAGATAGAGAAAATGGAATATCTCTCAAAATTCTTCCAATCTTCGCCTACCTTCATTAAAATCGGGTTCGAGGATATCAAATATATCCAGGTATTATCTTCCGCGGATTATATTCTGATAAATACGATGCCGATAGATTTTCAAACGAATGTTATTTATACGACGATTTCCGCTACGAACGAAGAATCGATTATCAATCGTCTCATGGACCAATATGATATGAAACGTATCAAAGTCGTACTATACGGACTATCCGCAACGGACGATTCGGTCGAGAGAAAGGCCAAACAATTACAATCTCTCGGATTTCCCGAAATATATATTTATTCTGGAGGAATGTTTGAATGGCTACTTCTACAAGAATTATACGGTTTCGCCGAATTTCCTACGACGGTTAAAACCGTATCATTCACCGATATTATAAAATATAGACCGAATAAAGTTCTCGGTATATTACGGCTTCTCTAGTAGGATAGTTGATAGTACATATATTCAATACGCGATTTTGAACGTATATGAGAATTTAAATGCTCTGGATGAAGAGTACTTGTATTATCGGTTGGATAAATAAAATAGGGATATTTATAGGTATATGTACGTAATACTTTAAATAAATAATGGTCTGCTTCGTGAGTATGATAATCTCTTAGTGAAAATTTATTCGTTACGGGGTCGTACATTTCGGTCATGAGTTTTCTAGCAGCGGTTTTATTAATAATATAGGCTCCCATGGATGCGATTCCGCCATATCGATTCCGCTGGTAGTTATTCAAGGTATAATCTGATTTAAGAAGACCTCCGGTAATATAACAAAGCTGGATAATTTCCCAGTCAGCGGGCGCATTTTCCATGACGGTACGTAATGATTTACGCCAGAATTTCTTTAATTCGATAGTCATATCGTCTTCTAATATTAATGCATTTTCATAAAGTGTTGATTCTGCAAAGGTTCGAATAGTGGTTAAATGGGAGAGGAGACATGCATATTCTAATTTTGAATTACGTTTTGTGTTTATCACGAGTTTATCATAGACTTGTTCGGTAGGATCTTTACCATCTATGGCGTCAATCCTCTGGATTGGTTTTCCGTAAAAGATATTATCTTTAAACATTTCTTCGATTATGGTTTTTCTCTCTTTAGACCGTTCTAAATTAATATAGTAGATTACATCGATTCCGTCCAGAAAATCGATGGTGTTTAGGATATTCCAAGATTCATAACCGTATACTTTATAGTAGGAGAGAAGAATAATTAACGCTACAATTCCCATGCCAATATGAAATGTAGCATAACTTAGTATTAAAATAATGGCAATAAATTTTCCTAAACCTGTATTACTATAAAGTATAACCGCCTCTTTATTAATATAGAATAATATAAATAATACGACTGATATAAATAATAGTAGAACTAAGAAAGAATAATTCATATACATAATTTTATGATATTTTTTTTGAAAAATATTATATTGTTATTATAATTATATTATTCTATATGTCTGTGGCTAATAATATCAATAATGGCGATGAATACGACCAAACTGATAAATCGGGCAAATTTATAAGAGGGTTAGAATCTGAATTCGGTCGAATCTTAAAACCCTATATCTCTATGTCTAATAACAAAAATGGCGAGGAAGTCGAGCAAAATGATAAATCGGGTGAATTTATTAAAGGATTAGAATCGGAATTAGGTCGAATCTTAAAACCCTATATCTCTATGTCTAATAACAAAAATGGCGAGGAAGTCGAGCAAAATGATAAATCGGGCAAATTTATAAGAGGGTTAGAATCGGAATTAGGTCGAATCTTAAAACCCGAAAAAGATAAATCGGGCGAATTTATAAGAGGGTTAGAATCGGAATTAGGTCGAATCTTAAAACCCGAAAAAGATAAATCGGGCGAATTTATAAGAGGGTTAGAATCGGAATTAGGTAGAACTTTAAAACCCGAAAAAGATAAAAATATAAAAATGAATGGCCAGTCATCAAGTATAACCCAGCCATCAGACATTGGTCAGTCAACATCTGTTAACACCGATTCAAGTATGTCTAATTCAAATTCTAGAAAAGAAGGATATAATCCACCTCCATCCCAAATTACGGATCCTACTCAATTGTTAGAAAAATTAAAACAAGCTTTAGCAAAATTAAATGATATTGTAATTAAGACATATACCAAAGATAATGAAGGTACTATAATATATTGTACCGAGGAGACATTTGATAAATACGGTCAATCAATCGGACAATCTACATGTGGTTCAAGTGACAAATTAACTACTCAATCAACAAGTAGAAAATCAACACAAAATACTTCTAGAACAACACCGCAATCAAATGATGGAATCGTTGATTGGATGTCAAGTCAAATTAAAGAGATTCTAGCATTACCTAATACGATTGAACGAACAAACCAAATAGATAAATTTACAACTGAAGTTACAAATAATGTTATAAAAAATAATGCAAATCAAACCAGTTTGGCAAGAGAAAAATTTGGCAAGGTAATTTCCGAACTTAAAGCTAAGAAGAAGGAAGATAAATCTGATACCTCAGTGGATATTTTAGTACAAATAATCCTTGCTATCACAGATAAACTATTTTCATCTAAACGGATACAATAGTCGCATATTATCAAATAATTATATTTAGATTATTTGATAGTTAATATTTTTATATAAAAATGTATATTTTATCTACGAGTGGTATTAGCTCTATAACGACTAGCAGTTCGTCTTCTACTATTACCTCTATAACGAGTAGAATTAGTAATACGTTTTCTATATTTCTTTGTTTTAGAACCACCTTTTATTTTACTATGAAAAATTTGACCTATTATGTTTCTAAATTTGATTCCGTTAATATCATAGTTTTTTGCTGTTTTTACATTCTCAATCTCAAGTGGGTTTTCGATATAGTTTTTTAAGTCGTCATTAGTTGAATTTGATAGATATAGTAAGATTATAGCATAATAATTTATTGGATTATTTTCCTTAACATATTTCCAATTTTTAAGGTCAGGAAATTGGTTTGCTGGTTCTGGCCAAGTAATAATATTGTTATTATTAACATCCGTTATTTTTTTATCAATAACATCCTTTTCAATACCATCAATTTTTTTTTTAATAAGCGCTTCACTTATTGTCTTTGCTTGATTAAAATTTACAATCTTTTTATCTTCTATCATACCATTGAGTTGTACGATATTTGCAGGAATTTTAACTAACGCTTGGCTAGGAGTCAGTTTATTATAAAAAAATCCGGGTTTATTTTCTTTACTACTATAATCATATCCGAAACTAATTGTTCTTTGTTTCTGATCATTAACAATATCAAGAAATTTTCTGTTGGTAGGGTCTTTTGGTTCAAGTTTACTTGATTGCATTGTATATTTTTCTTGTTTGCCATTGGTAGTTATAGTTAATTCATCAAATGAAACTATTCTAGTATCAGGAACCCATCTAGCTTTTATAATGATATCGTTTTCTTCAAGACCAGTAGCAGAAGCAGGAGCAGTAACAGGACCAGCAGAACCACTAGGACCAGCAGAAGCACTAGAAGCAGAAGTAGAAGCAGAAGTAGAAGCAGCAGCAGTAGCGGCAACATCAGCAGTAGCGGCATCAGCAGCAGCAGCATATGCTAAACTCCTACTAATAATATCTTTATCTTGAATATCACTTTGTTCTATAATTTCGGCTTTATTGATTTTTATTTTAATATCTTCAATGTCTATACGTATACTATTATGAGATATATTCAGTTTTAATTTATCAATTTCTTTATCAATTTTTTCAATTATAACATCAATTTCTTCAAGATTTTCAATAAGTGCAATTTTATTATCTTTGTGATTTGTATCTTTATTATAATTGGTTATCAAATTATTTGTTAAATTAGTTAAAAAAGTTAATTCTTGTCCATATGTTGTTGTTGCCATATTCCTTCTTTATACTATACAGATAAAATTGATTTGAAAAATCGGATAATTAATAATCATAAAATATCAATATGTCTAAACATTCTTATCAAAATATTCTCGTTTTCGATACAGAAACCACAGGATTAATTCCTAAATATTCATCGGATACGAATAATCCCTATATTACCCAGTTAAGTTTTATCATATATAATACAGAAACGAATTCGATTCGCAGTACATTTAACGCATATATCAAGATACCAGACGAAATCGAAATTCCAGAAATAGTTACAAATATTACCGGAATTACGAAAAAAATATGTCAAGAAAAGGGGATATCGTTCCAAGAAGCTTTCGCCGCATTCTACTACGCCATATTATGTTCGGACTGTATCGTCGGTCATAATATCGAATTCGACGTTCAAATGATGTATATTGAAATGGAAAGAAATAAACATTCGCTAAGACATTATGCAGAACTAAATATATTATTCCATCCAGAACGACTCGCTCGTATAAAAACCGATATAAAATGCACGATGCGAATGACCGTTGCCGAATGTGCCCTTCTACGCACAACCGAAAAAAATTATACGTATAAGAAATATCCTAAACTTGCCGAAACCTACGAATACCTCTTCCAGAAAACCCCCGAAAATCTACATAATTCGATTATCGACGTAATTGTTTGTCTAAGATGTTTCCTAAAGATTCAATTATCAAAAGATATTCCAGAAGAAGAATACGCGCGATGGATCCAGGCGAATTTATAGATATTAGATATTAGAGACAAAAACCCAATATTCATAAAATTGATATAAAAATCCTTTTTTTATCAAATTCATATCTATCAAACATTGAATCATAGAAATGGAAATCTTAAAGCAAACCAAGCTAACACGCGCAGAATGGGACAGTATTGAAGTACCTATTTCGGAGGAAGAACGAGATACGCTACGATTAATTATCGACGGGTATCTAGACCCGCATATCAAACATAATAAAAAAACATCGCTCTTCTCCTTTATAAAAATCGAGGTCACTCCAGAAACCGAGAAATTCCTATACGAGAAATATTTTGAGCCGATGATACAAAAAATGGTAAAAAAATACGGCAAGGGCATCGAATTCTTACCGGTAAAGACTGATTCGGCATTAAAGAAACTGAAATCGATTGATAGCCTCCGTCTACAGAATCTGGACGCGAATATCCAGCGGAGCGGCTCATCGATTTTCGAGTATCTCCTTTTAGAATTTACGGAAGAACTCCTGAAGAATCTAGGAAAACAGAAAACCAAATACGCCTTCTACCTCTATACACTCATTCATCTAAAAAAGAACAGTATTCGTAATGTGAATCGGCATGTTATCCATTTCGTCGATACCATTATCGAGTTCACGAATCAACAAGTGAATATTTCGGAAATTATCGAGAGCGCCTACGATTTTATCGAACGAAACCACTATCTATTGACATTCCAAGATAAAGAACTCTTTTCGCATCAAAAAGACCTATTTACGGTATTCAAGACGAAACAACCAGTCGCGTCGAAACTCGTGCTGTATATTGCGCCCACTGGTACTGGAAAGACACTTTCGCCTCTGGGATTAGCCGTCGAATACCGCATTATCTTCGTATGTGCGGCGCGGCATATCGGCCTCGCCCTCGCAAAATCCGCGATTTCGATGGAAAAGAAAATCGCGTTTGCGTTCGGCGCAGAAACCGCGAGCGATATCCGTCTCCACTATTTCGCGGCGGTAGATTATACGAAAGATCGACGTTCTGGAGGAATCCGGAAAGTAGATAATAGTAATGGTACGAAAGTCGAGATTATTATTTGCGACGTCCAGTCGTATTTAGTAGCGATGCACTATATGCTCGCGTTCAATCAAAAAGAAAAAATAATTACCTATTGGGACGAGCCGACGATAACGATGGATTACGAGACGCACGAATTACATGCCACACTACATCGTAATTGGGTAGAAAACCAGATACCGAATATGGTACTTTCTTGCGCGACGCTACCGCATGAAGAAGAAATCCTAGATACGATTGCGGATTTCCGCGGTCGGTTCGAGAATACGGAGGTCCATAATATCACGAGTTACGATTGCCGTAAATCGATTCCGATAATTAATCCAAAAGGATATTGCGCTCTTCCGCATACCCTTTACCGCGATTATCGCGAACTGCAAGAATGTATAGAATACTGTGAATCGAACAAGACGGTGTTACGATATTTCGATTTAAGCGAGATTGTTCGATTTGTATTCTATATAAATAAGAAGGATACTGGAATCGTGGACGATTCCTATTTGATTAACAACTATTTCATGAATATCGCGGATATAACGATGAACTCTCTTAAACTCTACTACTTGGAAGTATTGAAACGCATACCCGAATCACGATGGGAAGCGGTATATCATTATATAGAAACGACGCAAAAATTTAAATACGAGAGACTGGTGATTTCTAAAATAAAATCCGTAGAGACGACGACGATGACGAATAATATTAGTAGCGGTGGTGGTGGAGATTTAAGACGAACAGCGAGTATCGCAGAACCCGCGGAAAATATACGTACTCAAATAAAATCCGCGGGTATCCAACTCACGACGGAAGACGCGTATACATTAACGGATGGACCTACGATATTCTTAACGGAAGACGTGGCGAAGATAGCCCATTTCTATATACAGCAGACGGCGATTTCTCCCGAGATTTTCCAGAATATTCTGCGTAAGATAAGTAATAATCAGGATTTATCTGAGAAAATCACAGCACTAGAGCAGTATCTGGAAGACCAGGATAAATCGACGACGTCAAAAACGGGGGGAGATAATTCAAAGAAAGAATCCAAGGCGGCGAATCTGGAGACGTTAAAAGACCCGGAAATGAAGAAACGGTATAAGGAATTATCGGATTTAAGGGGACAAATACAGTTGATAACACTAGACCCGGTATATATCCCGAATACGGTTCCACATCAAGTAAAATGGACGCCGAATTCGGGCGAAGTATCTAAATCGGCGTTTGTACCGACAATCGAAGAGCAAGTAGTTCGCGATATTATGGCAATTGATATCGAGAACTATCAGAAAGTATTATTATTGATGGGCATTGGACTTTTCATGGAGAACTTGAATCCAAAGTATCTGGAAATAATGAAGGAGATGGCGCATCGACAGCACTTATTTATCATAATTGCGTCGTCGGATTATATTTATGGGACGAACTATTCGTTTTGTCACGGGTTTATAGGGAAGGACTTGTCAAATATGACACAACAGAAGACATTACAGAGTTTAGGACGTATTGGAAGGTCGTCGATACAGCAGACTTATACAGTGAGGTTTCGCGAAGAAGATATGATTAAGAGATTGTTTATGAAACAGAGCGAGAATCTAGAGGCGGTCAATATGTCGACCATTTTTAATAGTTAGTTAGAAACTCTCGAAAAAACAACAAAAACAAAACAAAAACAAAAACCCCATTTTTTATAGTCCATTCAAGTGAGATACTACGAATGGATTTCCCTTTAATTGTGTTAAAACATCTTGTCCCTTAGTTCTATCCAATTGAATATTCTGATATAGGTTCTGTGTTCCAGAAATACTCGAACTACCTAAAGAATCTATCGACGGAACTTGATAAGGCATAGTTGGTACAACGGTTCTAGAATTCTGTAGCATGACATCTTTCTGTTTACTCGTCATATTCATATCTGTATTTAATAATGACATGCCACCTGCAGGAGTATATCCAGTTAAAGTCGATGATTTAATACCATTAGTACTAGGAGTACTATACTCAGCATCATATGCTCTAGGTTCTCTTCCGCGTTCACCGGCCGATGCATTTCCAGAATAATACATATTTGTTCCTTGTTTTAACGTATCGGGTGCTTGATGAGCGGTCACTGCATAGGCCCCTCCTCTCTGGTTCGCATTTATATTCATATGTTTTTTTCCTAATTCGGTCGTCTCTCGAATTGTTGGTCCAGGACGATCTGCAGGATTAAAGATATAGGATTCGGATACCGTTTTTCCCGGGTTTTGATAGGGTCGTAGATTACCCACCGTATTTTCTTTTCTAGAAGGTTTCAATATATCTAATAATGGGGCGACGACGGTTCCAAATGCTCCTCCAATTGCTCCAAAATAATCATCTTGTTTATTCACCGTACGATTATTCGGATAAGCCTTTTTAGAATTAAGCCCATAATCACCTTTACGTGGTCCATTCGCTCCAACATTATATGCAGGTAACATGGGTTTACTTCCTAAATCAATATGTTTCGATGGCATATATTCGCCTTCTACATACTGACTTGGAACATTAGAGCCTGCAGCACCGGTATAATCACGCTCGGTAAATTCTCTCGCCTGTTCTTTATTTATATTTATCGCACGGGATGCCTGTGCGGTTTGATAGGCTTTCGCAGGTAACATATTATCAGAGTCTAGGGCGAAGGTTTTATCGACGCGATTCTTCTCGACGTTTCCATGAATACCGCGATTTGTTATTTGAGAAACAGCGGGACCTTCACGACCCAAGAGTCCATATTCTGCCGCCTTTGGATTATTTGCGGCACGAAGTTCATCTACGCTTTTTTCTAAATACATTTCGCGAGAATTAAGTCCAGAATTAAATCCGCCGCTACCTTCTGTTCCAAATCCTAAACCAATTCCTGGTGCGACTCTTTGCTCTTCAAACGGTTTTACATTCGACATTTTCATAGATGGAACTTGGCGGGATAGATAGAAATCGGTCGAATTAGGAGCTCCATGCGTCCACTGGTAATTCGATTGTGGAGAGAAAAGGGGACCTTGTTCGCTTTTTCGTATAATTTGAGAGCCTGCACCGGTATATTTATCCATAAGACTTTCGCCTGCATTTGCATCGGTTCTAGTTGTTCTTAAATTACTTCCAAAGAATGGAACCATATTATTATGCGTAAAATAATCCGAGCCGACTTTATCCCCGGTAAGAGAATAGTAGTTTGCGGGTCCAGAACTGGAAGTTGCAGTTAATGAATTCGGAATATTCGGATTAAAATATTTATCGGAATAAACTGCGGGAGTATCATACGGATTCACCGTACTTAACTTTGAAGTTAGGTCGGTTTCGGCATTTGAAATAGGAAGGTCGTTCGGGAAATTACGATTAGGAACATCGGTATTCGGTAATTGATCCATAGGATTACGATGATAGAACCCCTCTTGAACGGTTTTAGGTTCTTTCGATTGATTCGCTACAATATATAATCCACCTAATGCTAATAATGGTATTGCTAATGTTTCCATTTATTATATAATATATATTATCATATAATAATTATTTTAGGAAGTTAGTTACGAAAAACGGGAAATCGGTGTATTTTATTAATATCTTGGAAAAAGAAGTCGGCTCTTTCGATAGTTCCTAGATTTGGTATTACTGGATGAAAGTAATCTTTTTCTAAAATACGTGTCTGAATATTTGTAGGGAATTGAATCTCGGTATGGATTGGTGCTTGTGGATTAATAAATGGAAGTTCCCATCGAGGTTGTTCTAAATCTCGGTACATCCATGCGGGATGACTCGCCCTAGATTCCTCAATATATGGATTTTCTTCTTCATATTGTAATGGAGTCACTGCTTCGGCGTGTTTATCATATTGATTTAATATAAGATTATCGCGATTTAAATGTCTGGTTAATCCTCGAAAGTCGCTTTCTAATGGAATAATCTTTGTCGTAATATTTGCTCCCCAGGATTGAAGTCTTAACTGTGGATCGCTCTGGAATGGCATATTTATACCTGGTCCAGGACGATTTAACATATATCTACCAGTAAATGTACTTTCATCTAGTTGTTTTTGAATTCTTATAGGGTCATCGTGAAATCGAGTAAATGCCATATTATGATATGTTCAGATATTTCTTTTCTTTGTTTTATATTCTCTCAAACATATTCTCTCAAAATATAATATTTAAGAAAACAAAACAAAACAAAAATCTGCGTATATACATAAAAAAAAGGATACTTTAATATAATATAAAAATGTCCAAAACTCCTAAACTTTATTTAAATATGATTGTAAAAAATGAAAGTCGTGTAATTCTAAGACTATTAGAATCCGTATATAAATTAATCGATGGATACTGTATTTGTGATACTGGCTCTACAGATAATACCGTCGAACTTATCGAAGAATTTTTTAAAACACATAATCTTCCAGGACAAATTGTGAGAGAGCCGTTTCGCGATTTTGGATATAATCGTACATTTGCTTTAAATGCATGTTTAACAATACCGGAATTAACGAGAGAAGATTATCTATTATTGATGGATGCGGATATGATGTTAACGGGGAATTGGTTATCGAGCGTCGATGAATTTAAAAATTCATTAACATATGATGTATATTTACTGTTACAGGGTTCAGAACAAGTATATTATAAAAATGCACGTATTGTAAAAAATAAAGGGTATACATATTGGGGAGTTACCCATGAATATTTAAATACGAATAATAGCGCGACATATCATTTAATTGAGAAAGACAAATTATTTATTCGAGATATTGGAGATGGAGGTGCTAAATCGGATAAGTTTGAACGAGATATTCGACTTTTGTTGAAAGGATTAGAAGAAAATCCACAGTCAGATAGATATGCATTTTATTTAGCGAATACATATAGAGATGCGGGTAATTATGAGAAAGCACTTGAATATTATAAAAAACGCATTGAATTAGGGGGGTGGATAGAGGAGGTTTGGCAATCCTATTATTCTTCAGGAAGGTGTTATTATAATATGAAAGATATTCCAAACGCAATTAATATGTGGCTAGAAGGATATCAGGCCTATCCGAATCGCATAGAAAATATTTATCAAATCATACATCATTATCGAAACAATGGTAAAAATAAACTGGCATATCAGTATTATCGAATAGCCGACCATTCGAAAAAGATATGCGGAGGTGCAAAATCCGATTTTTTATTTTTAGAAAAAGACGTCTATGATTATAAGTTAGACTATGAATTCACGATTATTGGTTATTATGAAAATCCGGATAAATTAGACTTGAAACGTATGTCGATGAATGTTATATCATGTCCAATCATAGAAGAAATATATGCTAAAAATGTATTATCTAATTATAAATTTTATGTGGATAAAGCATATAATTATAAGTCAAATTTAAATGAGAAATTAACAGAATTATTATATTCGATAGATATATCATCAACAGCAGCAGCAATCGAAGGGTTCTATCCATCGACTCCATCCATCTGTTTCTTAAACACATCTACTATTGCGGTAAATAAACGATATGTGAATTATCGCATCGATGAAAATGGAAATTATATCAATAAAGAGAATATTCAAACAATAAACATTCTCTCGATTATCGATATTCAAAAGATGGAAAAGATACAAGAATCTCTATTAAACTATGATACTTCTCTCGATAATATCTATGTTGGATTAGAAGATATTCGGCTTTATTCGAGAGAAGATAAATTATACTATAATGCGAATCGGGGATTAGGTCCTTCAAAAATTCAAGTGGAATATGGAGAGATTGATATATCCGCTTCTTCTACTAAAAATAATGTTATTTTACAAAGAGTAGCGAAGGAAACTCGTGAAATTGAGAAGAATTGGGTACTATTTACATCGGGGTCGAATAAGATACGATGTATTTATGAATGGTCGCCATTAACGATTGGAGAGATTGACGGTAAAGACTTTAAAACTCTCGTAGAATATTCGAATATGCCCTATCTTTTCAAGTATATTCGCGGTTCAACCAATGGCATAACGATTGGTAACGAAGTATGGTTTATATGTCATTTAGTCAGTTACGAATCTCGAAGATACTATTATCATATAGTGGTTGTTTTAGATAAAGTAACTGGAAAGTTAAAAAAATATACGAATCTCTTTTTATTTGAACGAGAGATGGTAGAATATACTCTAGGTTTCGTAGAAATGGGAGAGAATTTAATGATAGGATATAGTGTTTTAGATAAAGAAACGAAATTTATAGAGGTATCTAAGAAATGGTTTGAAGGTCAAATGATTTTGGTATAATTAGTATACTTTATATTTGAGAATATTTCGCCTCTTTACATCGACCATAGGTCCGTCGGTGCCACTGGCATATTCCATATTCTTCGATTCCTTGTAAATGTAGTTTTGTTCCATATCCCATATTTTTATTTAGACTATATCTCTCGACTAATACAGGATAATTCGTGCATAATTCTTCGATATATTTATCTCTCGAATCTTTTGCTAAAATAGATGCCGCTGCAATCGCCATCATTTTATTATCTCCGCCTTCTATCGTATCATATGGAATAGATATAATACGTTCGGTTTCTTTATTAAAATCGGTATATGGTATAAAATCATTACCATCCATTACTATATGGAATTTAGCTTCATTATCTAGAGACATGACTTTTTCATAGAGTTCTTTAATACATCGATGAGCGGCTCTAAAAACGGCTTGTCGAATATTAATTTCATCTATTTCGGAATGTTCAATAAATTGGATAGAATATGCGAGAGAATTCGTCTTAATATATTCGGAAACAGCAGACATCTTTTTCTTTGATTTAATTTTCTTAGAATCCTTGATATCTTTATGGTAGAATTCTCCGACTTTAGGTAAAATAACTGCGGCTACATATAAACGTCCGAAAAGCGGTCCTCTACCGGCTTCGTCAATCCCAATTTCATAAATATCCGAATTCGCTTGAAATCGTAGTAGGAGAGGGTGAGTCTGTTTTACTATATCCATCGAAAAGTAGTTTTAACTATAAACAGAGAAATATAAAGAATCAATTTTCTCTCCCTTTTTTTATCAATCAATTCTCTCGAATATTTTCTCTATATTTATTAAATGTTTGATAGTTCATTTTTATTATTTTTAATATTATTATCCACTTTAGTTATTTCGATGCTTTTTGGAAATTCCTGGTTATTATCTAAAAAAGAGGGATTTGTATCTTACGGATATACGAACCCTAATATAATGAATGTAACGATTTCAAAATACTCTTCGGCTTCGGTTATTTATTTATACGATAATCTATATTTTGACGGAAAGAATGGAAATATTATCGAGGTAGATAGTCCTTATTGCGGAAATGTAAAGGTCAACGGTTCATCCGTATATGGTAATATATCTTGTAACGATAGTACTGGCTCTACGATTACACAAATATGGGTAACCACTAGTTCTGCAAATACGACGAATGTAAATGTAAATACCAATGCTAATGCAAATGTAAATCTAGGAAATATATCCGCGAATCCACAAATATCCCAATTAGTATATCTATCGAATTCCCAACATATATCGTCACCCGCTGGATATAGATATCAAATGTTTTACGTATCATGGGGACTAGATACATATTTACATATTCTAGGATTAGACCCTAATGCACAAACTGGTACTAATCTTAAATCATTCTACTATAATAGTACTGGGTCTATGATGAGATATATTGACTTTACACCGTCATCCTATATACCAAATTATAAACAGACTGTGAATTCGAATGACGATGTAAATAATAGTACCATATATCTTGATACTACATATAGTAGTACCTATAGTCTCTATCAGATTACAAAATATGTAAAATATGATATATCGAATGGGTTTGTCGTCATTGGCTCTCCAAATGCATATGCAATATATAACCGCAGTACTGGTGCGAATGTATCTATTTCATCCGCTACAGGAACAGTGACTAGTTTATCATCGTTTATCTCTTGGATAGTATCGGATGGAAATAATGGTATGGTAGTTGTAATGGCATTTGCATATCAAACAGTTATTTTAATATTAACGGCGGATTTAAATAATACTTATTATAACTTAACTTTCTGTGCTCGATTTACAAATGTTGCAATGATAAAAGCAATAAATGATGCTACGAATGTAAATGTAGGAAAAAAAGTGGTGAATGATTTACCTTGTGTAGACGAATTAAGTTGTAAATGGTATTATTATTTTAAAACGATTGGTAATAATCCAGATGTATTATTCAAGAACGATTTTATACGAAAAACCCAGATTGTGCCACCCGTTTGTCCAAGATGTCCAAATTGCCCCGATATATCCGGCGTATGTAATTCTTGCGGAGGATGCGGAGGTTCTGGAACATCCTCTTCTGGAGGAAGTTTAGTAAATGGCGCGGTTAATCTAACGAAAGAGGTCGTTGGTGGAACTGTTGGATTAGCAAAAGAAGCCGTAGGAGGAACTGTTGGATTAGCGAAAGATGTCGTAGGTGGAACCGTCGGATTAGCGAAAGATGTCGTAGGAGGAACGGTTAATGCCGCAAAAAATATAGTTGGAGGAATAAGAGACCGGAGATCGGATAGTGGACATGGATATGTTCCTGGTCAAGGATATACTCCGGTAGATAATTATTCCGCATACGGAGCATCACAATCGAAGGGGTCAAATTATATGCCAGTTACAGCAAGTTTTTCTGCGTTTGGTAAATAAATAATATGGGCGATGTGCGATAGATTGTGTATATTTCATAAAAAGAAATTCTATTTATGAAATTATGTAAAATATGTAAAAATATTAGCCCAACTGTTTTTCTGCGTCCTCAATAAATTGTATATTTGAGAAATAACTACGATGAAAATGTGCATCATCATAATTCATGAAAAATTTAGAATGGTTACATTTTAAATGTTCTTGATACATCCACATTTCTAATCTACGTAATGGACGATTCAATACTTTTAAATTCGGGTAATGAATAAGTGTATTATACATAATAACTTGGTCTATATACCAACCAGATGAACCAGGTATTCCAGTATAAGAAGTATTATAGTTATCATTTAGTTTTCTCTCAATATCATCAATGGTTTCTATTCTAAAACATTTACTCCACGTAGATGGATGTGCGGCATTATAACACATATATATTTGTTGTTCTACCGGGTCAATACTACGATAGTATATGAAATCTTCCTTTTTAAAATAATCTAAATCGGCAGTATAATATGTGGGAGAACATGGTAGCATATCCATATCTGTAATCATAACCATTTCATCGTCTGGTAAATCTAAAATGGCAGTATAGTATAAACGTATATTTTGTCCAACATATGCGGTATTTAAGTCTAGATTTTTCGTCCAGAGTATAATATTATCACTATACTCAGATAATATATCTGGAATTTTATTACCAATAAAAATAGCTATAAATCGAATTCCAAATTTATTCCAAAATAGTATTTGTTTTGGAATAAACATATAATATTCTGGATTATCATTCACGGATGAAATGACGGTTGATAAACGCATGTTGTATATTATGATAAAAAATAATATATTTTTATGTATTTTTATTATAAATACTATTATATAACCGCAACATTTTTATAATAGTTTCTTTATAATCGCTGTTTTTTTATTGGACATTTTATATAATTTACAACCGTGAATAATATATGAATATATAAATATATATTCATAAATTCGTTCAAAATACTACATAAAAAACACACGCCTAATATAGAAGTATATTTGAATAAAATTAATGGATTATCAAACAATCAATAAAATATTAAATCGGGAATCCATTTCCGCAGAAATTAAAAGTATTCTCTCGAATTTCTCCGAAAATTGTAAAAATATTCAGTTTAAAAAGGGAATCTATATTTACGGGTCGCCGGGTTGCGGAAAAACCAGCTTTATTACTGAAGTATTAAATGAACTAAAATATGATATGATTAAATATGACGCGGGCGATATACGTAATAAATCCCTTATTGATACGATTACGTCGGATAATGTCGCCTCTCAAAATGTACTAGATATGATGTCTAAGAAAAAGAAACCGATAATAATTGTAATGGACGAAATCGACGGTATGAATAATGGGGATAAAGGCGGAATTACCGCATTAATAAAATTAATAAGGCAGAAAAAGACGAAAAAACAGCGATTAGAGCATCAGACATTAAATCCGATTATTTGTATTGGAAATTATAATATTGATAAGAAGATTCGCGAATTAATGAAAGTATGCCATACATTTGAACTGAAAGTTCCTACAAAAGAACAAGTCTTTGAAATTATTGATAAAAAATTCTCTCGAATAGAATCGACTATGAAACCGAAATTGATAGAATATATACAAGGCGATTTAAGAAAATTATCATTTATAACGAAAATATATAATAAAAACCCGTCGTTATTAAATGAAGAAATGATAAATACGATTTTTCATATGAAATCGTATAATGACGATTCAAAACAAATAACGAAACGGTTATTACATAATAAAATCGAGTTATCGCAACATAACCAATATATAAATGAAACGGATAGAACAATCATTGCGCTTTTATGGCATGAAAATATAGTCGATAAAATAGAAGATATTCCAAAAGACGAAAGTATTCCTTTCTATAATCGTGTTTTGGATAATATTTGTTTCGCCGATTTTATTGACCGTATTACTTTCCAAAATCAGATTTGGCAGTTTAATGAAATGAGCTCGATGATTAAAACGTTTTATAATAATAAAATTTATCATGAAACGATTCATAATAATAATAATAATAATAATAATAATCGAGAGAATACGGACGAAATTCGATTTACAAAAGTATTAACGAAATATTCAACGGAATATAATAATTCGATATTTATTTACGACCTTTGTCAGAAATTAGATATGGATAGAAATGATTTAATCTGTTTTTTTCAAGAAATGAGATTAAGATATGGAGAGAATATTCTAAAAAATAATAATACTATTTTTGAAGAAATTAATATTAGTAAATTAGATATCAAACGTCTGTATCGATATTTAGATAAAAATATTAAGAAAGAAACTATTTTAGAAGAAGATAGTGACGATGAATTAGACATATAGTTTCATAAATAGAAAGTTTCTGTTTATGAAATTTATTATATTATGGTGTGACCTCCGGTCTATAGAATGACCTCCGGTCTATAAAATGACCTCCGGTTCACTCTTAGACCGTTCAAATACGATTTCGCTAATATCAATGGATTTACTATCTGTGGATGATGAACGCAATTGGTTTTCTAAAACATTATTTTGCGTTTCTAACTCTTTAACCCGATTCATTAACTCTTGTATTTGTTGTCCAGAGGATACTTGTATCAATTGGTTTTGTAATTGAATCGCAATATTCTGTAACTCTTCGTTCTTTTTCACTAAATTCTGGATATCCGTTTTCTGTGCATTAATAATCGTTATAATCTCTTGGTTGGTGAGAGCTTTAGGAGGTTCTCCATCTTTACTCATCATAATCGGAGAATTTGCTTGATTTTGTTCCATCATTTTCGCACGTTCCATTTCAATCTCCTTTGTTTGTTTTAGAACATCCGGTTTCATCTTCGGTTCCCCCGCCTCATATCCCGCTAACATATCATCAATCTTATCTAGAAAAAAATCCTTTATCCATGCCTCTTTCGGCTCTTGAATAAACATATCGACCGTTATAGGCGAAGGTCTAAAATAATCCGGATGTGCATTATCTAATAACTTTTTTTTATCAAACGTATTATGATTATGGGAAAATACTAGAATCGATTTCATAGGGTCTAATTGGACGAATGGGACAGTATAGTTCTTTAGGAAATGTTTTTCTTCGGCTAAGGCTGCGGTATCTTCGTATCTAGAATCTTTCAATAGCTCTGTTCTAAAAGCAAATGTTCCTGCAGTAGCATGGTTTGGACCATACGGTCCACACTTATACATTTGTTTAATATGTTTAAAATAGATATATAGTTCACTCGAACCAGCGCACATTGCCTCTCGATTTTGTGTTAACTTTTCTACTGCATGGCTCACTCTCTCTGGCGGATAATAATCGTCGTCGTCCATATATACAATAATTGTTCCCTTTACGAAAGAATGCATATAGTTACGTTTTTTTCCTAGAGACATCTTCTCGTCTACATCGAAATAACGGATTTGTTTAATTCCTGCGGCTTCGATTAAATCGCGGACTTTATCTGTACCATCATCTACGATAATCCATTCCATACGGTCTTTAGGATAAGTTTGATTTCGAAAACATTCGAGCATCATTGGAATAAAGGGTCGACGATTAAATGTAGGCGTACATACGGATACAAAGGGATAGAATTTCTTTTTTAATACGGGGGTATGTGATTTTGTCTTTCCCATTTCCTAAATAATCTACTGATTTATGAAGTATAGTGCGAATTCCTTTATCCCCTTTTTACGCGATTATTCTCTTTGTTTAGATTTACATATATCTTTTATTCTTATTTCTAGTTCTTCTTCTTTTTGTATTTTTCCTTCTTTTTGTATATTTTCCTTGAGTTGAACCTCCTCTATGCGATTGTTGTTCTGGACTAGTGAATAATATACTTTTCACTTTTAAAGTCGATATATCCTCGATATATTTATTAAATGGAAAAATTTTATCGCTAAAATTAAGGGCGGTTATTTCGTCATTTCTTAAATAATCAAGTATTGCTTTAAATAATTTGGAATTTTCACTGAATAATTCATAATCTTCTACCCTAACATCTACGTGTCGATTTATAATTTTAAGATTATCATAGTATGAACCGTCTTTAAATGTAAGTGAAGGTTCATTTATGTTATTATAAACTTCATCAACCTTTATTTCTAATTGTGCTTTTTTACAAGAAATTACATTATCGTTTAATCCTTCATATATTAAATCTATATTGGATTTTACTCTCGAATCTTCTTCTTTCGTTGACTTTATTTTATCTAATTTTCTAAAAAATTCATCTTGTTTTTGTTTTTGTTTTAGTTTTAGTTTTTCTGGTAATTGATAATCATCCGTATACTCAAAGAAATATCCAGAAATAATTTGGTCATTTGTATCACAAAGTTTATGTAATACTTCAACATTGCTAAAATTTCCATCGACATTTAATTTAAATACAAATAAAGATAATTTAGATTTAGGATTATGATTTTTAAGCGATTGTTTATCTGCTTTACGTATATACTTTTCTATATTTGAAAACAGAGTCAACTGTATATTTTCTCTATTTTCTATATTATTCCGCGTTCTATTTAAGTAATCCAATCCTCTATAAAACAAATTTTCATTATTAGAACCAGATGTATTAGCCATAGGAACATCAACTTGAGAACCAGTATTAACTTCAGAACCAGCATTTTCATTACTGGCTCCAGAACCAGCATTTTCAATAGTAGCTTCAGAACCAGCATTTTCATTACTGGCTCCAGAACCAGCATTTTCAATAGTAGCTTCAGAACCAGCATTTTCATTACTAGCTCCAGAACCAGCATTTTCATTACTAGCTCCAGAACCAGCATTTTCAATAGTAGCTCCAGAACCAGCATTTTCAATAGTAGCTCCAGAACCAGCATTTTCAATAGTAGCTTCAGA
>Ga0164294_10001504_pt1 | contig 21664 bp, 17 predicted proteins | sample GEODES005metaG_FD_111479 | JGI IMG/M metagenome (GOLD analysis project Ga0164294, IMG submission 111479) | Oligotrophic lake water microbial communities from Sparkling Lake, Wisconsin, USA - GEODES005 metaG | ecosystem: Environmental > Aquatic > Freshwater > Lake | place: USA: Sparkling Lake...
ACAACGAAGCTCAACATCGCAGCCGACATGGCAACGATGCCATGTCGGTTGTTGAAACCACTCACAGGGTGTCGATGAAGCTGCGCAGCTTGTCTGAGCGGCTGGGGTGCTTGAGCTTGCGCAAAGCTTTGGCTTCGATTTGACGAATGCGTTCACGCGTGACGTCGAATTGTTTGCCAACCTCTTCCAAGGTGTGGTCGTTGTCCATCTCGATGCCAAAACGCATGCGCAGCACCTTGGCTTCGCGGGGTGTCAGGCCATCCAGAATTTCTTTCACCACATCGCGCAAACCGGCTTGCATGGCGGCTTCGATGGGTGCGGTGTTGGCGCCGTCTTCGATGAAGTCGCCCAGATGTGAATCGTCATCATCACCGATTGGCGTTTCCATGGAGATCGGCTCTTTGGCGATCTTCATGATCTTGCGAATCTTGTCTTCGGGCATTTCCATTTTTTCAGCCAAGACAGAGGCATCGGGCTCGAAACCAAACTCTTGCAAGTGTTGGCGGCTGATGCGGTTCATCTTGTTGATCGTCTCGATCATGTGCACGGGAATACGGATGGTGCGAGCCTGATCGGCGATGGAGCGGGTGATGGCCTGGCGAATCCACCAGGTGGCGTAAGTAGAGAACTTGTAGCCGCGACGGTATTCGAATTTGTCCACGGCCTTCATCAAACCGATGTTGCCTTCCTGGATCAAGTCGAGGAATTGCAAACCGCGGTTGGTGTATTTTTTGGCAATCGAGATGACCAAGCGCAAGTTGGCTTCGATCATCTCTTTTTTCGCATAACGAGAGGCGCGTTCGCCTTCGTTCATGCGCTTGTTGATGTCTTTCAACTCGGCAAGCGGCACCACCACCCTGGTTTGGATGTCCAGCAGTTTCTTTTGCAGTTCTTGAATGGCTGGAATGTTGCGGGTCATGGTGACCGACCAAGGCTTGCCAGCAGCGGATTGTTTTTCCACCCATTTCAAATTGAGCAAGTTGGCAGGAAACTCTTTGATGAACATTTCTTGGGGCATGCCGCAGCGGTCCACGATGATGCGACGCAGTTCGCGTTCTTTCTTGCGGACATCGTCCACTTGAGTGCGCACCAAGTCGCACAATTTTTCGATGGTTCGCGCCGTAAAGCGAATGGTCATCATCTCTTCGCTGATGGCCTTTTGGGTCTTCAGGTAAGCCGGTGTGCCATAGCCTTCTTTGTCAAAGGTTTTGTGCAGTTTTTCAAACAGCACTTGCATGCGGTCAAGGCGGGTCAGGGCTTCGGCTTTCAGCTCTTCGAGTTTCTTGGTCAGCGCCTTGGAGCCGCCTTTGCCATCGTCGTCATCACTGTCGTCGAATTCATCAAAGTCTTCTTCAGCAACATAGTCATCGGCTTCATTCGCATTGCTGAAACCATCGACGATGGTGGAGATGACGACCTTGCCTTCACGGATGTCGGCGGCCATGCGCAAAATTTCTGCAATCGTGGCAGGCGAGGCACTGATGGCCTCCATCATGGCCATTAATCCACCTTCAATGCGTTTGGCAATTTCGATTTCACCTTCGCGCGTCAGCAGTTCAACCGTGCCCATTTCACGCATGTACATGCGCACCGGGTCGGTGGTGCGGCCAAATTCGCTGTCCACGGTGGACAAAGCGGCTTCGGCTTCTTCTTCGGCTTCTTCTTCACTGGCCACGGTGGGGCCGGTGTTGGTAATCAGCAGGGTTTCTGCATCGGGTGTTTGTTCATAAACTTGCACGCCCATGTCGTTCAACATGGTGTTGACGACATCCAAGGTTTCAGCATCTACCAATTTGTCGGGCAAGTGATCAGAGATTTCGCCGTGGGTCAGGTAGCCGCGGGTTTTGCCCAATTTGATGAGGGTTTTCAAACGCGAGCGACGCTTGGCCAAATCTTCTTCGGACAACACAGCTTCATCGAGACCAAATTCTTTCATCAAAGCGCGTTCTTTGGCCTTGCTGATTTTCATGCGCAGTGGCTTGACCTTTTCGGTGCTGGTGGCCGTTTCATCGGCAAACTCGGCCTCGAGATCGACGAGGTCCATGTCTTCGGGTAAGGCTTTTTTGCCGGCTTTGTCTTTGGCCGCGGCTTTGGTGGTTTTCTTGGGCGGGGTGGTGCGCTCGGCGCTGGTTTTGGCAGGGGCTTTGGCCGCGGGTTTGACAGCCGCTTTCACGGGGGCTTTGGCGGCGGGTTTGGCGGCGGTTTTCACCGGGGTTTTGACAGCGGGTTTGGCGGTCTTTTTTGCAACGGGTTTGGCGGTGGCTTTCACAACAGGCTTGGCAACGGCTTTGGTGGCCGGTTTGGCTGCAGCTTTGACAGGGGTTTTGGCGGCGGGTTTTTTGGCAGGCATGTCAATCCTCAGACAATAAAAAAAATACACGCGTCATGCGACGCGATGCTTGGTGATTGGAGGGGGTTACGCAAGCTGGAGGGCGAACATTTGGTGTGCAGTCCTTGCGATGTTTGGCGGGTCGTGCGCTGGTGGTCACGGTTGGCCGGGTTCGGAGGTACTGCTGTCGCGCTTTTGTAAGCAGATGGATTATACCATCGGCACCGTTTTCAAGACGGCCAATCGTGCATTCAACTGCTTAATCTGCGCGTAGGCCGCGGGGTCGCTGCCCATGCGTAGCGTGAGATCGTCGATCTGTGCGGCTAAATGCACTTTTTCCAAACCATTCAAAATACTTTGCAATTCGCTGGCATCGTTGTCCAAGTCGGGCGGCGCATCATCAATCAACCGCATTAACGTGGCTTCATGCGCATGGCCGCGCAAACCTTCACGCACCGCTGCCAGCGGTTGCACACCATGTTCATGCCACTGCTGATCCAACCAAGTCAGCAACGGTCCATGGGGTGCAGGCAAGTCCATCAACAGCTTGTGTTGGTGTTGCGACAGGCCACCCCATTGCTGCATGTCGGCAAACAAAATCTGCAAGGCGCGGTCTTGTCGACTGGGGGCTTGGCGACGCATGGATATACCGCGCGAAGCGACAGGGCTGCGGGCAAATGGTTTTTTGAAAGTGCTGACGTTGCTGGGCGCATCCCCTGCAGGCCGCGCGTTGCGAGATGGGGGTTTGCTGGTCGGCCCTTGCCAAAGGTTTTGTAATTCTCGGTTGCCAATGCCCACCAAATTACCAAAATCACCCAGCAACTGGGCTTTCAAGACGCCATCGGGCATGGATAGCCACAGTGGTTTGGCTTGTGAGGCCAACAAAGCCCGGCCTTCAGCCGTATCAATGTCGCAGCCTTCTCGCGCGACCTCCACCACAAAGCGGCTGAGCGGCGTGGCGTCACTCACCAAGCGCGCAAAGGCTTCGGTGCCATGCTCGCGCACAAAACTGTCGGGGTCGTGCTCGGCGGGTAAAAACAAAAATTTCACATTACGCACATCGCTGGCAAAAGGCAGGGCACCGTCCAAGGCTTTGCGTGCCGCCCGCCTGCCCGCTGCATCGCCATCGAAGCTGAAGACCACGGCATCGGTAAAGCGAAACAGTTTTTGCACATGGTCGGTGGTGCAGGCTGTGCCCAAAGTGGCCACGGCATTGGGAAAACCCAGCTGCGCCAAGGCCACCACATCCATGTAGCCTTCGGTGACCAAGACATAACCGGCCTCGCGCAAAGCGGTGCGCGCCTCGAACAGGCCATACAACTCCCGGCCTTTGCTGAACACCGGTGTTTCAGGCGAATTCAAATACTTGGGACTGCCGTCCCCCATCACGCGGCCGCCAAAACCAATGCACTCGCCTTTGACATTGCGAATGGGAAACATCACCCGGTCACGGAAGCGGTCGTAGCGTTTTTCTTCGCCACCATCCTCGGCATTGGAGATGACCAACCCCGACTCCACCAACAAAGGGTCTTGGTAATCGGCAAACACGCTGGCCAAACTGCGCCACCCATCGGGCGCGTAGCCCAGGCCAAATTGCTTGGCCACTTCACCACTGAGACCGCGACCTTTCAAATAAGTCACAGCAAGCGGTGTATTTTTCAAGTTTTTGCGGTAGGCCTCGGCCGCTTTCTCCAAAACATCGGAAAGCGTGGCTTGCCGTTGGCGCTGTTGTTGCGCACGTTGCCGATCCGCCGGGTCACGCTCGTCTTCAGGCACTTGCATGCCGTAGGCCTGGGCCAGGTCTTTCACGGCTTCGATGAAATTCATGCCACTGTGTTCCATCAGGAAGCCAATGGCATTGCCGTTTTTGCCGCAACCAAAACAGTGGAAAAACTGCTTGCTCGGACTGACTGTGAAAGATGGGGATTTTTCCCCGTGGAAGGGGCACAGCCCCATGTAATTCGCGCCGCCTTTTTTCAGCTGAACATACCGGCCTACAACCTCGACAACATCCGTGCGGGCCAGCAGTTCTTGAATAAAGGCTTGCGCAATCGCCATGCCATCAGTCGCCGCTCACCAGTCCTTCACGGCGCGGATCGGCACCACCCACCCATTGCGCACCTTGGCGTTGCAATGCGCCCAAGCCGCTGGGCATGTCCACTTCCAACAGCACGTGGTTCTTGTCTTGCAAGCCTTTGAGGACGTTGGCACTGAAGCCGCCTTGCTCGAGCAGTAAGGCCCCATTGGCAGCGGTGACACCAGAGTGCGGCATGTTGATCGCTTGCTGCGCGTTTTGATTCCAATGCAACATGGCCCACAGACTTTGTGCGGTGTAGTGAATGATCATGGGGCCACCCGGGCTGCCCAAGCTGCCAATCACTTGGCCCCGTTCCCCATTGGCATTTTGTTCAAACACCATCAGTGGGTTCATGGATGAGCGCGGACGCTTGTTGGCTTGCACGCGATTGGCCACCAACTTGCCCGCTTCGTCGGTGGGCGAGAAGCTGAAGTCGGTGAGTTGGTTGTTCAGCAAAAAGCCGCCCCGTTGACCCATGTTGACCATGACACGTGAGCCAAAGGCGCTCTCGATGCTGGTGGTCATGGAAATGGTGTTGCCCAGGCCATCGACGATGCTGATGTGGCTGGTGCCGTACTCCGGCTGGTCAGGCATAGAGCCCATGGCAACAGGGGCGCCTGCGGGTTGACCCGCCGTGGCGTTGCCCATGCGTTGGCTTTGCACCAAGGTGGCACGTTGCTGCAAATAAGCGGGCGCCAGCAACTTGTTCCAATCGCCGCCGGGCGCTTTGGTGAAGTCGGGATCGGCCACATACAAGGCGCGATCAGCAAAGGCCAATCGTGCCGCTTCGTTGTAGCTGTGCAGCCAATTCACGCTGGGCACCACGGTGTTGCGGTCGGCCCAGGCCGATGCGGATTCTTTGCCCGCTTCGGTGTTGGACAAGATGCCCATGATTTGCGCTGTGGCGATCAAGCCCGAGCTCGGCGCACCCGCACCACAAACTTGCACGGGACCGGCGCTGGCGTTGTGGGAGAAGCACAGGGCTTCACGCACGATCGGGCGGTAATTGGTCATATCGCGCATGGTCATCAGGCCGGGGTTGTAGCTGTGTTGCTGAACCTTGTTGATGATGGTTTGCGCCAACGGACCTTGGTGCAGGGCATCCGCGCCGTCTTTCGCGATCAGTTTGAGCACTTGCGCCAAACCGGGGTTTTTCAGGACATGACCGATGGGCAAGGGTTGTCCATTGGGTTTGTAGAAATAAGGTGCCGCGTTCAAGTCTTTTCGCAAGGGGCGATCGGCCAACAACAGGGCATGCAAGCGCGGGCTGATTTTGAAGCCGCGTTCAGCCAACTGAATTGCTGGTTGGAACAACTTGGCCCAAGGCAATTTCCCATGTTGACGGTGCGCCACCTCCAACATGCGCAAGGTGCCTGGCACGCCTACCGCGCGACCGCCCACCATGGCTTCTTCAAACGCCATGAGTTCCCCATGGTTGTAAACAAACAGTTCTTCATGGCTGAGGTGGGGGGCGGCTTCGCGGCCATCGAACATCTGCAATTTTTGACCATCATGGTGCAGCAAGAACGCGCCGCCGCCAATGCCACTGGACTGCGGTTCCACCAAATTCAGCACCATTTGAACGGCAATGGCGGCGTCTATCGCCGAGCCACCGGCTTTCAAGATGTCGTGACCCGCTTGGCTGGCCAAGGGATTGGCCGAGGCCACGCCACGGTTTTTCAAGAAAGTGGCGGCTTTGGCTTTGTAACCGGTGCCCGCCTCGGGGCTGTCGGCGCGTTTTTTGCTGTCGGCCATCACCGTAGTGCTGCTGAGCATCAACGTGCCCAATACCAAAGCGGTGCTGCCAATGCGCATGGAGCGGGTCATGGTGTTTAAGAGAGTGGTGTTTGTCATGGGGACCTTGGGTGGAGATTTATTTGGGAGGTAAACGAATTGCGCCATCAAGGCGAATCACTTCACCGTTGAGCATGTCGTTGTCGAGGATATGCATCACCAATTTGGCGTAGTCAAGCGGTGTGCCCAAGCGCGAGGGGAAGGGCACGCCAGCGGCTAAAGCGTCTTGCACGTCTTTGGGCATGGAGAACATCATGGGGGTGCCAAAAATGCCGGGGGCAATGGTCATATTGCGGATGCCTAATTTGGACAGGTCCCGCGCAATGGGCAAGGTCATGCCCACAATTCCGCCTTTGGACGCCGCGTAAGCGGCTTGGCCAATTTGACCGTCATAGGCGGCGACGGATGCGGTGGAAATCAACACACCGCGCTCGCCGGTGGCTTCGGGTGCGTTGGTGCTCATGGCCTGCGCGCTCAAGCGGATCATGTTGAAGCTGCCCACCAAGTTGATGTTGATGGTGCGCTGAAACCCGGCCAACAAATGCGGGCCGGTCTTGCCCACAGTGCGTTCGGCGGTCGCGATGCCCGCGCAATTGACCAAGCCGGACAATTTGCCCAAAGCTTGGGCTTTGGCCACGACCGCTGCCGCGTGTTCTTCATTCGCCACGTCGCAGTGCATGAAAGCGCCGCCAATTTCAGCCGCTATCGCCTGGCCTTTGTCGTCTTGCATGTCGGCAATGACGACTTTGCCGCCGTGTTGCGCCAGCATGCGGGCAGTGCCTTCGCCCAGACCGGACGCGCCGCCGGTGACGATAAAAACGTTGTTTTTGATTTGCATGAGTGCCTTTCAGGGAAATGGGGCCAAGAATCTGTCGCCCAGCCGAACGATTATGGCAGTGACAGACTGCGACAATCTGACCATGATGAAATTCCATGCACTTGAACGCCACGCATCCAAACTCGGTTTGGCGGCGCTGTTGCTACTTTTGGCCGCCTGCGCCACACCACCTGCGCCGGTCAAACCCCCCGAGCCTGTCACCCCAACGCCCGTGGCGAAAAGGATCCCTAAAGTGGGCCTGGCCTTGGGCGGCGGCGCAGCCCGGGGTTTTGCCCATATTGGCGTGTTGCAAGTGCTCGAAGAAGAAGGTATCAAACCGCAGCTGGTGGTGGGCACCTCTGCCGGCAGTTTGGTGGCAGCCTTTTATGCCAGTGGCAAAACCGGCGCGCAACTGTCCTGGCTGGCCGAGGCCATGGATGAATCTCAATTGACGGACTGGACACTGCCCTTTAGCAACCGTGGCGTGTTGCGTGGCGAGGCGCTGGGCAAGTACGTCAACAGCCAGTTGAACGGATTGAAGATTGAAGACATGAAGATGCCACTGGGCATTGTGGCCACTGATTTGCAAACCGGCGACGGCATTTTGTTCAGGCGCGGTGATGTGGCTACAGCGGTGCGTGCTTCCAGCGCCGTGCCCTCGGTGTTCGAGCCGGTGCGCATTGGTGGCAAAGATTATGTCGATGGCGGTTTGGTGTCGCCGGTGCCGGTGCGTTACGCCAAGCTCATGGGCGCCGAATACATCATCGCGGTGGACATTTCCAGCCGTCCCGAAGACGCGAAAACCAGCGATATTTTTAAAGTGCTGATGCAAACCTTCAGCATCATGGGCAAAAGCATCAGCCAACTCGAGTTGACCCAAGCCGATGTGGTGGTTCGCCCGCTTTTGCCCGATGTGGGCAGCGCCGAGTTTTCCGCCCGCAAGAAAAGCATCGAAGCCGGACGCGCCGCGATGAAACAGGCCTTGCCGCAAGTTAAAGCGGCCCTGTCCCCTTAAAGCGCCCATGAAAAAACCCGCCGAAGCGGGTTTTTCCTTGACCCAGTTTGGGGATTAACGCTTGCGCGCAGTTGGCTTGGTGGCCGTGGCTGTCACATTGCTGGCCATGGCGTGCATATTGGCTTCAGCTGCTTCAGTCGCTTGTTTCACTGCTTTTTGGACGCTTTCGATGGCGGTATGGCTGGCAGCCACAGCGCTTTTGATCATGGCGACAGCGGATTCGGAGCCGGCAGGGGCGTTTTTGGCGGCAGAGTCGACCAAACCGGCCACCGCTTTTTGGGCTTCCGAGGCTTTGGCTTCAACCGCATTGCTGAATTCGCTGCCGGTGCTGGAAGCGATGTCATACACGTGGCGATTGAACGCTGCGGCTTTTTCGGCCATGGGTTGCAGGTAACCGGCTTGCAAGGCCATCAATTCTTGAACGTCTTTCACGTTGAAGAAGGCTTGGGTTTGGTGCAGATTGTCTTGCAGGGCGGCTTTGGCGGCAGCCATGTTCAGTTCAACCAGCTTTTCCACGCCGGCGAAGGCTTTTTCGGTCAGGCCGAACAGGCTTTCAACGTTGGCTTTTTGAGCGGCAATCATTTGTTCTGGGGTCATCATGGTCAGTTTTCCTTAGGTTTGAAGTTTGTTTCACTCGGGCACTGCGCTGAAATCATGTTGCGGCGCAGCATGTATCGAAGTATAGGGTTTATCCTAGGGATGACAAGCATTTTTGTTGCGGTGCAACATGATTAGAGTTCGCCATCTAATTGGGGTGAATAGCTTGATGGGGGTCTAAACTGCCCACCATGACCCCTCATCACAGCCCCGACTGGTACGACCGGATGTACAACAACCGTGCCTTGGTCCCCGATTTCGCCAGCTACCTGGCGCAATGGACCCGCGACGCCCAAGCCGTGCGCGACAGCCATCCTTGTTTGACAGACTTGCGATACGGCAGCGGGCTCAACGAAAACTTAGACATCTTCACCGCTGACAAGGGGCACGCGAGTCCGGACCATTCGCACATGCCCACACAAACCCTGTCACCTGTGGTGGTGTTTTTGCACGGCGGCTACTGGCGGGCCTTGGACAAGTCGGACCATTCATTTGTCGCCCCAGCGCTAACCGCGCAAGGCGTCACGGTGGTGGTGCCGAATTACGCGTTGTGCCCGGCGGTCACCATTCCACAGATCGTCATGCAGATGGTGAAAGCGCTGGCGTGGGTCTGGCGGCACATCAATACCTGGGGCGGTGACCCGCAGCGCATTCATGTGGCCGGCCATTCGGCCGGTGGGCATTTGGCGGCCATGATGTTGGCCTGCGATTGGCGGGCTTACGCGCCGGATTTGCCGGTTGACTTGGTGAAGACGGCGTTGTCGGTATCGGGCTTGTATGAGCTCGATTCCATCCGCCGCTCCCCCTTGCTGCAAGAAGCGCTGCGTCTGGACGAGACGCACGTGATGAAGGCCAGTCCAGCATGGTTGCCCGCACCCACCCGGGGTGTGTTGCACAGCGTCGTCGGGGGCTTAGAGAGCGAAGCTTTTTTGTCGCACAACCAATTGATCCAACACGCCTGGGGCCGTGAACGGGTGCCGGTGGCCCAGGTGCAGCCCGGCTTGCACCACTTCAGCATCATGAGCGCGTTGGCCACGCCCGGCCATGCCCTGAACCGGCAGTGGCTGGCGCTGTGTCAAGCCCCGGGCTTGGGCCTGCCAACCCGCTCCCCTGACAGACAGCATTGAACACCGCGCACCCAGCGCGCTCATCAAGGGGCAGGGATGGCCGGCTGTGAAGCCAACAAACCACTTGCCATGGCGGTGCCCAGCAAGATCACCAGACCGGCCAGCAGCATCTGGCCGGTGACGATTTCATCCAAGGCGAACACGCCAATCAGGTTGGCAAACAGGGGGATCAAGTAGGTCAGGGTCATGGTGCGGGCGGCACCGGTTTTAACAATCAGGCGAAAGTACAGCACATAGGCCAAGCCAGTGCTCATCATGCCCACGGCCAAAAGGCTCAGCCAGGCGTTGGTGCTTGGCCATACGTTGGGCCAGAACCAAAAACCGGGCACCGCCAACACCAAAAACGCACCCAGTTGGCTGCCCGTGGCAATCACCATGGGGGAGACGTGTTTTAAATAGCGCTGCGAATAAAGGGAGCTGAAACTGTAGCAACAAGTGGCCAGCAAGCAGGCCAAAATGGCCCAGCCGGAGCCACCGGCTTTGAATGACACGCCGCCAGGCGCATGCGCGGCCAACCAAGCCGAACCGGCAAAACCCAGCAGCAAACCCCAAGCCCGCCAACGCGTGGGTTTGTCCTTCAGCCAAGCCCAAGCGATCAGCGCCCCAAACAGCGGCGTGGTGGCATTCAAGATCGATGACAAGCCGGTATTGAGCGATTGCAAGGCAAACGCAAAGCAAAAGAATGGGACGGCGGAGTTGAACAAGCCCATGCCAAGCAAACTGCGCCAATCGTCTCTGATCGCCTGGGCTTGGTGTTGCCAAAAAAGAAGGGGCAACAAGGTGATCGCCGCCACCGACACCCGCATCCATGCCGTGGACCAAGGACCGAATTCTTGCGTGGCCATGCGCGTGAAGAAAAAAGACGACCCCCAGATCATGCCCAACAACACAAACTCGGGCAGCCAATCGCGCCGTCGCAAACCCGGTGTCACAAAAGCATGCCCTCGCGTTGCAGCAAGGCCAGTTTGCGGTCCAAACCCCCGGCATAACCGGTTAGGGCCCCATTGGCACCCACCACGCGGTGGCAGGGCACGATGATGCTCCAAGGGTTGCGGCCGACCGCCATGCCGACGGCGCGGGCGGCTTTGGGCTGATTCAAATGCGCGGCCAATTGACCATAGGCCGTGAAGCGCCCAAAGGGAATGTCGCGCAGGGCTTGCCACACTTGTTGCTGAAAGCAGCTGCCGTAGATGGCTTCGAGGGGTAATTCGAAGGTTTGGCGCTCACCGGCAAAGTACTGACCGATTTGCTGCTTGGCTTCGCGCAACCAATGCAGACTGGGGCCCCAAGGCAATTGATCGATAGCCGGACGGTGTTGCTGTTGATCAAACCAGGCGCCAACCAAACCTGCTTCGCCCGCCACCAAACACATCCGCCCCAAGGGCGTGTTGATCGGCATTTGCCACAGCTTGGAAAGGCTGTTGTGGGCGGCTTGTGCAAAGGACATGTGATCAGAAAGAATGATGTCAACAAATGGAACCTCATCATAAGCCGATCGACCGCCCTTGGGCGTGCAGGCCCCACCCTACAATGCGCGCTATGCAAATTTCTACACATGTTTTCAAGGCCTACGACATCCGTGGCATTGTCCCCACCGCACTTAACCCCGACTTTGCTTTGGCGTTGGGCAAAGCCTTTGGTACGCAAGCCTTGGCGCAGGGTGAAACCAGCGTGGCCGTGGGTCGAGACGGGCGTTTGAGTGGTCCCGCTTTGGCACAAGCGTTGATCCAAGGTTTGGTGCAAGCCGGCATTCAAGTGATTGATGTGGGGATGGTCACCACGCCGCAGTTGTATTTCGCCGCCAACACCTTGTGCCGCAGCGGCATTCAAATCACCGGCAGTCACAACCCCAAGGACTACAACGGTTTCAAGATGGTGATGGCCGGTCGTGCGATTTATGGCAATGAGATCCAAGGTCTGCGCCAAATGATGCAAGACGAAACATGGGTGTTGCAAGCCGGTGGCAGCGTCAAACAGGTGAGCGTGAATCAAGCTTATCAAGAACGCATCGTGCAAGATATTCATTTAAGTCGCCCCATGCGCATCGTGGTTGACAGTGGCAATGGCATTGCTGGCGCCTCGGCACCGGACATCTTGCGCGCGATTGGTTGCGAGGTGATTGAACTCTTCAGCGAGGTCGATGGCTCGTTTCCAAACCACCACCCCGATCCGAGCAAGCCCGAGAATTTGCAAGACCTGATTGCGGCACTGCACCGCACGGGCGCCGAATTGGGCTTGGCATTTGATGGTGATGGCGACCGCTTAGGGATCGTCACCAACGATGGTCAGACCATTTACCCCGATCGGCAAATGATGTTGTTTGCACAAGATGTGTTGAGCCGTGTGCCGGGTGGGGCCATCGTGTTTGATGTGAAATGTTCACAGCAATTGGCTCCAGCCATTCGCGCTGCTGGCGGCCAACCGGTGATGTTCAAAACCGGTCACTCGCTCATCAAGGCCCACATGAAAGCCATCGACTCGCCCTTGGGCGGCGAGATGAGCGGCCATGTGTTTTTCAAAGAACGTTGGTATGGCTTTGACGATGGCACCTATGCCGGCTGTCGCTTGCTGGAAATTCTCAGCCGTTCACCCGACGCCAACGCGGTGTTGCACGCTTTGCCCACCAGCCAATCCACGCCCGAACTCAACGTGGCCTGTGCCGAGGGTGAACCGCACCGTGTCACCGCTGAGCTGTTGGTGAACGCCCAAACCAAGGGCATGCCATCGCCCGAACACCAGCCGGTGTTGTGCGACATTGACGGCGTGCGCATCGATTGGGCCGATGGTTTTGGTTTGGTCCGCGCCTCCAACACCACGCCGGTGTTGGTGTTGCGTTTTGAAGGTCAAACGCCCGAGGCCTTGGCGCGGATTCAAGCGGACATGATGGCCTTGTTGCGCCAGGTCAAACCCGACGCACACGTGCAAGCCGCCGCCCATTGAGCGAAAAAAAGCTTGTGCAAAGCACAAGCCTTTCCTTGGGCGTGCAGACCTTAGGGTGTCAACAGCTTGTTGATGTCTTGCAGGTCTTGCAACTGCAAACTGCCGCTGAGCTGACGCAGTTTCAATTGACCCACCAACACGTCGTAACGCGCCTTGGCGAGCTTGGCCTTGGTGTCAAACAGCTTGCTTTGCGCGTCCAGCACATTGATGTTGATGCGCACACCCACCGAGTAACCGAGTTGGTTGGCTTCCAAGGCCACTTGGCTGGAGTCTTCGGCCGCTTTCAGCGCTTTGACTTGGCTCACACCCGAGACCACGCCAAAGTAGGCGGCACGGGTGGCTTGGGCGATGTTGCGGGTGGCGTTGTCCAAATCGGCGCTGGCTTTGCCAGCCAGTGAAACGCTTTCGCGCACGCGGTTGTTCAAGGCGTTGCCCGTGTAGAGCGGCCAATTCAACACCACCGCACCCGTGGCCAAGCCCAGGTTGTAATCTTTGTTCATGGCCAAAGCCGCTGTGCCATTGATGTTGGTTTGCATGCTGTAGCTCAGTTGCAAATCAACGGTGGGCTTCAAACCGGCATTGGCTTTGTCAATTTCCAGCTTGGCCGCATCCACCCCAATCAGGGCTTGTTTGACGGTGGCATTTTGCTGCGCACTCAAGGCCACCCAGTCGTCCACATTGGCAGGCTGGGGCGCTTGCGGCATGGCACTCAGGGCCACGGCTTTGGGATTCAAACCCGACTTGCCCACCAGTTGCTCAAGCGCCATGGTTTTCACGCGCACATCGTTGGTGGCGGCAATTTCTTGCGCCACCACCAGGTCGAAGCTGGCTTGGGCTTCGCGGGTGTCGGTGATGGTGGAGGTGCCGACCTCGAAATTGCGTTTGGCAAAGGCGAGTTGCTCCGAGACTGCTTTGAGTTGGGCTTGCACGAACGTGAGGCTGTCTTGGCTGGCCAAGACGTCAAAGTAGGCTTGACTCAGGCGCACCATCAGGTCTTGCTCGGCGGCGCGCAGTTGTTCATCGATCAACTTCAACTGCAAATTCGCTTGCGCGACTTCGGCGTTATCGGCGGGACGGTAAAGCGCTTGGCTGCCCGCCACAGTGGCAGTGCCTGCGCTGTAACTGCGAGCGGCGGCCAAATTGGTATCGATGCTGTTGGTGTTGGCATTCAAGTTCAAATTCACTGTCGGGCCCAATTTGGACTGGGCTTGTTCGACTTTGCGCTTGGTGGCCTCGGCCTGCAGTTGCACCGACTTGAAGGGCGCATCAAATTCGCGCGCGGCGTCAAACAATTCAACCAGGCTTTGCGCGTTGACGGTGCCTGCATAAGCCATGCTCATGGCCGCGATCAAGGGCAGGGTGCGAAACAATTTCATGAACTTCTTTCGTTGAGACTACGTGGTTAAAACTGGAAGGCAGGTGTTTCGGCAAAGCCATGCAGACGCGGCGTGACCACATCCCACAACACTTGGCGGTGACTGCGACCATCGGGCAACAGCGTAAAGCGGGTGGCGTGCATCATGGGTTCGTCACCGACCACGGCCAACAAACGACCGCCGTGGTGGAGTCGCTCCAACAGGGACGAGGGCACCTCGGCCACCGATCCACCCAACACAATGGCGTCAAACTTCTCTTGCAAGGCTGGGACGCCGTTGCTTTGGCGCACTTGTGCATTGCCAATACCGGCTTGTGCCAGATGTTGTTGGGCGCGCTCGACCAGGTCGGCGTGGCATTCCAAACTGGTCACTTGCGCGACAGACAGGGCCAACAAAGCGGTCAGGTAACCGCTGCCGGTGCCGATTTCCAACACGCTTTCATGCGGCTTGAGTTGCAGATCTTGCAACAAACGGGCGTCGACGCGGGGCACCAGCATGTGCTCCCCATGGGCCAGCGGAATTTCAGTGTCGCTGTAGGCCAAGGCAGCATAAGGGGTGGGCACAAACAGACTGCGATCGAGTTGCGAAAGCAGGCCCAGCACGCGCATGTCCAACACATGCCAGGTGCGGATTTGCTGTTCGACCATATTGAAGCGTGCCAGTTCGGTGTTCATGTGTCTCTTTGAGTATTGAATGATTTTAGCCAGCAGCTCAGGCCGCGCGCGTATCCGGACCTTGCCACTTGCGTTTGAGCCATGCGCTCAAATCGTCCAAGTAACAGTAGACCACGGGCACAACCACCAGCGTCAACAGCGACGACGTGATGACGCCGCCAATCACGGCCTGGCCCATGGGCGCGCGTTGCTCTGAGCCTTCGCTGACCGACAGCGCAAGCGGCAACATGCCAAACACCATCGCCAGCGTGGTCATCAGGATCGGGCGCAGCCGCACCTTGGCGGCCATCAGCAAGGCTTCATTGCGGGGCATGGGTGGTTCGCGTGTGCCGTCGTGGCGCAGCAAACCTTCACGGGCACGGATGGCGAAGTCGAGCAACAAAATCGCGTTCTTCGTCACCAAGCCCATCAGCATGATGACGCCGATCACGGAGAACATCGAGAGGGTCGAGCGAAACAACATCAAGGCCAACACCACACCAATCAGGGTGAGCGGCAGCGAGGTCATCAAGGCCAGCGGTTGCAAGAAGCTTTTGAATTGGCTGGCCAAGATCATGTAGATGAAGATGATCGCCATCGCCACGGCGATCAAGGCGTATTGAAATGACTCCTTCATGTTTTTCGTGGAACCACCAAACTGGTAGCGGTAACCATCGGGCATCGGAATCTCGGCCATGATGGCTTGGATGTCTTTGGACACATCCCCACCCGGGCGGCCATAGGTATTGCCACTGAAAGCCACTTCGCGCGAGAGTTCGCGCCGGTTCACTTGGTTGGGGCCCACGCCTTCTTTCACCTGCGCCACCTGATTCAAGCGCACGATGCGCGAACTGCCGTCCGATCCTTGGCCGACATTGAAAGGCAAACGCTCCAGGTCTTGCGGGGTGGTGCGCAGCGTGGGGTCCAGGCGCACGAGGACGTCATAGGTTTGGTCGTTGCTGGCGCGCCAAACGCCCACGCTTTGACCGGCCACCAAAGTGCGCAATTGATTGGCAATGCTGCCCACGCCCAAACCAAAATCAGCCGCCGCTTCTCGCTTGATGCTGATGTCCACCGTGGGCTTGTTTGGTTTCACACTCGACTCGATGTCCACCAAGCCCGGCACGTTCGAAATTTTGGGCATGACCACGGCCGCCAAGCGTTCCAACTCGGCTTGATCGGGGCCGAGCAAATAAAACTCGATTTGTTTAGAGCCGCCGACCGAATCGAGCAAGCCCACATGCGTGACGGTCAAGCCCGGCATGTTGCGCAAACGCTCGCGGATTTTGGGCGTGAAGTCGTTGATGTTGAAGTTGCGCAAATGCCGGTCCAGCATGCGGAAATACACGTTCGCATAAATCTTGCCGTTGGCGTTGCCGGTGTTGATGGTGCTCAGGGTGTAGCGCACCTCGGGAAAGCTGTGCAGCATGGCTTCCACTTCTTTGGCCTTGGCCTCGGTCACTTGCAGGGACGAACCCACGGGCACATAAAAGGTCACCGAAGCCTCGGAGTAATCGGCCTTGGGCACGAACTCGGTACCCAGCATGGGCACCATGAAAATGCTGCCCACAAACACGGCCAGGGCCACCAGCACGGTGACCAAGCGGTGGCGCAAAGCCTTGGCCAGCAGGCCTTGGTAAGCGTGGCTCAGGCGCTCGGTGCTGGCCTCGAACCAACCGGTGACACGACCCAAGGTTCGGTCATAGAAGCTGCGTTTGGCCGGTGCTTGGCCAGGGGTGTGGATGCTCGGGTCGTGCCAGATGCTGGAGAGCATGGGGTCGAGGGTGAAGCTCACAAACATGGAAATCATCACCGCCGCAACGATGGTCAAGCCGAACTCGTGGAAGAACTTGCCAATCACGCCGTCCATGAAACCGATGGGCAAAAATACAGCCACGATAGAGAAGGTGGTGGCCAACACCGCCAAGCCAATTTCACGCGTGCCGTCCATGGCCGCGTTGAAGGCGGACTGGCCCATTTGCACATGGCGCACGATGTTCTCGCGCACCACGATGGCGTCGTCAATTAACAAGCCAATACAAAGCGACAAAGCCATCAGCGTCATCATGTTGATGGTGAACCCCATCAGCGACATGATCCAAAATGTGCTGATCACCGCGATGGGCAAGGTCAGGCCGGTGATGATGGTCGAGCGCCAGGAATTCAAAAACAAAAACACAATCAATACCGTGAGCAGCGACCCTTCAATCAGGGTTTTGCGCACGTTGTTGACCGCCACGCGAATCTGCCGCGAGCCGTCATAGATGGTTTCCAAGCGCATGCCCGGTGGCAACTGGCTGCGCATGTTCTCCACGGTGGCGGCCAAACCATCGACCACCTCGATGGTGTTTTCATCCTGCGACTTTTGCACCGACAGCAACAAAGTTCGGCCACCGTTGTAGAGCGCCAGGTTTTCAAGTTCTTGCGCACCATCATTCACCCGCGCGACTTGCTTCAAGCGCACGATGCTGCCGGCTTTGCGGGCAATGATGATCTCGCCGAAATCTTCGGGCCGTTCCATGCGACCTTGCACTTGCACCACCCGGTCTTGCTGAATGGAGCGCACCGAGCCGACCGGCAGGTCTTGGTTTTCATTGGCCACGGCGTTCACCACCTGGTCGGCGCTGATGCCCAAGGACTCCATCGCTTGCGGATTCAAATAAATATTGAGTTCGCGTTTGGTGCCACCCACCAACACCACAGAGCCGACACCGCGGACGTTTTCCAGACGCTTTTTCAACACCTGCTCGGCCCAGTTGGTCATCTCGACATGGCTGGGTGCTTTGACGCCCTCCGGCAGGCTTTGCGGGTCAGCGACCACCGCCAAATTCCAGATCGGACGGCTGGCTGGATCGAACCGCAGAATGCGCGACTCTTTCACTTCGGGACGCAAAAACGGATGCACATTCGAGACTTTTTCACGCACGTCGTCAGCGGCTTTGCGGCCATTCACGCTGAGTTGAAACTCGACAATGACGACGGACAAGCCCTCGTAACTGCGGGAGGTGAGGGCGCTGATGCCGGCGGTGGAATTCACCGCTTCTTCAATTTTCTTGCTCACCTCACTCTCGATGATTTCTGGCGAGGCACCGGGGTATTCGGTGGTCACCACCACCACGGGTAAATCGATGTTGGGGAACTGGTCAATCTTCAGGCGTTGAAACGAGAACAGGCCCAGCACCACCAGGGCGAGCATGACCATGGTGGCAAACACCGGGTTGCGCAAACTGACTTGGGTGAACCACATGGCTTAAGGCTTCGCGGTGGTTGCAGGGGGCGCGGCGGTGATCAGGCGAACAGACGTGCCTTCACGCAGTGCGCCGACAGACGCTGGCAACACCTGGCTGTGGGCGGGCAAATTAGAAATGGCCACCCATGGTTCGCCACTGGCCTGGTTGGCCAAGTGCCCGCGTTTGCCCAAGGTGACGTTTTGATGGGTCACTTTGTCTTTGTTCAACAGTTGCACATAGGGTTGAGGTTTGTCGGTGCGCACAGCGCTCAAGGGTATGGCCACTGTTTTGTTCTGGCTGAGTTGCAAATCGCCCTGCGCGTACATCCCTTGTTTCAGTCCCGTGGTGGACTGCAAACGCAAGTACACCAAGACGCTGCGGCTGTTGGCCTGCACACTGGGGTTGATGCGCTGCACCCGGGCGCTGATGGTTTGCGCACGGCCCTCCAAACTCAGCACCGCTTCTTGCCCGATGCGCACATCGACTGAATCAGCAGGGCTCAAGGTGGCTTCGAGCTCCAAACTGCTCAAGTCCACGACTTCCAGCAGGCGCGCATCCAAACCGACATGCTCGCCGGGTTGCGCAAAACGCGATGCAATTTGACCCGTGATGGGTGAGCGCAGGACGGTGTCTTCCAGCGTTTTACGGGCCACATCGGCACCGGCCAAGACGGCGTTGTAGGTGGCTTGGGCACCGGCCAATGAAGCCTGTGACGTGTCGAGCGCGGTTTTGGAAATGAAGCCTTGATCGACCAAGGCCTTGTTGTTGTCGTACTGGCGTTTGGCAATGTCAATTTGGGTTTTCGCGGCATCGGCTTGCTGTTCGGCTTGACGCAAACGGCGTTGGTATTCCGTCGGGTCCATGCGGGCGACCACCTCACCGGCTTTCACGCCGTCGCCTTCACGGCCTTTGAGCTCGATCAATTCGCCCGGGACGCGGGCTTTGATCAACACCGTGTTGACGGCTTTCAGGTTGCCTGAGATGGGCAAACTGTCGACCAGTGTTTGCGGCTCAATCAGCAACAGCTCACTGGCTTTGATGTCTACCAAGGCGGAAGGCGCGGCCGGTGCCGCCGCCGGGGTGCCTGTGGTCACAGCGGCTGGTTTGCGAAGGACATAGCCGGCACCCGCGGCCACCACCAAAATGGCCACAGCCCAACCTGATATTGAACGCAAACGCATGGGGTTGATCTCCGAAATCAAGCAGTTTGCCAGCCGCGAATCAAGGTGGCCACATGGTCACGCAAAAATTGTTCGGGATGGAATGGGGTATGGCGCATGCAGTTGGCCAGCGAATGCTTCCACATGGTCAAAAACAAAATGGTAGACACCAAACTGAACACAGCGGTGTCGGTGTCCATGGGGTGGAATTCGCTGCGGCTGATGCCCCTTTGCAAGATGGCTTTGAACAAGGCATGCCCGGGGCGCATCACTTCATCCTCATAGAACTGCACCACTTCAGGAAAGTTGCTGGCTTCGCTGGTCACCAATTTGGTGATGCCACTGGCCTTGGTGTTGCCAATGCGTTCCCACCAAGACTGCATGGCGTAAACCACCATCTCGGCGGTGCTGCCTTCGAATTCTTCAAACTCTTTGTTCCAGACTGGGAAATGCTCGGATAAATTGGCGCGAATCACCGCCTTGAAAAGCTCTTCCTTGGTATCAAAATACAAAAACAGGGTGCCCTTGGAGACGCCAGCCATGGCGGCCACCTCATCGACCTTGGTCGCGGCATAGCCCTTGTCCACAAACAAGGTGAGCGCCGCTTCAATCAACTCTTGCGGACGCGCCTCTTTTCGCCGCTCACGTTTATGGGCGGTTTCGTCGTTGGCAGAAAGGTTTTTCAGGGCGTGCATATTAATGACTGACTGGTTAGTAATGTAACCCAGGGCCCCAAAAAGGGTCAAGACCAAACCGGTCAAGTCATCAGCAGGCCCAGGAATTCATGAAGCACCCGTCGGGTGTTGCGCAAACCCCCGCCAGAGGGCAGGAAATCGGTGTCCCAACGCAGCGGTGGCTGGGTGTAGCCCATGGGGGCCGGCTGCACCTTGAAACCGGCTTGCTCGAAATGGCGCAGGCTGCGCTGCATGTGCCAATCGTTGGTCACCAGCACGACGCGGGTAAGGCCTTGTTGGGACAGTTGCTCGAAACTGCGCTGGGCGTTTTCGCGGGTGTCACGCGAGGTTTCGTCGACCCAAGCAAACGTCAATCCGTGTTCGCGCGACAGGGCGTTGGCCGCCACCGCTGCTTCGCTGTCTTGCTGGGCCCCCGCCGCGGCCCAGCCCTTGCCGCCCGAATACACCAAGGGCAACTGGGTTTGCCGAGCCAAATGAACCCCATAGCGCAAGCGCATGTGGGCGGTTTCGCCCAAGATCGGTGCGTCATGTTCGGGCGCATAAAGATCGACACCGCCACCCAACACAACGATGGCTTGGCTGTCTTGAAGTTGCGCCATTGTGACCGCAGGGTAGGTTTGCAGCAGCAGCCGGTTCAGGCCGTAGGCGGTGGCGTTGCAACAGGCCAGCCACAGCACCACCGAACCGGTCAACACCAAAGCCCCAGCCCAGCGGCGTTTGAAACGCGCCATCAGCAAACCCAAGAACACCAGCAGCAACGGACCGGCCGGGGGTAACAGCAAGGTGGTGAGCAACGGTTTGAAAGGGCCAATGAAGGACATAGCGCGGGCAGTTTCGCACACTGGGTAAGATCAAATCATGACCACCAAAACCATCACTTTAGGCGGCGGCTGCTTCTGGTGCACCGAGGCTGTATTCGATCGTGTGCGCGGCGTGACCGATGTCCAATCAGGTTATTGCAACGGCTTTGAAGCCGCTCAGCCCAGCTACCAAGATGTGTGCGAAGGCGACACCGGCTACAACGAAGTGGTGCGCATCCAGTTTGACCCTGCGGTCATCAGCCTGGCTGATTTGCTGACAATTTTTTGCAGCATCCACGACCCGACCAGCTTGAACCGCCAAGGCCACGATGTGGGCACGCAGTACCGCAGCGGCGTCTATTTCAGTGACCCAGCGGACGAAGCCTTGATTGTGCAAACCCTGACCGGCTTGCAGGCGAATTTCCGCGAACCCATCGTGACCGAAGTGGAAGCCTTGCAGCACTACTGGCCGGCCGAGGATTACCACCAGGATTATTTTTTAAACCATCCCAACCAAGGCTATTGCGCCTTTGTGGTGGCACCCAAGGTGGACAAATTGTCGGCACACTTTGGCCAGTGGCTGAAAGCCTAGGCACGCGGGCTGGTGAGGCCTTGCCTCAGGCCACGGCAAGCATTGAAGCGTTGATTGCTGGCTTTTCAGTGCTGGGGTGGATTTGAGGCTTTACGGCGCCAAGCGCTCTTTCACCCAATGGCCGCTTTCCAGCCGGTACACCAGCCGGTCGTGCAAACGGGCGACACCGCCTTGCCAAAACTCCCAGCGGTCGGGCACCAAGCGGTAGCCGCCCCAGTGCGGTGGACGCGGGGGCTGCAGCAGAAACTTGGCGGCGTAAGCGGCGGCATTCGTGAGTAATTCGGCACGGGAAGAAATCACTTGGCTTTGCGGGCTTGCCCAAGCGCCGATCCGTGAATCGAGCGGGCGGCTGTGGAAATAGGCGTCGCTTTCCTCGTCACTGACTTTTTCCACGCGGCCTTCAATGCGCACCACGCGCTCTAACTCAACCCAATGAAATTGCAGCGCGGCAAACGGGTTGCC
>Ga0164294_10001507_pt1 | contig 21629 bp, 21 predicted proteins | sample GEODES005metaG_FD_111479 | JGI IMG/M metagenome (GOLD analysis project Ga0164294, IMG submission 111479) | Oligotrophic lake water microbial communities from Sparkling Lake, Wisconsin, USA - GEODES005 metaG | ecosystem: Environmental > Aquatic > Freshwater > Lake | place: USA: Sparkling Lake...
ATTAAATTGTTCTAAGCTCATTACAATATTATTTGATATTGTATTTATATCTATTAATTTAATCAATTTTTTATTATTTATTTATCAACAGTAACTTCTTTTTTACTACGTTAAAACATTACTGATTATCTTATTTATCAATAGTAACTTCCTTCGCAACATTACTTATTATTTTGTTCATGTTTTTATTTGATTCTTCTTTTGTTAGACCATTCATAGAGTTACTAACAATCTTTAAATATAAATTATTTTTCTTAGAATCAGAATCTGTACAATCTGGATTCATTTCTTTCCAGTTTTTAATCTTTTTTATGTTTTCATTTGCTATTGATTTTATAGCTTTAGTTAAAATAGGTTTTTGGTCAGTTTCTTTGATCCATTGATTATCATCTTTTATATAAAGTACTTCTCTTTTTACATCGCTACAATGAATGGGTCTATCATTTTTTTCCAAATTTTTTAGATTTTTAAAAATTATATTAGTAACCCCTTCAATATACCCGTTTCTCCCAGTATATTCTAAATCCTCCAATGATAATTTGATTGAACTAACAAAATCACTAATATTCATAGCATTTTTACAAGTTTCATTCAAGAAAAAATTCATGTTAAAAGTTTTATTATCATTGTTAGTTGTATTATGACTATTTGTTGTATTATTAGTGCCATTTTCTACCATCTTCATTAATTTTTCAGTATGGTTTAGTAACGTTTTTATAATTTCTTTATCTGTTAATTCAAAATTATTATCATTTGTATCAATATTTTCATGAGAACCACAAATTTTTTTGTGACGCCATAACCCAGTTCTATCCTTATAATTCTTATCACAATTCTCACATTTAAAAAGTTCTTTTTGCCCTTTTTGCCACTTATCTGTTGCTAAATTGTTGCTATTTGTTGCGGATTTATGTTTGGTAGTTGAAATATGTCTTTCCCAACTGTATTTTTTACAGCATTTAAAATCACAAATTTCACAATAAAAATCATTATGCCCTTTTTTGCCCTCAAATGCCCCTAAATTGTTGCTAAATGTTGCCATATATTAGAAAAAGAAAAAAATGTCCAAATTTTAACAAAAAATTTATCGTAACAAAAATTTTCATCAAAAAATGAAAACGAGAGCATTTTGGTCACAAGTCATTTTTCATAACTTCTTTTTCAAGAATCCAAAGGGGTTTCAAAAAATGGACAAAAATAAATGTCCAATTTTCAAAACCGAATCACTTTTATGAATCGAAGTTGTTCAACAATATATATTATTCAAAAAAGAACTTAAAGGGCTTTAAATACTTTTTAAAATAATATATTAATCAAATTTTAACTTAAAGAACTATTTTGGAAAAAAATTGAATTTTTTTATTTTATAAAAACTTTATTATATTACTTTTTAAAAATTCAAATAATATAATAATATGGGTTCATTTTATTCATCTCCTAATCAAGACGATAACGCATGGGAAAATGCTAAAAAAAAAGCTGATAGCATTTACAATTTTAGGATCAAAAATTATAATTATCTACACCACGGACCTAAAGAAATTTATATGATTCAAGTTGAAGCCGAATATGAATTAGAATGTATTCCGGAACAATATCGAACTAATACTTTTTAATAATTTAAACCTGTTTTTACACCCATTGATATTACTAATAAAACTGAAAGAAATGGCAAGAATAATAGGAACCATGAAATTCCTTTATATCCCTTTTTACATAAATAATTTAAAAACCATGTCCAAATCATAACAAATAAGAGGGAAACTATACCTGAAATGAAACCAGTTCGTTTTATTGCCATTATAATACCAATAATAGCGATAACAAAATAAATAAATGCTGGACTACACAAATTCATTAAATATGACATTATATATTAATTTAATATTTTTTTATTTTTTTATTTTTTTTCTTTAATTTTTTTGGAACGAATTTAGATTCTGATTCAACTTTTACTTCATTAAATACTTTTTCTTCCTCAATAATTTTTATTTTATCTTGTTCTTCATTTAATACTGGTTCTAAATGTATATCATTTTCTACAAAAATAATATTACTTACAGAAGAAGAATTAATACCTAAACTTTCTATTTGTTGAGGTATTAATTCTTCTTCTCTTCTTTCCAATTGTTTCTCTAATAAAATTTTCTGTCTATACGCGTTTATTTCTTGTTGCCTTTTAAATTTTTTTTGAAACTCTTGATATGCTAAATATTCTTGTAATTGAGCATTTTTTATACTTGTTTGATTTATATTTTGAATTGTTTGATAATCATTTAAACGCCTCCACATACCTCTTCCGAAATTTTGCATAATTTAATAATTTATACAAATATTTAAATTATACTTAATTTACGTTTTAACGGTTTCTTTTTGTTAGTTTATTTTTTTTTCTTCTTTGTCTTCTGGTTTTTTTTAATTTTTTTCCTCCTTCTTTCTTTTCTTCGTTATCTGAATTATCTGATTTATCTGATCCTATCGTTTTCTGCGTACTTATATTAGAAGATATTATATCAGGACTATCTAGATCATAATTAAATGAATTGTTATTTGTTTTTTCCAAATTAGTTTTTTCCAAATTAATTTTATTATTATTTACATTATAAACTGTTGCACCAGTTGGATCTGTCTCCCCTCTAGCTAATGTATGAGAATTAGGAGTAGTTACTGTTGTATGAAATTTTCTTGAGAATAAACGAGAAAAAGCTTCATTTTTTAATAATTTATTATTTGTTATTTGTCTATTTGGTTTAAATCCAAATACACTTTGGATTGATTCAGAATTATCTTTTGGATCATTTGGATTTATTTTTTTTTTAGTAAAATTTTCAACTCCTTTTGTAAATAAATCAATTAAAAATATATCGTTTGACTGTAATATATTGTTTGACTGTAATTGGTTGTTTGAATCTATCTGAATTTGATTTTCATATAAAAATCTAATTATATTTGCTATGATACTATTAAAATTAGCTGTTGCTGAATCTTTATTTAATTTAGATGAAATTTTTATTATAGAATCACAAAAGTCTTTATATTGATTAGGTATTTTTGTATTATTTTCTTTTATAAATATTTTACAACCTGTAATAAAATATGAAATATCTTCTGTAGTAATTTTCATGTTCCCATTTTTACCCAATTTTATTTGATTAAATAATTCACTATATAAAGCTATAAAACCGTTATATTTATCATTTTTTAATATTTTTATTACCTTTTCTTTTTCCAAACCATAATTATCTTTTAAAATTTGAAAAATAGCGTCTGTCGGAGTATTAAATGAGGAAATTAAATTTTGTTTAAATTTATTTTCAATTTCTTCGACGGTTACTGTTGATTTTGTCTCAATTTTTAAAATTAATTCATTATTAATATATTCTCTATTTTTTTTTTGACCTATTCTAAATTTATATGAATAGTTAGTTTCATATGGCGTTAACTCTCCATTATCATTAGCATCAATTATGGGATTTATAGTATTATAATTTCCTGCACCATCAAATTCGTTAGTACTTCCTCTAAATTCCCCTCCATAACCATTTTGTTGTATTTGTTTATATACAATTTCTTGCATTTCATTTGGATCAATAGGATTTATTAGAGGATTTTCAGCTTTAACATCACTAACTATTTTAAAAGACATAGCACTAGCATTAACTAAAGGAATTTGAAAACCTTTTACTAAATCAACTGAAACAACTAATTCTTTATTAGGAGCAAATATAGAGTCAAAAATATTTAAATAATTACAACTACTTACTTCAGTATTTGATATTAAATAATTTTCATCTGAATTAAAATTATATCTTAACATATCTGATAATTGATCTATAGTAACACAATTACTTTTTTTTAAACACATTATCATTGCTGCTTTTTCATCTTTCTTCACAACGGAGGATGGTAGTATAAAGTTTTTAAATAAATCATCTCCCTCCATAAATCTTTCTCCTAAAACTTGTATACATTCAATTCCTTCAAAATCATGACCATAGGTTGAATCAATTGTTCCCATAAGAATTTCATGTTTAGAAACCAAATCTTTTATTCCTTTAGTTTTTTGTTTTTGGGTTGATTCATCATCATCTATACCAAAACTTGCCGATTGAGGATATATTAATTTAAAAACGTCATTTGATAAATAGTATATCCATATAGAAGACCATATTATTTTTTTGTTTGTGAATAAATTATCTCGTGCTCTTGCCAAAAAATCTAAATTATTATTATTAAGGAGATTTTTAATTTTTTTTGTAAGAACTGATAAATTTTTAAATACATAATCGTTTTCATAATTTAAAAATATAGAATTACTTACTACTTCATCTTCTTCCCACCCGAGTTTTATTTTAAATCCATAATTATAAAGATCATTCATCTTGAAATGTTGAAATTTTGATTTGATATGATTCTCTTTAAAATCTGTTATAATTTCCAAAAGATTGTTAATAAATTTGATAATATCTTCATTATTACAATCATAATAATTTGATAATAATTCACTCGCATCACTAGCTGAGATTCTTTCTTCATTCCATAATATATTTATTGTAATAGCCAAAGCTGCTATTATACCTTTTTGTATAATTATATTTTGAATATTTCTGCCACCCATTGAACATTTTCTAGGACACATAGTTGTCACAGGAAATGGTAAAGCATCCACCAATATTGCGGAGGTTCCTATACAAATTTTATCTGCGCTGTCAAAACCAATTTTAGCATCTCTTTTTATAATATTTGAAATATTTGCGTTTTCTGTATTATGCTCGCTACGAGAAATTAAATTTGGAATAAAATTAACTAATTGACCAAACTGAGAAGTATCAGATATACTTTTTACACTTATTATTAGTTGAAATGAACAAATAATTTTTTTGTACATATCTTCTGACCATAACTTATTTTTTTGTGATGAATTTCTATGAATAATTAAATTAACTAAATTATTTAAACTTGTAAGATATTTTATATTAGCTGTTTTTCCCCACCAACCTCTAGAAGCATCATCGGAATCTGCTACTTCATTCTCATCTTCTTTAATACCCTGCATAAATTTAATTAATTCCTTATATTCTTTTCGCTGGTTAGGATTGATTTTGTTATATCCATAATTTTTGAATGGAGAACCATCCAATATATTTAAACAAGCTATAGCTAAATACAGTAATCTTTTTTGTGGAGTGCCATCTTTTTTAGGACAGATAGAGGAAAAAGTATAAACAGTGTTGTTATCAAAATAATTTGTATTTTTAATCAATAATGTTTCTATAAAATTAGAATTATCATTTTCACTCGTATCTATTAATGAAATTGACCTTGTAGTTTTATTTTCATGAGGTTGATCTTGAGTAATAAATTTTCCTTCTTGACCTTTTGATGTTTTAGCAGAAGATTGGTTATCAAGAGTACCAATTTGTCTCCGCTGCCGATTATTTGACATGTTTGAGGGCTTTGGAAATGTAGGAGGAGCAGGATCAGGCAATATTGCGTTACCTGAAACTACGAAATTTGTACCTTCGGAATTTTGACCTTTTTTACCTTTACCTGTATTGTTATTCTTAAGCATCCCCCCTTTCTTTTTTTTAGACCCACCAAATTTATTAAATTTATTTAGTCTTATTGTATTATTATTCATTATATAATAATACTATAAAATTTTACTACTTTAAAACATTTGCTAAATTATATATATGTCATTTTATGTTTATTTATTATTATCTTCAGATAATTGTACCTACGTTGGAGCCACAGTTGACTTAGATAAACGTCTAAGACAACACAATAAGGAAATCAAAGGAGGTGCTATAGCCACAAGTAATAAAGTATTAAAAGGCGAAACATGGATTAGAGTCGCTCATATAAAAGGATTCCCTGATTGGCAAGCAGCGCTCCAATTTGAATGGCGTTGGAAACAATTATCTAGGAAAATACAATCCACGGTTAAAGAGCCGTTAGAACGACGCATTAAAGCTCTAAAAAATCTATTAGATTTAGAAAGACCTACGTCAAAAGCTAAAGCATATAGTGAGTGGTCAAACCCTCCTGAAGTGGTAATAGAAGATGACGAATTTCGGAAAATTTATGATAAAATTTTTAAAAATCAGTATTTTGTTTAAGATTAGCACTTTCATCCATAGTTTTATTATTATAAATTCGTCCTGCAGGTCCACCAATAGCAAATTGAAGAACGTTTCCGCTTAAACAAAAAGATTCACGCATATTACAAGCAATGCCAGCAACACCCACTGATACTTTATTTTTCTCTTCTCTAGTCCAAACACTATCATTCTTATCAATGTGATAAAGATCAAATAAAATGCGTTCAGCGACTCTCTTGGTATAAGAGGCTCTATCAAAGGAACAAATTGGATCTCCTAATTTCCATCCTTGAGTATTTTGTTGAGAACCAGGAATAGCACCAGGAGCAGTACCGGCAGGATCACCAAATCTATCATTAGCGTTACAACTAGCATTATTGGAAGCATTAGCGGATGCTGCTTCATCTGGTTGAGCACAACGAGACATGGAACTATTGCCCATTATAAATTATATAAATATTTTTTTTTATTCATAAATTTTTTATACAATTAGTATAAATTCTATTAAAAATTTATATACTAATATATAATGTTTGTATTAAATCATAAAAAAGAACAACCTAAAAATAATATTTTAGCAAAAAAAGTCGCAATCTTAAAAAATTTACAAAATATAAAAAAAATAAAACAAATAAAAAATGAAAATAATAATCTATCTTCTAACAATTTTGAAAGTTATATAGAAAATACGAATAATGAATTTACAATAAACGAAGAAAATATTGACGATGTAACAAACGACGAGACAGAAAAACGAATTGTTCTTCATAAAAGTTTATATAACAATATTATTATAAGTAATAATAATGATAAATATATAAATTATTATCTTAATAATGATATTAAAAATTATATAAAAAATGATGTCAATTTTTATATTAACAATCGTATAAAAGTAGAAGAAATTGAATACATGGAAGAACCAATGAAATACCAAGAACCACTAAATTACCAAGAACCAATGAATTACCAAGAACCACTAAATTACCAGGAACAAATGAATTACCAAGAACCAATGAATTACCAAGAACCAATGAATTACCAAGAACCACTAAATTACCAACAACCAATGAATTACCAAGAAAAAATGAATAATATTCAAATGTTAATAAATAAAATAATAAATAATTCAAAATTACATGACCCATACATTTTTAAAAAATTCATATTAGATGATTCCAATAATACAAATTCTGTTATACTAGATGATTCCAATAATACAAATTCTACTATACTAGATGATTCCAATAATACAAATTCTGTTATACTAGAAAAACCCAAAAAAAAAGTAATAAATTTTAATAAAATTAACAAGGTAATTAATGAGGAAAATAATTTGGTCAACGTTACAACCGAAAATATACACAATAAATTCAATGAAATAGTAAAAAAGATTAATAATAAATTACAAACAGAAATTAGTAAAGATATGTTTACATATAGTGAAATTTTAACAAATAAAGAGTCAAAAGATAATATATTTAATATGATATGTTTATCTATTTTAAATAAAATAGAAAAAATAGTAAATTAATTAGTGAGTATTTTATTCAATGTATTTTATTCAAAATACATTTTAAATCTATAAAATAATTTCTTAAAATATAACCCAATATACATCTGGAATATGTCATTATCTACGACTTCATCAATCTTAAATGTTAGTAATACATTAGTTGATTGATTTTGTTTGAAATTAATTAGAAAAGTTGATATATATATATTATCCTCAGTTGTCATCAAATTGCTATCAAAAGGTACACTAGATATTGTACATTCATTATTCTCAAATTTATAAACAAATTTTAAATGAATGTTTATATTTTTAATAGCTTTAAACTCACTTTTTATATTTTTAATTTTAATAGATACATTATTAACATTATTAATAGTGTTTTCTGGTGATTCAGTAATATTTTCAATAATATCTTTGTTTAATTCATATAATAATTCAAATAATTGCTCACAATTTAATAATTCTAGTACAGATACATCATTTTCAGTTTTTTCGTTTATATCAAAAGATAATGAATACTCATTATTGTCGTTTTTTTTCAATAATAAGTCTTTTTCATCACAAACTGTATACCATTCTTCACTCATATTATAAAATAAATAAAATATTTTGTATTTTTAAACATAATATTTTATAATGCTAATTCCGAGCCTTCTAAATATTGCTTAAATATTTCTTTAAGTGGTTTTTTTTCTGCTATTTTTTCAATTAATGATAAACCAGAAATACTTGACAATATATTTTGACATGCTAATTTGTTTATGTTTATATCTAATTTTTCTATTATTTTAATTAAATCCAAAATATTCTTGGTACTAAAATTTTCAAATGAACCACAAATTAAATCAGACTGCTTAAATAGTTGATCTTTAATATTATTATTTATATCTTTAATATCAGATACAATAAGTTTTAATAAATTATTTATAATCAAAATTTTATTTGAATTTTTTATACCTAAAAGAATAGAAAATACAGACTGTCCAAATAGTTTAGAATTTTTTATTACTAAGCCAAAATCTATTATCCCTATCTTATTATCAGGTAATAAAATAATATTTCCAGGGTGTAAATCGGCATGATTTATGTCATGTATTAATAATGATTCAAAAATAAATGATCTTATCACTGAAAAATATGATTGTATTTCATTTTTCGGAATATTGTTCATTAATTCTCCTTCCAAAAAATCCATTATAATTAATTCATTTGAAATATGTGTAAAATTTGGATATACATCAGGTATAATTATATGTGTACTATTAACAAATTTTTCTTTAAATAATTGTAAATTATTTATTTCATTTTCAAAATCACATTGATCTAATAATAGTTTTTTATTATTTTGTATTATTTGTATTGTATTTATATTTGATGTGTGTGAAAACGATATTAAAAATTTTATAATATGAAATAACCCTAATATATTTTCTATTCCCTTTTTTATTTTTAACTTTATATTTTTTCTTAATATTTTAATAGCTACAGGGTTGTCATTTAATTTACCTTTAAATACTAATGCGACAACTCCACTTTTTATTGGAGTAAAACTATTAAATGAAAAATTTATATTTTCCTTATTTACGTAATTTGAAATTTTATTGAAAATTTCATAATCTATATCATCCTCTGTGTAAGGAACATTATCATAAAATTTTTTAAAATAACATATTAATTCTTCGTCTATATCGTAAATATCTTGAATACCCCATTGGAAACACTTTAAATAAAACATATTTGTTTTACTCAAATCATTACATATGGTTTTTATCATCTTATTAAAATCAATAATGTTTACTCTAAACTTTACATATTGAAAAAATATACGTATAAATAAGCCTATATTTTCAATTAAATTTAATATCATAATATTTAATATCTATATTTTAATTATTATAATTTTACTATTAGTTTAATTTTACTATTAGTTTAATTTTTTTTATTTAAATATTTTTATTTAGTATTAATGAATAGTATTTTATCATCTACTATATACCACAAATCTGAAAACTATTCTAGTAATACTCCTGACAATTTTGATTGGAAATTGTATGCGAGTATCGTTAAAGATCCTACAATTAATAGTAGTTCAAGTGCTTATAAACATTATAAACACAAATGTACTGTTAATTCACATAATTATCGCTTATATTGGAGAACCTATTACAAAATACCTAACAATTTTGTTGAAGAAAGTTACAAAAAATATTTAAATTTTAATAGCGTCAAATTTCAATTTAATAATTTTGAAGATTTATATAAATTTTATGTTACTAAAGGTTGTCAAATGTATCCACTAAATGATAAATATTCTAGAATTCATTTTGAAATTCCTGATGATTTTGATCCTAAAATATATATCTCTTTGTATCCGGAAGCTAAAAAAGAAAATGATAATCAAATATATCATTTCTACCATTATAATAAAGAATCTTTTCCATTAAATGCGTATTATTATCGTCTTAAGTATAATATTCCAGATGATTTTGATATTTCGGTTTATAATCAACGTTATAATTTTAATTATAATGAATCCAATGCTTACCAATTTTACAAAAATATAGGTAAGGTATCTTACCCTTTGGACTCAAAATATTACGCTATCAAATATAACATTCCTGATGATTTTGATATTTCGGTTTATAATCAACGTTATAATTTTAATTATAATGAATCCAATGCTTATCAATTTTTCAATAACATAGGAAAACATTCTTACCCTTTGGACTTAGAATACTATAATCTTAAAAATAAAACTGTTTTTAATCGCAAATATAAAAATAATATACCAAATGGTAATCATTTTTTTGATAATCTATATCATAATTCTAAAATTATTAATACAGATAACTTTAATGAATCAAATATTACTATTTTAAATTCTAATGATTTAGATGGTAATGATTGGAATGATATTAATTTGTATGGTAATAATTTGGCTTCCAATAATTTGGCTTCCAATAATTCAGATGATAATATTTTAACTTCCAATAATTCAGATGATAATATTTTGACTTCCAATAATTTAGATGGCAATAATTTAGATTCTAATTTACATGATAAAAATGTAAGGGCAATTTTAAAAATACCACAAGATTTCAATTATGAAAATTACAATTTACGATATCAACTCAATTTAAATGAAATAGAATCATATAAATATTTTAAAACAAATGGAAAAAAACATTCTTTAGACGAGGCATATTATCGTATTCAATACAATACCCCTTCCGAATTAACATCTAAATATTTGGATTCCTATAAAAAGCTATATCCTAATACAATTAAAAATAATGATTCTATTCAAGATGTTTTTAAATATTACCATGACAGTATTCAAAAACTTAAAAAAGAAGACTTGGACTCAAAAGAATTCAAATATAATACAGAAAAATATTATCATATTTTTGAATTAATTGATCCTGAGGTTATATTTAAAGAAAATGTATTTTTTTACGATTTTATTAACTCCAATATAAAATTAATAGACATTTATAATTTATATTTAGATTATCCTGATTCTGAAATTGGTATTAAATTTATTCAAAATTATGAATATTTAAAAAATTTTGAAAATTATATTTGTAATGAAGAATCTAGACGGTTTTATTTTTGTATAAAAGATTTTATTAATGAATACTTCAATAAACCAAAATTATTAATCAATCAAAAATCCTATTTTTCTACAACTAAAACTATACAAAAGACTAGAACAATTAAAAAACAAAAAATTAAAGAAGAAAACGATAATAATATTGCTAAAATTATTCCTAATTTATCAAGAAGAGTAAATCTTTTAGATAAAATGGAAAATAAGACTGATATTATTAAATTTATTGATATTATGAAAAAATCTTCTAATCCTGTTTATGTTGAATATGATGAAACTGAATATTATAATGAAGAGGAAACTACTTTTATGGATATTAAAGTTCCTTTATATACAACATTTTATTATAATATTGAAAATGAAAATAAAGTTTACAGTTATTTAGATCTTTATCGCAAAATTCAACAATCTAATTCTTTTTATAAATTATTTATTCAGAAATCTCAAATTATTAATTCTTTTTACAATCTTAACCCTTCAAATAATAATGATAAATATTGTGTAGTTGTATTTTTAAATGATGATTATATTCATAATTATTTATCCATTTTAAATAATTTAAATTATTTAGGAGATATTTCTAATTTATATTTATTACTTAATGATAATGTCAAGAATTCTGAAAAATTTATTTATTACACTAATTTAATACAAAACAAAAATATTAAGGTAAACTTAATATCCATTTCCAATAATTTTACTTTTAACGATTATAATAATCTTCTTTTTGATGAAACATTTTGGGAAAAATTTAATTCTGAATTTATAATTTTATTTAGTACATTGACATTTATAAATTCTAACTTTTTGAATAATAATATAAACATTTCTAATAATTTTTATGTTTCTAATCAATTATATAATAATTATAATATGATTAACACTTTGTTTAGCATAAGATCTAAAAAATGTATTTTAAAATTACTTGAAGACAAATCTAATGAAAATGAGTTGGATTTAGATTGTATTCATGACGATTCGGTGTATAAATTATTAAATATTAATAAACAATTTGAAAAATATAAATTTATTAATTATATTAATCAAGGAATTTCAATAATATATTTAGAAAAAATGGAAAAAATTTTTAATTATTTGGATTTGGAATATAAAATCATGAATATTCTTTAATTTTTGTGTTGCGTTAATTATTTTAAAAATTTAGAAAAATTTTTTTTTCTAAAACGAATATATAAAGGATGACTACTACTCTTGATCCAAGTATTACTAGAATGTTGACTAAGACATTGATTAGCTCTGATTTCGCAGATTCTGGAGATAATACTTTTGCCGAAACACAAGCACTTTTAGCTTTAGCTGGTGTAGATATTTTACAAGAAGTCCATCTTGCTAGGTTCAAAGATATTGCCTTAACTATTAAATTTTCTGAAGTAGCTTCCGCCAATGGTGGGGCAGCTACCTTTACAAATATGAATCTAGCAACCCAAGATGATGTAATTAGTCAATTCAATACCGCTTTACTCGCTGCTGCCGCTAATAAAATTTATAAAACTGGAACAACTGTTACTTCTACAGGATTTACTAGTTTAAATTTAGCAAATGCTAAAACAGGCTCTTATTTAGCTCAAGCAGTTAGTCCAGGAGTTGGACCAAGTTGGTATAAGTCTTTACTAAAGTTTCAAGTTGGTAATTTACAATTTAAAATAAAAATTACACCAGGTACTAATGCTGGTACATTTACTATTGCTGAAGTAACGTCAGCTGATACTGATTATAATGATGTATTATTCGTGAAATTTCCTTCTAATCCTATTATAGATGATTTTACAGCAGCTGTTGCCATTAGAACAAATAATACTACATCTATAATGAAACCATCCGATTTACCTCCTGGAACATTTAAATCTAAAGCCGCCGTTGTTTTAGTAACTGGTAAACAGGCCTCTACATCTGAGGATTTAAGTTCTATTAGCCAAGGCACAACGGTATTGTCTATTATTAGTTTAATTACTAGTATCCCATCAGGTAATTTACTTTCGGAATTAATTTTTCTTCCTAGTTCTAGTACTAACGGAACTCCCAACGGAATTCTCAAAAAAGCAATTGGTGATGCCGCGGCATCTGATAAAAGATTAGCAGAAGGTATTTTTATGCTAACTTATAATGACTCTTATTCATATGCTAGTGACGATACTCCTTTAGCAACAAGACCAATTGATTTTATATCATCTGACGTTTATCAATATTCAGCTAAAGTTACCAAAATTATTGATTGGTTAAGAACTATTAATAGGGGTAGTGACATATTGGATAAAATTTACCTTAACAATGATTCTAATTCAACTCAAATAAAAGCTGACCTATTAAGTACAGCACAATTAGATATTAGAGCTAACGGTTTTACAAATTCTAGTGTAACAACCACAAATAATCAGACTAAAGATTATATAAATGTATTTAGAGCAGTAACTGATGCTCTTTTAACTGAACCTCTTAACTTAACAAAATTATTAAAAGTTGAGGATTTAGCAAATTATTTGAGTAGTTCAGGTACCGGAGTAAATGTTACGTCGGCCCCAGCAGCAACTACATCTTTAACAAATGGTATAAATGCTGATGAGGGAAAGTTTAATACTTTATTAACTGCTATTGTAAATGATCCTAATCCAAGTATAAGTCATGATCAAATATTTGACGCACTTGTATTAATGGCTAATCAAAGTAATATTAATAGATCAACTATTGAAGATGTTAACAAAATTATATCTACATGGTTCACACCAAATGTGACTTCTCAATTCCCTAGTATGACTCCTGCTACAAATGCGATAGATTTTTGGGGCATTCCTGCTACAGGTGTATACACTGAAGAACATGCTAAGCGTCTTATGGCAAATTATATTGCTATTAATTACAATTTAAGATTATTAAAAGACCAACGCAACAATAAATATTTTGATCTTTTAATTAAGACTGGCACAAAAACTGATAATAGTATAAGTCCTTTACAAAGAACAGACTTATATAGTTATAACAATTCCTCTTCTATAATTGTTGGTAACGTTCCATCAGAAACTAAAATAGGAACCGCACTAGAAATTTTTGCTCTTTTGAATCCAAGGAATGATATTTCCACATATACAAAAATTAGATTTTATAATGAACAAAAAAATGGTGCTGCGAATGAAATGTCCGATATAATTGATTTAATAGCTGTGTTTGGAGAAGAGGTTATTTATAGACTTACAGAAATACCTTTAAAGAAAGATGGAACCGAAGCAATTGTAGTAAGTTCTCAATTTGATGAAAATAGTTGCTTTTCCTTTAGTACCAATCTTCCAACTGGTACTTCTTATTTGCCTACATATCTTTTTAATAACGATGAACATAAAATATTAGTGAAAAGAATTAAATATATTGGTAGATTGATTGATGTTTATAATAAATCAACTAATAGTTCATTAAGAGCAAATAAAATTTTTGAATTAGCAAAAAGAATACCTGATTTTAATAAGTTTGTAAGATATGGTACCAATTTTAATACTAGAAATCAAGGAATATTTAAAAATATTATTACAAACTGGTTACAAAATGAATTGACTCAATCAATCAGTCCAATTGTTGTTTCCTCTGATACATATTATATTATAGTTAAAGATGCTATCATGACTTACTTACAGGGTGCTGCTAGTGATGGAAATTTAAATTTAGATGACAGACTTTTATCTAGCGCTGTTGATACTTTATCAACAAATAACACAGCATTACTTACACCAACCATTTCATATGCTCTTATATATTTAGCTGAATTAGCTGTTTTATTAAAAAACAAGGATAAAAATGTAGATAAAGAAACTGTAATAGATAGACCATTTAAATTAATTGATTTCATAGGGACTAATTCAAAACAAGATCAGATATTAGCAGGTTTAATTGCTTCAAGTACTGACAATAGTAAGGATATATTTAAATTAAATGATAGTGGAAGAGCTGCTTTAGTGGATATAGGTATGCCAAATTCAGATATAAATTCATTAGTTATATCAAAAAGTTTGAGAATTACCCCTTGGAAGCTAAGTAAAGAAATAGAGTTTCAATATTTAGCAGGTCAAAATGAAGAAGGTAAATTTGTAGCTGATGTCTTTTAAATAATTTATAGTAAATTAATAATACAAAAATTTAATTTTATAAAAAATATAAAATTAACTGGTGGACTATAAGTTAAGTTTGCGAGTTTTAAGTTTACGAGTTTTAAGTTTACGAGTTTTAAGTTTACGAGTGTATTTATAATTCTGTTTATTAAAAGATTTTTGAACAAAAGATTCAATGCCTGATTTATGCTCTATAATTTTTACAACAATATTTTGATAAAAAGAGCGAAATTCATTATGTTGTTTTTGAATATCTTCAAATGAAAACCATTTGATTTGAGTTTTTTCAAATATTTTAGTATCTCTAATAATTTTAGGATCCAGTTTTTGTTGTAAAAATTGTTGATTATTATTATAATAAAAAGGTAATTTATCGTCATATTCCATAGGAAATATATGACATCTATAAGTTGTATGACCTTGTGATTTATAATCAATATTATATGTACCATATTTTTTTAATAAACGTTTAATATCGCTAGTATTTCCTAAAAACCCAGTTAATTCTTCTGAACCTTCTCTAATAGCAGTTTGAAAAAGCGTTTCACCTTTATCAGTGCCGCCACCGAAATCACTCCAACCTGGATTTTCATCAATATCCCTTTCTTTTCCAAATAAAAAATAAATTTGATTATTATGTATAGTTACAGGTAAAATACTTCCACCCATATAAAATAATTATATATTATAATTTTTATATATTTTAAATTTATAACAATAATATATAAAACATGTTAGAAATGTATTATTGGGTATTTTTTTTGTTTTTTATATCACTTTTAATATGTATATTAATTTGGAATAGTGATTTACATAGAAGTTTGAAATACCAACAATTTTTACAATTAATAGTCGCATTAACAATATTGTTTACTAGTTTTGCGATAATTATACAACTATATACATTTACTGTGACACAATCAGATACTGAAGTTCAAATTTATGAAACAATGTTTAATGATTTAATCGGTGATACACTAACATATTTTGAAAATAATCCTAAAATGAATTATTACTATAATTCAATGTTTAAACCGTTATATTATGAACCAAATAATGTAAAAAAAAGATATTATTCAGAAGAACAACAAATAACTCATTCCATGTTACAAAAGCTAGGTTCAATCGTATATTATTTACAAACAGAACAAACGTTAGATAATAAAACAAAAGTTGACATAGAAACGAAAATAGAGTTATTTTTTAAAAACGTAATAAATTCTCCAATATTTATGGAAAATTACAATAATATAAAAAGTCGTTTATTTTCAGAAAGCGTAAAAAATTATTTACAAAATAAATTTAATATATAAAATCATAATATAAGTAATGCCAAAAAAAACTAAAAAACAAAGAATGAAAAAAAAGCATAATAAAAGTAAAAAAATTAAAAAACTAGCAAATAAAACACCATATTTTATAAATGAAATAAGTCAAAATATAAACGAGTTAATGAATAATAATATAAATTTGAATATAGATTTAGTAAATTCTTTAGAAAAAAAAGGTATAAAATCCTATTCACCAACAGTAAATAATGAATTAGTTACACTCCAATCGGTAGAAAGAGAAAAAGTTCATAATTGTAATAATGAAAAAGCGTTTGAATTAAAAGAACCTCTACAAATAGGGTTGCCAGGCGTAATATATGGTAAGTCATGTGTCCCATATTATGATGAAAAAGCAGTAAAATATTTGTTAAAAAACTTGGCAGCAAATAAGCATGTTAACCCAGATAAAGTAGTTCCTCCTATACAAAGTCAATCAAATTGTTGGTTTAATACAATGTTTGTAACATTATTTATAAGTGATAAAGGTCGTAAATTTTTCCATTTTTTCCGTCAATTAATGATAGAAGGTATACAAAAAGATGGTGCCAAAATTCCAAGTAAGTTAAGAGATGGGTTTGCGTTATTAAATTATGCGATAGATTCATGTTTAACTGGTAGCAAATATGCTTATATATTAGACACAAATGTAATAATAAGGAAAATATATGAAGCAATTCCATCAGAGTATAAAGAGAAGCTGCCGTATATAAAGGATGTTTCGGAAGCAGGGAATCCAATTCGTTATTATTGGAGTTTAATTTATTATTTACATAATAAATCATTAGAGATGTTATTTATAAAAAATACAAATGAAAAATGGAAAGATATGATATTAAAACAGTTAGAAACAAAGAAGCATTTACCACATGTAATAATTTTAGAGATATATGATGGAGCAAATAAAAATGCGGGTATATCGGGTCAAACTACTAACAAACCGAGAAGTTTTTTTATAAAAGGAGCGAAATATGAATTGGATAGTTGTATAATAAGAGATATATCACAGCAACATTTTTGTGCGACATTAACTTGTGAAAAAAATGAAATGGCTTACGATGGTTTAAGTTATCATAGATTGGTTCCATTATCTTGGAAAGAATATATAAATTCAGATTTTGTTTGGGAATTTGATGGGTCAAAAGATTCAGATGGAAAAGCATTAAAATGGAGTTTTTTACATGGATATCAAATGTTAAATTATTATCGTGTAAAATGAAAAACTATAAAAATGTAAAACTATAAAAATGAAAAAAATTATAATATAATAAATATTGTATTATAATATGAGTTTGCCAGTTAATATAAATACAGGATTTAGAGAAACATTGTATCAAACCCCAAATTCTTCAAAAAATAAAATAACACCATTAACTGAAGATGATAAAAAAAATATATGTAAAGAAATATTAAATACAGGTAAAAAAATAAATAATAAATATAGTATACCAAGTCAATTTCCAGTAATAACTGGAACATTATCAAATAAAAAGACAGGTGGAAGAAAAAAAAGAAAAACCCTAAGAAAAAAAGGTAGGAAATATAGCCGTTAATATGTCCGTTAATATGTCCGTTAATATGTCCGTTAATATGTCCGTTAATATGTCCGTTAATATGTCCGTTAATATGTCCGTTAATTAGCTTCTAATTGTTGAACACGCTTTTTTAATTCTTGTATTTCTTTAATAAGGATACCAATTAAACCACTATAATTCACACTTTGAATTTGTTCACCATCTTTTTTTCCTTCCACCAAGAAAGGAATTTGTTCTTGTAATTCATGAGCAATTAATCCAATACTTTCTTTTCCATTGTCTTTGAATTGGAAGTAATATGGCTGTAGATGATCAATAGTAAAATCTTGTAAATTTAAAGGTTTAACATTTTCTTTTATCCTATAATCAGACGTAGATGTAAATTGATATGCGGTAACAATTGTATTTGGTCCTAGATTAGAATCTGGTGATAAAAATCCAGAAGAATAAACCCAATTACTTGTTCCGGCAGGACCAGTAGGACCTGGAGGGCCTGTAGCCCCTGTAACACCTCCAGAGGGTCCAGGAGGTCCAGTAGGACCAGTAGGACCAGTTGGACCATTAATATTAGAAATATCAAATAAAACAAAATTAGAACTTACAGTATCATTTACAACTTGAACACTATATGTTCCAGGAGAAGCATTTTGTGGAACATAAAAACTAATTTGATTCGTATTAAAGAATGAAACCGATAATGAATATGTTCCAAAACGAACTATGGAATAACTTCTAAAATTAGTACCAAAAATTGTAACTATTGATTGATAACCATATAAACTCAAATATGATGATAATGATGAAATAGTTGGTGCTAAAGACGGTAATGTATCAGACCATCCTACACATCGTTTCCCACTATTACTATAAAGTAGCCCTGACATTTATAATATAAATATAAAAATATTATTAAACCATTAATTGTAATAATAATTTATAAATTTAATAAATGTTTATAAACTAGGAAATAATTTCATGATAAGATTTGATTTTATAATTTATTTCAATTACAGATTGTATTTTTGTATTCAAAAATGGTTTAATAAAATCATAAATAATGGATATATATATTGTTGGATTAATAATAATAATTTTTTTACAATTATTACTAAATTTAGATGATATTAATTTGCCTAATTCTATTCCAACATTAACTTGTAAAATATGTTTAAAATTAAAATCTGTGCCATCAAAAATCCATATCCATGAGATATTTTGAGGTATTTCACTTAATACTCCATCATAATGATTGATTATACTTTTGGTATCATAATAGAGTTTTGCTTTGGAAGGACATGTATAATAATAGTTTACATTTTGAGTCTTAAAAACTTCATTTAAAGAATGAGACATTGGATCAATAGCACATAAAGGGCATAAATATTTCATATTTTGTAAATATAAATAAAAAATGAAATACAATCTAATTATAAAATTCTCAAGGGTGTAAATGCGTTAACATGTGTAACACTTTTTTTACCATTAGATGTTTCTCCAAAAGTGCCAGTATAAGAGTTCCAAAAGAAGAAGGCACTGATAATCAAAAAATAAAACCCAGTAATAAATTCTAAAGTTCTATTTGAAACCGATTTAGTAAGATATGCTCCTACAAATGCTAATAAAAAGTAACAAACAAATAATAAAACAGATGTTAAAACTTTAACTTGTCCACGTTTATAATATTGAATAACCGCAAGAATAGATATAGGTGGAACAATAGCAAGTAAAACAGTACCAGCAGCAGTTTTAAAATTAGGAACAATACCTAAAATTAATAATCCAGGAAGCATAACTTCAGCACCAGATTGTCCAAGTGCTCCTCCAAATAATCCAGCAACTGCTCCTAAAATAATAGTTAATAATATGTCATTGGTCATATAATAAAATGATATTTTATTTTTATATAGGCGCGTCGTCGTCGTTTTTTAATGTAATATTTCCAACAATAAATTTATTAGCTAAAAAGTAAGTAGAATATCCGACTAAGGATCCAATTATTAAACCAATAAATAATTGTAAAATAGAATGATTATGAAATAAATAGCGTTGAAATAATGAAACGATGGTAATAAAATGATATAAAAATGTATAAAATGGGTTATGTAATGTTAAAAAGATAAAAGTTAAACAAAATCCGCAATTTTGAGCATGACCAGAAGGCATGCCAAATTTATCAAAACCGATGCGTACACCATTATTAACAGCAATTTCTAATGTTTTAATATCATTAGAAGGTCTAGGATGTTTAAAAAGTAATTTTAATAAAATATTTAAAATGTTATTTAAAATGAATCCAGCAACAAAAAACTGTAAAAAATTAACTTTATTTCTTAGAAGAATTAATGTTAAAAAAAATAAAATAATGGGCGCGTATAACCCTATATATTTAAGTAAATCATAAACATACATTATTATATAGGAACATTAATTTTTATCAATAATGACTTCTTTTGAAATATTGCTGATAATTTTATGTAAATTTTTATCGGATTCTTCTTTGGATGATCCAGACATAGAATTACTAACAATTTTTAAGTAAAGACTATTTTTTTTAGAATCATAGTCAGTACAATCAGGATATTCTTTTCGCCATTCTTTACTTCGTTATAAATATTTTTAATATTTTCATTAGCAATAACTTTAATGGCTTTTGTTAAAATTGGTTTATCATCATGTTCTTTGGTCCATGCGTTATTATCTTTAATGTAAATAACTTCTCTTTTTTGATCGGAGCAATGTAAAGGTCTTTCGTGAATTTTCAAAATACAATCACAAAAACATTTGTATTTTTTCAAAATTTAGAGCGTTTTGGTAAGAAACCCTTTTTTAGAGAGTCTTTTCCAAGATTTTTTCGGATTTTCATTTTTTACTTCGTTATAACATTTATTTTTGTCCATTTTACTGTGCTTCGCCGGAAAACCAATTCACTTTTATGAATCGAAGTTGTTCAACAATATATATTATTGAATTTTTAACTTAAAGACTCTTTAAGTTGATTTTAAAAATAATATATTGCTTAAAGTACTTAAAGAACCAACCACTCTAATACTGATATAAATTCTCTGATATTATTGTCATTGACCAATCACCACCATGTAAATCCACTACATTTCCTTTGTCATCTAATAATTTTACTCTCAAACGATCTATATCAACTGGTCCAAAATAATTACGCCTATTATCCTGTAAAGAACCACTAAATTCAACATAAATATCACCTGTTTTCATTCCACCATATTTTATTGGTATTAAAGCAAATGTATCTGAATTTGTTGGAGCTTTTGATCTAAATGAGATTGTTTTATTTCTATTTTTTATTATTTCATTTACCGTATATATTTGTGCTTGAGTTAATGTTCTCGGTGCTGAAGGCAATATTTGCTCAACTTTTGCGCCTGCTAAATCTATTTTATCATTCAAACTA
>Ga0164294_10001508_pt1 | contig 21618 bp, 16 predicted proteins | sample GEODES005metaG_FD_111479 | JGI IMG/M metagenome (GOLD analysis project Ga0164294, IMG submission 111479) | Oligotrophic lake water microbial communities from Sparkling Lake, Wisconsin, USA - GEODES005 metaG | ecosystem: Environmental > Aquatic > Freshwater > Lake | place: USA: Sparkling Lake...
CTGGACTTGCAGCGTGGCTTCCTCGGGACCGCTGTTCCATTGATGGATCAGATTCACCGGGTAGTTCGGCGCGTGAACCCCGACCAATCCCATGCTGGTCGCTATGGGTGATTCTTCATTGATGATGGCCAGCGTGCGCGTGGCGATCTGCTCGGTGGTTTCGAGTCGCGTGGCGGTCGGTGCGCGCAAACGAAGCTGAAGCTGCCCGGTATCAATCTGCGGGAAGATCTCGGTGCCCAGGAAGGGCAACACGAGGCTGATGGCGAAGACGGTGCCAACGAGATACGCTGGGACGAGGATGTGGCGTGTGGTGATCGAGGGCAGAAAAAGCCAGCGCAGCGCAGACTCGTTCGCGGGCTTGGATTCTGTCTGCGCTCTCGGCTCCCTGTGCCACCAGATGCTGAGCACTGGCACCAGCGTGCTGGAGAGCAAATACGACGCCACCATGGCAAAGCCCACGGCAAGCGAGAGCGGCAAGAACAAGGCTTTGGCCGCGCCTGTCATGAAAAAGCTCGGCACGAACACGGCGAGGATGCACAGCATGGACAGCGAGCGCGGGCCGATGGTTTCCTCCGAGGCATCCAAGACAATGCGGCGCAGGCTGTGACCGTCGCCTTGGTTCATGCGACGGTGGATGTTCTCGATCTCCACCGTCGCTTCATCCACGAGGATGCCGACGGCGAGCGCGAGACCACCGAGCGTCATGAGGTTGATCGAGTAGCCGCCGATCCACAGCGCGAGCACCGCCGCCGCGAGGGCGATGGGAATGTTCAGCACGACGATGAATACGCTGCGCAGATCACGCAGGAAGAGGAGCACCATCAGGCCGGTGAGGCAGGCACCGAGGATGCCCTCCTTCACAAGGTCTTGGATCGCACGGATGATCCAGGAGCTCTGGTCGAACTCGAAGGTGACGTTGATGTCCTCTGGGCACCCGGCTTTGAACTTGCCGAGGTTCGCTTTCACCAGCTCGACCACGCTGAGCGTCGAGGCATCGCTGCGCTTCGTGACCGGCATGTAAACAGTGCGTTTGCCGTTCACGATGGCGATGCTGGTCACAAGGTCGCTGCCATCGCTCACCTCGCCCACATCCCGCACAAAGACAGCGCCTTGGTCCGTTATCTTCAGTGGCACGGCGGCGAGGTCCTGGATGTTCTTCACCACCGCGTTCGTCGGCACAATGGGATAGCTGCTTGGCAACGCGAGATTACCGCTCGGGCTCATCGTGTTCGCCTCAGTCATCGCCTTGACCACGTCGTCCGGCGACAAGCCGTAGGCGCGCAGGCGATCCGGCTTCACATTGATCAAGATGGTGCGCGCGCTGCCGCCGAATGGTGGCGGTGCCGACACACCCGGTAGCGTGGCGAAGAGAGGTCGCACCATGTTCAGCGCGGCATCCTGCATCTGGCCGACGGTGCGATTCGGATTCTCCGTCGAGAACACCAGATTGCCCACGGGCACACTGCCCGCATCGAAGCGCGTGACGAACGCCCCCGGCGTGCCCGGCGGCATGAAGGACCGCGAGCGGTTCACATATGCAATCGTCTCCGACAGCGCCGCCGACATGTCCGTGCCCGGATGGAACTGCAGCTTCATGATCGAAGCGCCCTGAATGTTCTTTGACTCCACATGCTCGATGCCCGCGATGTAGAGGAAATGATACTCGTAGTAGTAGGTCAGGTAGCCCTCCATTTGCGCCGCATCCATGCCGCCATACGGCTGCGCGACGTAGATCGTGGGAATGCCCAGCGGCGGGAACACATCACGGGCCATCTTTTGCACGGCCATCCATGACCCGAGCAGGATCGCGATAACGATGACAAGGATGGTCCAGGGATGGCGGAGAGCGAGGCGGGGGAGCGTCATGCAGGGTCAGTTGCAGAGCCGGGAAAGGACATGCGTTGAGGGTTGGCGACGCTCTCGTTAGCACAAGGGTCGATGGCGGGACAGTGATGACGTGAAGTTCTTGTCCGTCTTTCAGCTAGAGAGTGCCGTGCGTTGTGAGTGCGATAGAAAGACGTTCGGCGAGTGTCTATGAAAATCAGCGCACCGTTTCCACCGCCGGGGTCAGCAATTCCGGCACGGCACCGCGATACTGCGCCATGAACCTCTCCGGCGACACGCAGTTCAGCGGGGCATCCGCATAACCAACGCCAGGGAAAACATACGGGCCCAGGCGAATCTCGAAATGCAGATGCGCGAGGTAGCGTCCGTTCGCGGTGCCCACCGTGCCCAGCCTTACGCCACGCGCGATGACTTGATCCGGCTGCACCAAGATCGAATCAAGATGCGCATACATCGACTGCACGACATCCAGTTGGCCGGTCTCCGCATTCCGCACGCGATGCGCGAGGATGACCATGTTCCCCCACCCTGGCCCTGGCACCCCGCGATACACCACACGGCCGGTCGCGGCCGCATACACGGGATCGCCGAGGTCGCTGTTCATACCGCCAATGCCGTTCAAGTCATCGCCCAGATGCCGCGTGATGCGAAACGGTTGCGCATTGTAAGTCAGCGCGCCGTGCTCCGACCCCATCGGCATGTCCCAACGCACGGCCTCCGGCAGCGTGGCGATTTCGATGGGACTCAAGCGCACCAACGCAGCATCAAAGGTGGGCTTCAGCGACCATGCACGCCACACGATCACCGCCAGCAGGATGGCGGTAGCGACTTGGAGAAAACGAAGGATCAGGCGCATGACGTTCGGTGTTCACGCTTTAGCGTGTTCGGGACGACGGAGCACGCTAAAGCGTGAACACCGAACGCATCAAGCCACACCTGCTTTCTCCGCACAGGAACGGTGCAGACCACTCTTAGCCCTTCGCCCCCTTGCGCCCTGCTCAAAAACCTCTACCATGCCAAGCCCATGGACCCGAAGATCCGCGAACGACTCGAAAGCTACCTGCTCAGCAAAGGACTGCGCCGGACGAAGCCACGCGACATCATCGTGGAGGCCGCCTTCAGCACCACCGAGCATTTCACCGCTGAGGAGTTGCTGGACATGGCTCGCAAGATCGACCGCACGGTCAGCCGCGCGACCGTGTATCGCACGCTCTCGCTCTTGGTGGAGTGCCAGTTGCTGCACGAGATCGACCTGGGCCGCGACCAGACCTACTACGACCCGAACTTCCTGGAGAAGCCCCAGCACAATCATCTGATCTGCAACGACTGTGACAAGGTCGTCGAGTTTGAGGACGAGCACATCGCCGTGCTCGAGGATTGCATCACGCGTCGCCTCGGCTTCAAGCCCACGAACAAGAGCATCCGCATCCAAGCGAACTGCGAAGAGCTGGCCCGCAGCGGCGTGTGCAAGACGCGGAAGTGCGCGGTGAATTGAGGCATCAGCCGAACCTATCAAGCAAGGCTGTAAAGCTGACATGAATTCCTACTAAAGCAATCAACGATTTTGATGTTTGTCTGGGCCGTCGATTTCTGGGAAGATCGTGGCGTATGATAAACCAAGATAGGTTATGGCAGCAGGTCGCTGCTTTTCGGTTCGATAAGACACAGGCAGCTTTTAGCTTCTCGCAAAGGCTGGCAAAGGAAAATGGATGGAGCGTTGGTTATGCCCGGCGTGTGGTGGAGGAATACCGGCGGTTCATTTATCTGGCCATGCGAGCCGGGCACCCGGTGACGCCTTCGGAGCCAGTCGATCAGGCCTGGCATTTGCATTTGGTCTATACCCGATCCTATTGGGATGACCTGTGCCGGGATTTGCTTGGCAAGCCGCTGCACCATGGCCCGACCGAAGGTGGCAAGACGGAGGACGACAAGTTCCGCGACTGGTATCAGCGCACACTAGAGAGCTACGAACGCTGCTTTGGCAACAAGCCACCAGTGGACATCTGGCCCTCAGAGCAAGAGCGCTTCGCCCCGGAGAACCGCTTCCAGTGGGTGAATCGTCGGGATGCTTTCATCCTGCCTAAGCGTAGTGTCAAAAAGGCGCTGGCAGGCGCGGGTGCGATTGGCTTAGCCACTGCCTTGATGGCTTGCAGTAGCGCGGGTGGCGACGGGTCAGGCTCGATGCTGTTTGCGTTCATCGTGCTGATCGTTTTGATCGTGATCATCATCAAGTCTTCCAACTCTGCCGGTCCTCGTGGTCGGGGCAGGAACTCAGACAGCGGATGCTCGACCTTTACCTCCAGTTGCGGCAGCAGCTATTCAGGCTGCTCAAGCAAATCCTCCAACGACACAGATGGACACTCCGGCTGTGGCTCGCATCACGGAGGCTCAGGTTGCTCTAGCGATAGCGGCTCCTCGGGATGCGGTTCTTCAGGTTGTGGAGGTGGAGGTGGAGGATGCGGCGGCGGTGGCGACTAGAGCCGAATCCCAAATTCCTCGCCCACCTTCACGCTTTCAGCGAATGCGACGAGCAACTCGATGACTTGCTGAACATCGGCCATGTCGGCCATTTCGACAACACTGTGCATGTAACGTAGCGGCAGGGAGACGAGGGCACTGGCGATGCCTTCGCGTTGGTTGAAGATCTTGTCGGTGTCGGTGCCGGTGAAGCGTGAGGAGGACTCGTGCTGCAAGGGGATGCCTTGCTTCTCGGCGACCTGCATGAGCTTCTTGACCACGTTCGGATGATTCGCGCTGCCGTGGGTCAATGAGGGACCACCGCCGAGCTTCACCTTGCCGTGCTTTTCTTTGCTGATGCCAGGGCTGTCGGTGGCGTGAGTGACATCGAGCACGATGGCGAGATCAGGCATGAGGCGATGCGCGATCATCATCGCGCCATTGCCGCCGATCTCTTCCTGCACGGCGTTGACCGCGATCACGGTCGAGGGCACGCGCTTCTTTTTCTGGCTCAGGCGCTGCATGACTTCGGCAATGATGAAGCCGCCGATGCGGTTGTCGATGGCGCGGCCCATGAGCTTGTTGTGGCCAATGAATTCGGCAGCGTCGGAGTAAACCATGACGTGACCCACGCGGATGCCAGCCTTGGCCACTTCCTTGGCGCTGTTGACGCCGATATCGACCACCAGCTCATGTGGCTGCGGCACCTTTTCATTCTCGCGCTCGCGAATGTGGATGGCGGTGTTGCCAATGATGCCGCGCACCACGCCCTTGTCGCCCAGGATGTCCACGCGACGACCACGACCCGTGGCGGCATCCGAGCCACCGACGCGATCCACATACATGAAGCCATCGTCATTGATGTGCTTCACCATGTAGCCGATCTCGTCCGCGTGCGCTTCGAACATGAGGCGGAGGCCTTTCTTGTCGCCGCTGTCGAGCGTGGCCCAGGCGGTGCCATAAGCGTCGTTCTCCACGCGGTCGGCGAACTGGCCGATGTGCTTCGCCCACTTGCGCTGGCCGGCGACTTCGAAGCCGGTGGGGCTGGGTGTATTGAGCAGGTCGAGAAGGAAAGTCTTGGAGGCGGCGCTGATGGACATGCAGGGATGAAAGCACCGCGCCGGAGCCGGGCAAGAGCTTCGCACGTGAGGCAGGCAAACGTCTTGACCAGCACGGTCAGTCAAGGCACATAGCCGAGCCTTCGCCGTCCATCCCCAAAGGGCGGCCTTCAGCGCATGACTGCCCCTTTGAAAATCCTCGTGCTTGGTGCCACTGGCCGTCTTGGTCAGGCGCTGCTCCGGAGATACCGCGCCCAGGGCTTGGAGGTCCGTGGCCTCTCACGCGCCCAGGCCGATCTTTCCAAGCCGGAAGCGCTGGCGGTCACGCTAGCGGGCGAGTCCTTTGATGTGCTGATCAACACCGCCGGCATCACGGATGTGGACTACTGCGAATCCCATGCGGCCTCCGCTTTTGTGGCGAACGCCACCGCGCCCGGTTTGCTGGCGGCGCTGTGCCAGGCCCGCGGTGCCCGGTTTGTGCAGCTGAGCAGCGATTACGTGTTTGCCGGCGAGGTCCACACGCCGCGCACCGAGGAGGATGTGACGAAGCCATCGAATGTCTACGGCCAGAGCAAGCTGCAGGCGGAGAAGGCCGTGCTGGCAGCCCAGCCAAACGCCCTGGTGCTAAGAGTGTCTTGGCTCTTCGGTTTGGAAAAGCCGAGCTTCCCAGATCGCATCATTCGCGAAGCACAGGAGCGACTGGACGTCAGCGCCGTGAATGACAAGTGGGCCTGCCCGACCTTTGCTGACGATCTGTGCGAATGGTTGCTCGCCCTGCTGCAGGCACCGGAGGCACGCGGCGTCTATCATGTGGTGAATGCAGGCCACTGCACGTGGCAGGAGTATGGCGAGCGCACGCTGGCCCTGGCGCGTGAGATCGGCATCCCGGTCAAAACGACGAAGGTGCGCGGGCACTCGATGCAGGGCTTCGCCCCCTTCCTGGCGCAGCGACCGCCGTTCACCGCGCTCGACACCTCACGCTTCACGGCAGCGACGGGTTTGCAGCCGCGATCGTGGGAAGCGGCCTTGGAGGATTACTTGCGGCAGAAGTATCTGGCGTAGGCTAAGCGCAACAAGGGGCCTTACCGCCGATACCGCACCTCCACCACCACGCCACCGCCGCAGGGTGCGCCGAAGCGTTGGCCGACTTCGACATCGGGCAAGTAATGCTGCACGGCGCGGTGTTCTTCGCTTTGACTCAGACGACGAGCGATGAGCATGACCACGAAGCCGCCGATGAACAAGCAGCCTGTGAAGATGCCCGCGAACAGCAACTCGCTGCGCTGGAAGGCGTTGCCACGCTGCCGGGCCAGGTTCTCTAGCCGGGTCAGTTCCTTCATGAGCAGGCGCAGGCCGCTGGTGATGGATTCCTCGGTGACTTTGTCCCGTCCCATCTGCTCGGCCACATCGCTCAGCACCGTGATCAGCTGGGGTTCACTGTAGCGCTGCCACAAGTCCGCCGACACGTGCAGGACGGGCAGGCCGCGCGACGAGCGATCCACGCAAACGATCAGGCTTCGCTGCGGCGGATCGCCTGACCAGGCACGCAGCAAAGCTCGGGCTCGCTCCCCAGCGGACATCGTGCCGTCGAGATATGTGTTAGTGTCGATGAATAACTGTATGCTCGTCTGCTGGGCAAAGGCGGCGCGCTCTTGCACCAGCGCCGTCTGAGTCTCGCTCGAGAACACATGCGCGTCATCACGCAGGCCATCCGCAGGAGCGACCGGCAATGCTGCCGCCACGGCAGCGACCGTGCTGAGAACGCCAGTGCTGAGGATCATGCTGCGCGCATCATGCCGCCCTCGCCAGCGGCAGGCAACCCACAAACCACTACTTCGACTGCACCACAGCAGCGGCCACGGGCTCCAGCACTTTTTGCAAAGCGCGTGGATACACGCCGAGCACCAGAATGCCGAGCATCAGGACGATGGCAGTCACACGACTCAGCAGCGGCCAAGTGAGCTTGGCAGCATCGGGCTCGCCTGCCGAATACACGGCCAGGATCGGCTTGAAGTAGTAGTAGAAGCCAGCGGCAGCTCCCACGATGGCGACCGCGACCACCCCGTAGTGCCCGCCATCCACGGCTGCCACGAAGACGAGCAGCTTGCCCATGAAACCGGCGGTCAGCGGCAGGCCGGCCATGGAGGCCAGGGCCACGGTCAGCGCAAAGGCCATGCCGGGATTGCGGCGTGCGAGACCGGTCAGGCTCTTCAAATCTTCACCCACACCCTGGGCACGCAGCGTGCACAGGATCAGGAAGCCCAGCAAGGTCATGGGCAGATAGGTCGCGAGGTAGAAGGCAACCACACCCGCTGCATCCAGCCCAAAGCGCGCCGAGCTGCCGCAGGCCAGCGCCAGCAGCAGGAAGCCCGCGTGGCTGATCGACGAATACGCGAACAGGCGCTTCACGTTGGTCTGGAAGATAGCGGGCAGGCTGCCCAGCACGATGGTCAAGGCCGCTGCCACCAGCAGTGCGTGCAGCACGGGCTCGGCAATGATGGAACCCTCGACCGTGAAGGCCTGGACAACGCGGGTCAGCACCACAAACCCAGCGGCCTTGGAACCGACCGAAAGATAAGCCGCCACCGGAGTCGGCGCGCCTTGATAAACGTCCGGCACCCAGATTTGAAACGGAGCCGCCGCCACTTTGAAACCCAGGCCTGCGAGCAGCAGCGCCGCACCAAAAAGCAAAGGCGCGGCATTGGCATCGGGCTGTTTCAGCGCGATGGCGATGCCTTCGAAGCTGAGGCTGCCCGTTACGCCGTAAATCCATGCGATGCCGTAGACCAGAATACCCGTGCTCAACGCGCCGAGAATCAGATACTTCACACCTGCCTCCAATGACAAGGCGCTGCGCCTTGTGTAGGCCACGAGCACGTAGAACGAAACGGTAACCAGCTCCAGCGGAACAAAAACCGTGAGCAGATCCTTGGCGGAAGCCATCCACATCATGCCAGCGCAGATGATCAGCGGCAGCGCGTAAAACTCGCCGATGCGCGTCTTCACGCCCTCACTGCTGGTGAAGTGCGCCAACACCTTGTCCGAGATGACGGCCAGGATCAGCACCACCAGCGTCGTCACCAGAGCAAAGGTCTTGTAGAACATCGCCAGCGAATCCAGCGTGAAGTGCGGCGCGAGCCAGACCGGCACTTCGGCGCAAGCTCCGCAGCAGGCGGTCAACAGCGTGACCAGGGCCACGGTGGTGGCGGCAATGGCCAGCACCGGGACGACCATGCGGTTCAGCTTGTCGGCGAAGGCATCCAGCGCCAGCAGCACAACGCCAGCCACAGCCAGGCAGATCTCAATGGCAAAGGGGCAGATCATTTCGCGGCAAAGGTGAGGAGGTCCGTGATAAGGGTAGGGCGGCAGCCCACGACGAGCAGCACCGCCGTCAGCAGCAGCAGCGGCAGACGCTGGCTGCCGACAGGATCGCTGATGAAGTGGCCCTCGGCAGCCTTGCCAAAGAACAGGCTGCGATAGGCGCGCAGCATGTAAACGGCGGAGATGACCACGCCCCAGAGCGCCAGGATCGTGGCCCAGTGGATCGGCTTTAGGCCGGCATTCAGATTCAAATTGAAGGCACCGACAAAGACCATCACCTCACCTGCGAAATTGGCCAGGCCCGGCAGGCCAATCGAGGAGAACGTGGCAAAGGCAAACATCACGGTCAGGAAAGGCGCATTCGCCGCCAGACCACCGAGCTTCGAGAACTCCAGCGTGCCGAGTTGATTGCGCATCTTGCCGCACAAGGCAAAGGCCAGTGCGATGCTGATGCCGTGGGCGAACATGAGCAGCACCGCGCCATTCAGGGCGACCGGGCTGCCCGCCGCGATGCCGAGGAAGATGTAGCCCATGTGCATCACGCTGCTGTTGCCCAGCATCGTATCGAGCCGGTTCTGATGAATCGTGACGAGGCCGATGACGATGATGTTGCCCACCAGCATGATCAGCAGCGCCTGCTGCACCCACTCGGCCTTGGCACCCAGCGGCAGCAAAGGCAGCGCGATCTTGATCAAGCCATACAGGCCGAACTTCTTCAGCACGCCCGAGTGCAGCATCGCCACTGGCGTCGGGGCCGCCGCATAAGCCGGGGCCGCCCAGCTATGGAAGGGGAACAAGCTCACCAGCGTGCCAAAGCCCACCAGCAGCACAAAGAAAAGCCAGGCCTGCGTGTCGGCAGCCAGCGGCGCGGTTTTCGCCGTTTCCATCAACGCGTTCAGGTCAAAGGTCAGGCCATTGGAACCACTGAAGTTCAGCACCAGCGCGGCAAGGCCCGCCAGCAGCACCAAGCTGCCTGCCCCGAGATACACCGTGATCTTCCACGCGATGGCACGGCGGTTGGTCGCGTCGCCATGGCCATGCACCGCGATCATCAGCAGCGTGGGAATCAGCGCCAATTCATGGAAGCCATAGATGAAGAACAGGTCCGTGCTGAGGAACGCACCCAGCGCGCCGCCCGCAATCAAGAGCGAGGCCACGTGATAAATCGCGGGCTTGTCGATGATCTGCCAGACCGCCGCGAGCAGCACCAAGCAGGTGAGCAGCGCCAGCGTCAGGCTCAGGCCATCGGCTCCGACAGCAAAGCTGATCGAGGGATTGTCGAGGATGCGAACGCTGTGCGCGAGGTTCACGCCCGCCGCGTGCTGCGAGAGCACGACGAGCAGCACGACCAGGTTCAGCAGCGCAGCGCCACGGCTGATCAGCTTGGCAGGCAGGCCCGCGCCAATCAGCGCGGCCGCTAGCAAGGGGATCAGGATGATGATTTCCAGCAGACTCATGATTCAATCGGTTCAATGGCGCGGCAGCACTTGCGACACGAGGTAGATCGCCAGCAGCAAGCCCAGGCCCAGGGCAAAGGTGTAACCCTGAAGCTGGCCGGACTGCATGGCCCGCGCCGTCTTGCCCACACGGCAGGCGATGGCGGCTGGCAGACGTGCCACCAGGCCGTCCACGAAAATGCTTTCCAAGCCCGTGACCAGCCAGGCCAAGCCATCCTGGAACACCTTCACGATGAAGGCGTAAATCTCGTCGATGTAGAACTTGTTGGCGAAGAGCTTGATGTTGAGCGGGTCCTTGTCCTTGCCGTTGTAGAGGAAGAAACCCAGCCCGGCACCGATGACCACCGCAGCAATCGAGACGGCCATCACGAAGGTGTGTCCCTCGCCGTGATCCGCGTGCGGGACCATGGCTTGCAGACGTCCGCTGAAGAAGCCGTAGCCAGAGAAGATGGCGAAGATCGACAGCAGCAGCAGCGGCGCGACCATGATCATCGGCGCTTCATGCGCATGGCTGGCGTGCTCGGTGCGGGCCTTGCCGAAGAAGGCGACGACCACGCAGCGCGTCATGTAGAAGCTGGTCAGCAGCGCGGTGAAGGCAGAGGACCAGAACAGCCAGCTGCACTCATGATGTGCCGCACCCAGAATCTCTTCCTTCGAGAAGAAGCCGCTCATACCCGGCAAGCCCATCAGCGCCAGCGTGCCGATGGCGAAGGTCAGGAAGGTCGCCGGGGTTTGCTTGCGCAGGCCGCCCATCTTCCAGATGTCCTGCTCATGATGGCAGGCATAAATCACCGCGCCCGCACCGAGGAAGAGCAGCGCCTTGAAGAAGGCGTGGGTGTAAAGGTGGAACATGCCCGCCTCGCCCGCGCCCAGGCCCACCGCCATGACCATGTAGCCCAGCTGTGAAAGGGTCGAGTAAGCGAGGATGCGCTTGATGTCGTTCTGCTGCACCGCCATCAGCGCGGCAAACAAGGCCGTAAAGCCGCCGATGCCCGCGATGATCTGCATGGCCAGCTCGGACTCGACCAGGATGAAGCTCACACGCACCAGCATGTAAACGCCCGCCGCCACCATCGTTGCGGCGTGGATCAGCGCCGACACTGGTGTCGGGCCTTCCATCGCATCCGGCAGCCACACATGCAGCGGCACTTGAGCGGACTTGCCGACCGCGCCCATGAACAGGCCCAACGCCGCAAGCGTCATCACCCACGCTGGCGCGTCATGCAACGGCCCGGAGGTGCTGCCCGCGCTCAGGCTTTCCTTCAGCGCTGCGAAACTGATCTCGCCGTTGCTCGCCGCGAACAGCGTGAGGATGCCGATCATGAAGCCGAAGTCGCCGATGCGATTGGTGAGGAAGGCCTTCTTCGCCGCCTCAGCCGCCGAGGGCTTCTCAAACCAGTGACCGATGAGCAGGTAGGAACTCAGACCCACCAGCTCCCAGAACACGAACATCATCAACAAATTGTCCGCCAGCACGATGCCGGTCATGGAGAACATGAACATGCTCAGGCTGCCGAAGAAGCGGCTCTGCGACTCGTCCTCGCTCATGTAGCCCAGCGAATACACGTGCACCAGCAAGCCGATGAAGGTGACGATAAACATCATGCCCGCGCTTTGCTGGTCGAGGATGAAGCCGATGTCCGCGCTCAGGCCGGGCACATCAATGAAGGTCAAAATCGTGCCAGTCACCGGCTCCGCGCCAAGCAGGATGCAACTAGTGACAAAGCAGATGAAAGCCGAAGCGACGGAGATGGTTTTGCACACGAAATCCCCGACGAAGCGCTTGAGCACCAGGATCGAGAACGCGGCGAACAGCGGCAGCAGCAGGATGAGCGTTACAGCGGATTGTTGATTCATGTCGTGCTCAGCCTTGCAGTTTGGTCACGGATTCCACGCTGACGCTCTGACGCGCGCGGAACAGCGCAACGATGATGGCCAGCCCCACGGCAACCTCGGCCGCCGCCACCGTGATGGTGAAGAACACCAGCGACTGCGCCGAGTAGTCCGGCACGCCGACGGGCGTGTGAAAACGGGTGAACGCCACCAGCGTCAGATTTGCGGCGCTCAGCATCATCTCAAGACACATGAAGATGGTCAAAATATTGCGACGGGCGACGACGCCGGCCAGACCGATCGCGAACAGCACGCCCGCTACGAGCAAGTAGTGATTCAGGGTGATCATGCTTCCTCCTCCTTGCGGTCACGCTTGCTCAGCACCACCACCCCCACCGTGCCCGCCAGCAGCAGCAGGCCGACGATCTGAAGATGCAGCGGATAGTCTTTGAAAAGCGTTAGGCCCATCAGCTTGGCATCGGGCAGGCTGCCAGCCTTCAGGTCGTTGGTGATCGAGGGCATCTTGGCCAGTTCTGGCGCTTCAGCCGCTTTGGCCAGGTCCAGCGCTGGCAGGGGCTTGTCGCCCGCCTTGAAACCATCCAGCACCGTGACGACCTGGAAGGTGAACAGCGCGGCCAGAAACACGCCGCCGACGATCGGCATCACGTTGCCCTTCTTCAATTCCTCGGCCTTGATGTCGAGCAGCATGATGATGAACAGGAACAGCACCATCACCGCACCGGCATAGACGAGGATCTGCAGCGTGCCGATAAAGTAAGCATCCAGGCTGATGAACAGGGCGGCCAGGCCCACAAAGGAGACCACCAGCGACATCGCGCTGGCCACCGGATTGCGCGCCAGCACCACGCCCGCTCCAAAGAGCAGAGTGATCGCGGCAAAGAAGTAAAACAGCAGGGAGGGCATCGGTTTTACAGGAGTGAAAAGTGAAAAGTGAAAAGTGAAAAATCACCCTGCTTGTCGCATGGCTCCCGCTTTTGTTTAGTCCGTGTGGATTCCCTTTTCACTTTTTACTTATGCCTTGTCACTTGAGTTCGTTCCACTTGTTCACCAGACCCACACGCACGCCGCCGATCTCATAGAGCTTGGCTTTGTCATGCACCATCTCGGCGCGGCTCTCGCCGGTGATCGCGTAATCCTTGCGCAGGTAGATGGCCTGCTCGGGGCAGACTTCCTCGCACATGCCGCAGTAAATGCAGCGGATCATGTCGATCTCGAATTCCTTTGGGCGCTTCTCCACCTTCGCCCAGGGGTCATCGCTCGGAATTTCGCCAGGGATGATTTTAATGGCCTTGGGTGGGCAAATAAACTCGCAGAGCTGGCAGCTCACGCAGCGCTCACGACCATGTTCGTCCGTCACCAACGCGGGAGCACCGCGATACCACTCGGGCAGGCTTTCATCCCACTTCTGCTCCGGGTATTGCATGGTCACGCCGTTCTGGCCGCCGCCCAGCACGCTGCGGATGTTCCGCACGGCATGGCCGACAGTGATCTTCAGGCCCTTGAAGAGCGTGCTGATGAACAGCTTCTCATGCCACTTCAGTTTGGGGCGTTGGACAACGATGGTAGCCATGGCAGGGATTAATTCAGCGGGAATGCCCACATGAGCACAGCAGTGAGGATCACATTCAAAAGAGCGACTTCAAACATCACCAGCCAGCCCAGCTTCATCAGCTGGTCATAGCGGAACCGCGGCAGCGACCAACGGATGATGACAAAGAACAAAATGAAGGCCAGCACCTTGGAGGCAAAGGTCACAATGTGGGCGAGGCCGAGCCACAGCGGCGTATGCCCCGCCTCGAAATGGAACTGCAAGCCCGTGAGTTGCGAGAGAAGGGGCGCGAACGGAATGCTCCAGCCGCCGAGGAACAGCGTCACAGCCAAGCCAGAGCCGATGATCATCGCGGCATACTCGCCCATGAAAAACAGAGCAAACTTCATCGACGAATACTCGGTATGATAGCCCGCCACGAGTTCCGTTTCACACTCCGCCATGTCGAAGGGCAAGCGATTCGTCTCTGCAAACATCGAGATCACAAAGATCACGAATGAGATCATCAATGGAATGAACAGCGCCCAGCGGCTGAAATTGCCACCGTTCGACCAGGGTGCCGAATCGCCCCACAGCGGCAGCAGTAGCCAGCCGTGGGCATCTTGAAGGGCGGAAATCTTGCCCAGGTTCAGCTCGCCAAAAATCATCAGCACCGGAATGATCGACAGGCCCAGCGACAGCTCGTAGCTGATCATTTGCGAACTGGCACGCACCCCGCCGAGGAAGGGATACTTGGAGTTCGACGACCAGCCCGCGATCACAATGCCGTAAACGCCCAGCGACGCGATGGCGAAGGTATAGAGCGGTCCCACACTCAGGTCCGCGATCACGGCCTTCACCGGCTGCGCCAAGCCCAGGAAGCTCAGGTCCAGTTCACTGCCGAAGGGCACCACCGCGCAGGTTAGCAGCGCGGGCACCAAGGTCAGCGCCGGGGCCAGCCAGTAGTAGAACGTGTTCACGTTCTTCGGCGTGAAATCCTCCTTCAGCAGGAACTTCAAGCCATCGGCCATCGGTTGGAACAAGCCCCACAGATGAAAATCCTTCTTGAATCCCAACAGAGTGAGCGGAATGCCGACCCGGTTCGGCCCCACGCGGTCCTGAATGATCGCGCTCAAGCGGCGCTCGATCATCACCGAATAAGCCACCGAAGGCAGAATCATGAGGAACGTCAGCCCCACAATCTTCGCCAGGGTCACGGCGATGAGGGTGATGTCGATGCTGCCAAGGATCAGAGTCATTCGGGGGGAGCGGGGATGTAGAGCGATTATCCGAGCGCCCGGACCAGCGGCAACCCGAATTTGTGAAAAATTTCACAAGGCCCGCAGGATCACACCAAAACCCACTTTCTTGCCCGATGGGGGCTGCCTTCATCACCACCTGTGTCCGGCTTTTCTGTGGCGTCGATGCCGGGCCTGGGATAGAAAAGACAGCCTCCCGCCCGGTGGTGACGAGCCCGTTTGCATTCATGAAAGACACCCTGGAAGACCTCGAAACCTTCGTCACGGACGTGATCCTGCACAATAAGCGCGGGCTGCGGGCGATGATGTGCCGGGCGGTGTTCTTCGGCTTGTCCAAGGTCTTCGCCACCCTTGTGTCGTTCCGTTTGTGGCTTTATCAGGAGCGCTACATTCACGATCACCACCTGGGCGTGCCTGTCATCAGCATTGGCAACCTGACAGTGGGCGGCACGGGCAAGACACCGGTCGTGGAGCTGTTCGCCCGCACCTTGCGAGACAAGGGCCGCAGCGTGGCCATTTTGAGCCGTGGCTACAAGAGCAAGCGCCAGCGCAAGACGCCGCTCTGGAAGAAGATCGCGGCAATGTTTCACCTGATCGACAAGCCCCGGGTGCCGCTGCCGCGTGTGGTGTCGAACGCTGAGAAAGTGCTGCTGACCGACGCCTACGTGGCGGGTGATGAACCCTTGATGCTCGCCCGCAACCTGCCCGGCGTGCCCGTGGTGGTGGACCGCGACCGGGTGAACGCCGGCCGTTATGCCATCGAGCATTTCCACGCCGACACCCTGGTGCTGGACGACGGCATGCAATACCTGCGCCTGAAGCACCGGCTCGACATCGTGCTAGTGGACCGCACCGCGCCCTTTGGCGTGAACGGCCACATGCTGCCGCGCGGCACCATGCGCGAGCCTGCCCGCCACCTGAAGCGCGCCAGCTACATCTTCATCACCAAGAGCGACGAGACCAGCAACGAGCAACTCATCCGCCACCTGCGCCTCTACAACCGCGTGGCCGAGATCGTCGAATGCCGCCACCGTCCTGTGTATTTTCAAGACATGCACACGGGCGAGCGCCTGCCCATCAGCGTGGTCAAAGGGAAATACGTGGGCGCGCTGTCCGGCATCGCCGTGCCCGAGAGCTTCGAAAACGGCCTGCGCAAGCTCGGTGCGGAAGTCGAGGCCACCATCCGCTTCTCCGACCATCACCGCTTCGAGGAGCGCGAGATCAAGCCCTTCATTGAGCGCTGTATTCGCCGCGATCTGGAATACATCGTCACCACCGAAAAAGACATCGTCCGCTTCCCGCCCCTGCCGCGTGGTGATGTCCCGATCATCTACATGCGTGTGGAGATCGAAATTCTGCGCGGGCATGAGGTGTTTGAAAAAATGATCCGCCTGATCACCGAGCCGCGTTCGGTTCCTGCTGGTGTGCTCATGCCAGCAGTGGCGGTGACGGCATGAAAGCTGAGAGGAAGAGTGCTCCGTGCTCAGTTCTCAGGCACTTTCACCTTTACCCTCCACCGCTATTAAGCCGTAGTGCCGCACGAGACGGCGGCGCTCCCAGTCCTGAGCCTTGATCCTTGAACCCCAAGTAAAATATCATGAACAAAAATCCAATAACGGCGGAAAGAGAGCCAACGAAGAAAACCGCGCGTGTGCGCTGGTGGTGGATCGCTGGTTTTGCGCTAAGTGTCGGTTGCTTGGCTGGCGGGGGAACGAACAGCTTGCCGTTCGGGGTTGCCACAAGTTTGGCGGGTTTCATTCTGCTCGCATTCGTGCAGAATGGCAGGCAAGCAAAGCCGGATGCTTGGCAAAGGGTGAAGACTGAAGAAGCGAAAGAATATTTTGCCCGGCAAGCGGCTCCGCGATCACAGATCGGCTTGCTTGGGTTCTGCCTATTAATGATCGCCGCGTTCCTGACTTTTAATGGATTGATCATGGACACCAGTGTTAGGACGTGGGGCGGGCAAGTAGTGCATAATCTATCCCTCGCGCATCAGCAGACGCTCTTGCTTGGTGCAGCAGCCGTGTTCTTCATCGGTGGCCTGATTTGTGTGATCAGCAACCACAAGCGCTAGCCCTTCGCACTGAGCACTTTTTACTCTATCCCTCCATGTCTTTGAAACTCATCCGCCTCCTGCTTGCTGCGTTCCTCGTGCTCGAACTCGCCGTCGCCTTCCTCGGCCCCGATGTGGCGGCAGCAAAGCAAGCGATCGCGGAAGCCGACGCCCGACAGGCCACACCGTCCTGGGAGCATGATGTCGATGTGGGCATTCACTACGCCGCGCTGATCAATGCCGCGCTGCTGGTGGTTTTGCTGCTCACCTCCGGGCTGTGGGCGCGGCCTTTTGTGTCCGTGCCCGAGGCCGATCCCTTGCTGCGTGAACGCCCACCGCTGTGGCAGCGCCTGGGCCTGCCCGTGCTCATGATCATTGGCTTCAGCACGATTTACGGCACTACGTCTTTCGCCTCGAAGAGCCTGTGGTGGGACGAGCTGTGGGCCATGAAGCAGTGCGTGCACGGCCAGTGGAAGGCGGACAAAAAGAACCCCGAGGAGCTGAAGTTCTCCCCCACCACTTGGAAGCGCTGCGCCTTTTATTATCAGAAGCCCACGAACCATGCGCCGATGTCCCTGGCGCAGAAGGCCAGCCTCAGTGTCTGGCGCGCCGCCACCAGCGCGCAGCCGCATGAGTTCAGCGAGCTGGCCGTGCGCATGCCCGCACTGGTCGCCAGCGGCATCGCCGCGCTGTTGCTGATGCGCCTGTGCGGGGCGGCGCAAGGCGCGGCCATCGGCGGCTTGCTACTGCTCGTGCATCCCTGGCACCTGCGCTACGGCGTGGATGCGCGGGCCTACGCCTTCGTCGTGCCGCTGTGCCTCAGCGCTATGCTGGCCGCGCGGACGATCATCTTTCAACGCGGTCGCAAACCCGGCCCCTGGGTCTGGCTGGCGCTCAACCAAGCCGTCTGGGTCTGGGTCTATCCCTACGGTGCGCTGGAGGTGCTGGCGATTTTTGTCGTGCTGGCCGTCTTCCTCTGGCGCGGAGAAGACAACCTGCCCGACAAGTTCACTGCGCTCCAGCGGGTCGTCGTCGCTCATGTCTTCGCCGGCATGATCTGCATTCAGGCTTTCCTGCCCAATTTCATGCAGGCGCGCCACTGGGCTGGCCAGGAAGATCAAGGCCATCAGCTCGACGCCCGCATTCTGAAGGACACGCTGAGCAACGTCGCCTTCGGCATGAACTGGAAAGGCCCGCCACTGGGCTCGCCCGAGGGCGCGGGGCTCACCGGCTTGGTTGATGAACTGGGCTCCGAGCCGGTCGCCTACGGCGCGCTGGCGCTCATGCTAGGACTGTCGTTGCTGGGCATTCGCTGGGCCGTCAAAAACCAGCCGCGCACCGGCTGGCTCATCGCCGCGCCGCTCATCAGCGGTGTTGGGCTGGCCTGCTTGGCCACGCTCGCGAATACTTATTACTATCCGCGCTTCGCCATCGCGTTGCTCCCCGTGTTTGTCGCCGGGCTTAGCTTCACGGGCCAGTTGTTCAGCGTGTGGACACAAACCCAGCGCCGCATCGTGCTCGGCGTGATGGTCGTCTTCATCCTGCTGACCAACCACCAGCGCGGCGTGCTCATGGCGCGGCCGTATGCAGGCATCCAGCAAGCCGCGCAGCTCGTCTCGAACTGGCCGACGAAAGACAAGCCGCCGCTGGTCGCTACCTTCGGCCTGGGGCGGGAGGTCTTCACCGTCTACTACCCGCGCTCTGTCGATGCTCTCTACCCCGCCGATCTGGACAAGCTCCGCGCCCAGGCCAGGGCTGAAGGACGAGATCTGCTCATCGTGCAGGGCTACACCTACTTCCACCGCGACAAGCTGCCCGAGGGCATGAAGGTGCTGGCTGACCAAACGCAGTTTGAGGAAGTCGCCTCGTTCCCCGGCATCGAGCCGGACTTTTTGTTCCGCGTGCTGAAGGCGAAGTAGCACAATCCTATTTGTTCCGGGCGCAAGAATACCGCCCCATGCCCCTTTATCAGACGGATGCTCCGCTCCCTCCTGCCCTTGCTCGCCTTGCCCCTTTTTGCGGCGGACCCCAACGTGAAGCCCGATGATGTGGCCGGGAACGAGGAGGTCAAAAAGATCATGGAGTCACGCCCAGGGCGCGGCGTGATGCGCGACGACACGCCGCCGCAGAAGCCGGAGGACGCGGTGAAGTTGTTCAAGACTCGCGGCGATGTCGCCATCGACCTCGTTGCGCATGAGCCTGACGTAACGCAGCCACTCTACATGAGCTTCGACTCGCGGGGCCGCCTGTGGGTGGCGCAGTATCGCCAGTATCAATTCCCCGCCGGGCTGAAGATCGTCAGCTATGACCAGCACCTGCGCGCGAAGTTCGACAAGGTGCCCCAGCCTCCGCCGCTGGGCGTGAAGGGCGCGGACCGCATCTCCGTGCACGAGGATACCAATGGCGACGGCTTGTATGACACGACCAAGATCGTCATCGACGGCCTGAACATCGCTACCGCCGCGATCAAGGGCGCGGGCGGGATTTGGGTGATGAACCCGCCTTACCTGCTGTTCTATGCCGACGCGAATGACGACGACATTCCCGATGGCGACCCCAGTGTGGAACTCAGCGGCTTTGGCTTGGAAGACACGCACAGCGTCGCTAGCAGCCTGCAATGGGGCCCCGATGGCTGGCTTTACGGAGCGACGGGCAGCACGACGACGGGCGATGTCAGCAGTGCCACGACCAAGCATGTGAAGTGGGAAGGTCAGCACATCTGGCGCTTCCACCCGAAGAAGAAGACCTTCCAAATCTATGCCGAGGGCGGGGGCAACACCTTCAGCCTGGACATCGACAGCAAGGGCCGGTTCTTCAGCGGCACCAATGGCGGGGGCACACGCGGCATGCACTACGAACTCGGCAGCTACGGCGTGAAGAACTGGGGCAAGCATGGCCCGCCGATGAACCCGTATGCCTTTGGCTTCCTCGAACACATGAAGGGCGAGGGCGACAAGCGCCGGTTCCCGCAGGCCTTCGTCATTTATGAAGGCGGCGTGCTCGGCAGGAGCTACGAGGGCCGCATCATCGCGCCCAACGCGCTGGCCAACCTGACCTACGTCAGCGAACGAATCGCCGAGGGCTCCACCTTCCGCACCAAAGACGCCGAAGACCTCATGAGCACGAGCGACCGCTGGTTCCGCCCAGTGGATGTGAAGGCCGGTCCCGATGGCTGCGTGTATATCGCCGACTGGTATGACACGCGGCTCAGCCACGTGAGCCCCGTCGATGACTGGAGCAAGGGCGATGGCCGCATTTACCGCGTGCGCCCCAAGAGCGGCGCGCCCGTGCTGAAGCCCTTCAATCTGCACACCGCGAGCGGCGACGAACTTGTCGGTTGCCTGAGCCACAGCAACAAATGGTTCCGCAAACAAGCCGCGCTAGAGATCGGCTGGCGTGAGCTGAAGGACCTCGCTCCGAAGCTCAAAGACCTCGCGCTGAAGCAGGACAATCCGAACGCGCTGGATGCCCTGTTTGCCCTGCATCAAGTCGGTGCGCTCGATGATGAAACGAACACGCGGCTCTTGCAGCACGCTGATCCATATGTGCGCCGCTGGGCCGTGCGGCACACCGTCACAGAGATGAAGTCCACGATGGATGCACTGCCGAAGCTTGCTCAATCAGAACAGCATCTGGAAGTGCAAACGCAGCTCGCAGCCTCTGCCAAGCGCCTACCAGCGAGCACCGCGCTGCCCATTCTGAATGCTTTGCTCAGCACGAAGGACGAGCGCTTGAAGCTCATGCTCTGGTGGTTGCTGGAAGCGAAGTGTGAGTCTGACCGCGACGCCGTGCTTGCGCTTTTTGAAGACAAAGCCGCGTGGAAAGCCGAGACACTGGTCCAGAATCTCGCCAAGCGCTGGGCCATGGCGGGCGGCGATCTGAATCTGCAATCCTGCACCAAGCTGGTCTCCATCGCGCCCGACAACAAGGCACGTGGACTCGCGATTGCCGGCATCTCAGAAGCCTTTGAAGGCGGTGAGCTACCAGTGCTGCCCGAAGCCTTGGCTAAGGCTCTGGGCGATTACTTGAAGCAGCAAAGCGGAGGCGATGTCACGCTCGCGATTCGCTCCGGCGACAAGGACGCGATCAAGAAAGGCCTGGCTCTGCTAAAGGACAAATCCGCGCCCGTGGCCAAGCGTGCGGCGGTCGCTCTGGTCTTCGCCGAACTCGGCAAGAAGGAAGCGCTGGAAGCCATCGCGCCCGTGTTCAGCGCAGGGGGCAATGAATCGCTGAAGCGCGCCTTGCTGCCGGCGGTGGCGAAGTTTGATGATCACAAAATCATCCGCGCGATGCTGGATGGCTGGGAGCAGCGCATGGCCGGCAATGAACAGCTGCGCGAGGCCGCGCTGCGCCTGATGGCAGGCCGCAAGGAATGGGCGAAGATGTTGCTGGCCCAAGTCGATGCCTGGCAAGTCCCGGCGAAGCATTTCACGCCCGATATCGTGCGCCAGCTCTCGGTCTTCAACGATGAGGAGATCAATGCCGCGATTGAGAAACACTGGAAAGGCTTGTTAGCCGTCGCCCCCACCGAGGAGATCACCAAGGAGGAAGCGCGACTCAAGACCGTGCTCAAGGGCGGTAGCGGCGACGCAGCGAAGGGGAAAATCATCTTCAGCCAGCGCTGTGCCGTGTGTCACAAGCTCTTCGACGAAGGGAACGTCATCGGTCCCGACCTCACCGGCTACGAGCGCGGCAGCCTCGACTTCTGGCTGCACAACATCCTGACGCCCAGCCTGGAGATCCGCGAGGGCTTCGGTGCCTACATCGTGGAAACCAAAAGCGGCCA
>Ga0164294_10001509_pt1 | contig 21608 bp, 18 predicted proteins | sample GEODES005metaG_FD_111479 | JGI IMG/M metagenome (GOLD analysis project Ga0164294, IMG submission 111479) | Oligotrophic lake water microbial communities from Sparkling Lake, Wisconsin, USA - GEODES005 metaG | ecosystem: Environmental > Aquatic > Freshwater > Lake | place: USA: Sparkling Lake...
TCTGCGACGGACAGTACACCGAAGAAGAATATCCCAACCGCCGCGGTTGGGGCCACGGCACCCCTCAACTCTGCCTCCGCGAAGCCGTCTCTGCCCAAGCCCATCGCCTTCTCGTCACCCACTTTGATCCCACCCACTCCGATGCTTTCCTCACCAAAATGGAGCAAGATTTTAAAAAGTCCGCTCAAGCTACTTCCGTCCAAGTCGCCTTCGCCCGCCAAGGTCAAACCCTCGACCTTTAAAAAACTAAGCTCCCCTACTCAACCTCGGTCGCGCCCGCCGCTGGGGTCACTTCTGTATCCAACTACGAGCCCCGCTGCATACTTCAGGGCCGATTCAGGATTGGAATATCAACAGCTTCAATGGAGAATATTTTCTTTAAACCCGAATTTTTTCGCTAACTTTAGGCATGCAGGCAATGACTGAATTCCCTCTGATGTTGACGAATGGAGAACAGAAGATGCTGCCACGCAAATACCCCAGAAAAGTGCTTCTTTAGGAGATTTCCCTTCGTGCCAAGCATATAGAACCCCTGCAGCAAAGGCGTCTCCCGCACCTACAGTTCCACGTTGCTGCCTAGCTGGCACCCGAAGAGAAGATTGAAACCATGCCTGCCCACCGGACCCGATGGCAACAGCCCCTTCGGGAAAGTGAAGAAAGACGATTTTCCTAACGCCAAGTCGCAATATGCGTTGCCCCATGGGAACGAGATTTCGTCCTATCAATCTGGTCCCGCGACGAGGTGAAATACCAGTCAACTGACCAGCCTCAAACTCGTTGCAGAAACAAATATCTACCTGCGGGAGTGCGATTTTTACCGACGAAAGATTCCTCATCGATTCCTCGCTTGCCAGATCAATGGAGGTAATCAACCCAGCTCGCCGTGCGTTGGTGAGCACCACGCTGGCTCCAGTCTTCCCTGTCGGACCAATCTGATCCAACCGATCTAAAAGAAGGAGGTATCCAAGATGAAAGATTTTCGCCTCAGTGCTCCGAAAAGAGAAATGCTTCGGACCGAGTAAGGCATTGGCTCCACGGGAATGAAAAAAGGTCCGGCGCCCTGTTGATTTTACCGTCATGACTTCCGTGGTCGATGTCGAAGCATGCCCTGTTCTCCTTACCTGACTCGCACGAATTTTATGCTTGGCACATTCTTTCTGAATCCAATCTCCCGATGGGTCTTTCCCGACAAGTCCTACTCCTTCCAAAGGAAACGGAACACATAATCGGCTTAGATCTTTGAGAACATTAAAGGGAGCACCCCCGTTGCAATAACCCTCGTTGAGGATGTTGGCTAAATGATCCTGCGCTGGATAAGAATCGATGATTTTAATTCGATCGAGAATCCAGTTTCCTCCTGCAAGGATTCCTTTGCGCTCCACCGACGACTTGGGTTTATTCCTAGATTTTTTCGCCATAGAATCATGAAAAGATGTCAGACAGTTTCAGTCAATGAGACTGCCGTCCGTTGGGAGTGGGATTGTAAAGCTGCCGCAAAGACTTCGTGGCTCTCGACCGCTTCCTTGGGGGTCACACAACCAAATCGATCTCCCAGCAACCCTGCGCGCTCGCTGGCAAAGGCAGCGAGCATCTGCTGAAGGATATCAGGGAAACCTGGTTCAAAGTTCCCACCAGTCACGGTTTTGAACGGGGTGGAAAAACCCAAGTCGATCCTTCGCCAGGACTGCTCCTTACCTCTTTCAAAAAGCCAAAGTGCTTTCACATCCTTTGTCGAGAAACGGGCTCCTCCGTCCGTACCCAGAACTTCAAAAATCCAGCTGTTGGTCTCCCCAGGAGCCAGACGCTTCATTTCCAGACGCAGAGGAATCTCGTCCCCTTTGACCACCACGTCTGTATGGAGAGTGGCATTATCCCACGTGTCAGCCGGTGCCATCCCCCCTTTACCGTCGGGTCTCTCATGATAGATTTTTTGTAGTTGGGCATAAACCCTTTTTGGCTTCCATCCCAGACGCAGGGGAAGGTGCATGACATGCATTCCTAAATCTCCCATCACCCCAATCTTCCCACAGGTCGTATTTTGCCGCTTCCAATTGATCATTTTAGACGGATCCAGATCGCTGGAGTGAAGGAAGGCGGAACGCGCTTCGATCGGGCGACCGAATTGCCCATCCCGAGCTAGGGCAAAGACCCGTTGGGCGCCCGGTAAAAAGGGAAATTCGGAACTACACCGGACAAATCGTTTTAGGTCGGAAGCTTGCCGCGCAATCGACCTAGCGGCTGCCAGATCAATTCCGAAAGGTTTTTCCGCCAATAAATCTTTGCCTGACTTTAAGACGTCCGAATACAACTTTTCGTGAAGGTGATGCGGTACCGCCACATAAACCGCATCTACGTCGTCTCTCTTCAATAACTCAGCGGAATCAGCCGTTATAAGTCGAATCGTTGGAATCTTTCGAAACCATTCCCGTGCGGACAATTGAAGATCACACACCGCTGTAATTTCACAACCCACCCCCACATCCTCCAGCGCACACCAACGACTGACCGCCGAAGCGACTTCGCGGCCCATCAACCCTCCCCCAATAATGCCCAAGCGGAGTGTATTCAATTTGCTTTTAGTTGTAGGGCCGCCTGTTTTGCGGTAGCCCCGTCATGCACGATCGACATAAGGGCGGCCACCATACTCGCAGGAGAGGCGTGCTGGACCACGTTCCGTCCATAGACGATTCCAGAAGCACCCTGTTTCATTAAACATTCGGTACGATAAAGGATTTCGTGATCGGGGGCCCGACCCCCACCTCGAACGAGCACCGGGATCCCACCCGCAACCCGAATGACCTCATGGTAAGCAAGGATATCATCGGTGGGATCGGCTTTGATCAAATCGGCTCCAAGCTCAACCGCCTGACGAACCAAGTGCTGAATCTTGACCCCATCCCCGTCGACCATATATCCCCCCGCTTCGGAGTTGGGGCGAAAGACAAGGGGCTCGACCATCATGGGCATGCCGTATCTTTCGCTTTCTAATTTGAGTGCGGAGATATTTTTAATGCACTGATTCGTAACCTCAGGCGCACCAGGAATTTGAATCAGATTCACACACATGCAGGCCGCATCAAGTCGGACAGCCTGGAGGGCGGGTTCGGCGATCATCGCACTCAGCGGTTCCTTTGGCAGATCCCGACCATAGACATTCGCAACGTCCGTGCGGAGAACGAGGGACGGTTTCTGGCGTCCAGGGATTTTCTGAAGATGCCGAGCCTGCCCGACCGTCAGTTGTACCGCATCGGGGCCCGCACGCACGACGGTTTCTACCGCACGCTCCATGTCCTCAATTCCCTCAAGAAAGCCGGGCTGGTTAAAAAAACCGTGATCGATGGCTACGTCAAAGCAGCGGCCCGATTTGGCATTGAAAAGACGATTGAGACGATATGGCTTCATAAGATTCCTTAGTGCATTTCCACTTCTACCCGGCCCAACCCACTTCGGAGGTAGTGAAAGTGAACATCAGGGTGGTCCGCTAAAAGAGACATCGGAACAGAGGAATCCGGCAGGCGCTCCGAAATCATCAAGGCCGTCAGGCGAAGACCGAAAGGATTGTCATGGTGACCGGGATGCCAAATCGAGACTCGATCCGCTTTCCACGTTTCGACCGGCCCGACGGTGGCTGCATGGGTTGGCACAAGAGCGACATTGCCCCCCCCACTGGTCCGGGCATTTTGCATAATCGTCACCGGGTGAAGCTTCACTTTACGGGTGGCCAAACGGCGATATTCCTCCGGGGATGGAGGAGCATCCATATATTTTCCTTTTCGCTCGACTGGGTCATTAAACGCCCAGTGTTTAATCTCCCCTTGCCCCCCCTGCATAACGACACAACGAATCTCATCGTAGCTTTTCTTGTACGCACTCAGATCCCCAGTGGGGAAATGCAGATTCTTTTCCGGAATCGAAAGATGTTTTTCGAGTCGGTTGAAGCAAAGGTCCTTGTCTGCCTTGGCGAAAGAAAGCGGATGCGCCCCTGAGACAGTCTCCTCATCGATCACCCATTCGTCCATCCCCCAGAAATGAGCATCGTGTTTTTGCAGGTTTAGTCCCAGAGCGTTCACCATCTGCGCCACGACGGGGAGCTGTTCGGTCGGACCGATCGGTCCGCAGATACCCGCCGGATTATCCGAAGTACTCATCCGCCACGCTTCGATGTATTCCAGCGCCTCGGCTGCATAAAATTCTTGGAGGTTCTCGTAAAAATGAATTGTAAAACCTGGTCGTCCCAATCCGTGGAGTTTCTTTTCATCGAGGCGAGCCGCATCGGCCAAGAGGCTCGGATCGAGCGTCGTGTAGTCCCACCAATCGGGAGCGAGTTTACTGATCGGGCGCGCCATGGGTATTCACCTTTACAGTTCCTGGATATCTTGAAAACAAGTCGACCATCGGGTTGAAGTGTTCTGCAGCAAAACCAAGGTGAGAATGTTGTCGCCAGCCTTCGGCAAATTCAAATTTTTCACTCATGCGGCCGACCTCGCGGCTCATATTTTCCATGGTATCAAGATAAGCATTTATTCCTTGAGTAAGATCAAGCCATGCTTTTTGGGATGCATGACAAGCGAGCATTGCACGTTTGCGGGCAAGAACCATCCCAATATCAGTGAATAAATCAGGTGCGATTTTTTGTCGCAATCCATCCTGCAAACCATGAGGGAGTGCGTGATACAATGCCACTGGCTTGTCGTAAGGAGCAACCCCCGGGTCCGTTCGGACGTTTTTCATTCCTCGAACAAAAGCTCCCGTCACCACCAGTCGTGCCGCATTCTGGTGATCTTCCATGTAATCCTGAGGCGAATGAGTCAGGATGATATCAGGCTGAATTTCTCGAATGACCGCTCCTACCTTCTCCACGGATGCTTTGTCGTAGAAGATTTCGAGATCCTCAAAAAGCGGGGGATGGCAGGTACCGGCGGCGAGGGCCGCAGAGGCCTGTGCCTCCTGCCAACGACAGGTAATGGTTTCCTGTCGCGAGAGATCTTGGGAACCACAGCACCCGTTGGCGAGGTTCCAGAGATGGATATCACAACCCGCATCTTTCAGACGTAGAAGTGTACCCGCCATCATGAATTCGATGTCATCGGGGTGGGCTGCGGCGGCAAGGACGATCATACAATCAAAGGGCAAGAATGGCGTCCATCGCCCTTGACGTATTATGAATCAGCACCTCAGGACAGTGCTTGTAAAACGGAACGGGTGGGATCATCTCGGCCGCGACCCATCCATCGTAACCCACGTTGCGCAGAGCTCCCAACACCGCCGGCCAGTTTACATCCCCAGAAAGAAGGTCACAGAACCCATCGACTGTCCCTACGTTGCGCCGATAATCTTTCAGATGAACACGCTTGATTCGCCGCCCGAGAATTTCGATCCACTGCTCTGGGTAGCCGAAGGCAAGTGTGTTAGCCACGTCAAAATAAACTCCAACATTTTTACTGCTGAACTGGTCGACAAACCCACGCATCTCGATAGGGCTAAGCAGGAATTTATTCCAGACGTTTTCCACCGCAATCGTGATCCCAGCCTTTTCGGCGGCGGGCAGCGCCCCCCGAATGAACTCCGTCGCACGTTCATACGCAAGGTCGTAGCGAACGATTTCCGCTCCTGGAATAAAGTCGACTCCCACCGCCCCGGGCACCACCAGAATCGTGTCGATGCCCAAAATCTCCGCACATTCGATCTGCCTATGTAGAATCTTTTTGGCTTTTTCCCTCACAGCAGGGTCTGCACTGGCGGCATTGGCCCCCCAGTAAAGAAAAGACATAAGGCCGCTGAGTTCGAGGCTGTGCTTTGCCGTAAGAGCGCGGAACGCTTTGAGTTCCTCATTGGTGCTTTTTAGATTTACGGAACCGTCCTCGCTGAGGTCGATCTCAAATCCCTTGAACCCAGCCTTCTTGGCGAGGACAAGTTTTTCCTCAATGCTCCAGTTTCCGTAAAAACAACAACTACTAACTGATTTTTTCATAAAGGGATCTTTTAGCTTTTTGTGATTTTGACCGTGCGCCTAGTGGCGGCGGAACGGATTTCGCAAAGGACGATGGCGAGTGATTCTGCCGCCTGATCCCCGGTGGCGATCATCGGTGCCTTCTTTTTCTCGAGACACGCGATGAATGCAGCAAGCTCGTTATAATATCCCCCGAGGGATGAGAGATTGCCCACGCTAGTCGAGGATTCGCCCGCGCCGGGATTCACATAAGCCAGGGCCTGCTTTTTTCCGTCTCCGATTGTCACCGTCAGCGTCGGGCTGGCTCCGCTATTGAACTCGACAGCTCCCCGCTCGAAGACCGCCTGAAACGCCATCTGGAACCCCCACTTTTTCGGGTAATTCCAACCACCCTCGGCAGTTACCGCCACGTTTTTGAAATGGTAGGTCGTGAAAATGTGGTCCCAACCAGAAACCCCACGCGAACCGCGGGAGGTAACCGCATCCGGCTTCCCCAGCAAATGGCAGACATAGTCCGTGTCATGAATGTGTAGATCCAAAACCGATCCCCCGGAGCGGGCCTCTTTGAGTATCCAATGATCGACGCTGTGCATCGGTAGGCCAGAGCGCCTTTGCATAGAGAGGCTCAGTAATTTGCCCGCTTTCAGGGATTTCACGAACGCTTCAAAAGCCATGTACTCCGGCCAGAATCGGATGCACTGGCCGACCTGGAGAAAAACCCCCGCCTTTTTTGCGGCCGCTGCAATTTTCCGTCCTTTTTCTTTCGTCAGTGCGAGAGGTTTTTCGCAGAAGACATGTTTTTTAGCTGCGATGGCCTTCAACGCGAAGGTGGCATGCAGATCGGTCGGCAGACAGACATCCACTACATCCACCGCTGTGGCCTGGAGCATGGCCTCGAACGTTCCGAAAACCGGCGCTTCAATCCCAAGCTTGGCGAGATGACGCCTAACCTTGGCCGGGTGCTTATCCACAACCGCCACGAGCGTGGCGTGACGCAACTGCTGGTAGATCTGGGCATGCATGGTTCCCATGAACCCCAGTCCGATGATGGCGACTTTTTGCATAAGGTTTAGCGTAAGGAAATCCGTTTCCCTAAGGTGGCGGAGTCAATCTCAGCCAGAACAAGATCGAGCGATGCGCTGGCTTGTTCCCCAGTGCTGATGGTCACTGGTTCCCCGCGCCCCAGACACCTTACAAAATAGGCAAGCTCGTGATAGTAGCCACCGAGCTTCGATATTTTTTCGACATCGGCCTGAGTTCTACCGGTAGGGAGTGGCAGGACCACAGCGGAAGGAGCAGAGTCACCAGCGGTAAGGATAAGCGTCGGCTCTGTTCGAGAATCGTAATCAAGGGCGGCTCTTTCAAAGACAGCTTGGAATCGCATTTGGAACCCCCATTTCTTCGGATAATTCCAAGCGCCATGGGCCGTCACGCTCAATAATTCATATTCATATTGCGTCGAGATACTACTCCAACCGGTTTCATCGCGAATGCCTTGCGAAGTGACGGTCTTGGGCTGACCCAGAAGGGAAAGAAGAAAGTCAGTATCGTGAATGTGTAAATCGAGCGCAGCTCCCAGGCACCGCTCCGGCTGATTGACCCAGTTTTGTACACTAGAATTAGGCCGACTGCTGCGGCGATCCATGGATAGAGAAACAAGACGCCCATGCTCGCCAGAGTCCACCAGCCTCTTCAGCTCAAGATACTCGGGCCAGAAAAGAATGCAGTGACCCACCATAAACTGAAGATCCTTACTGCGTGCCGCACGGACCATGGCAAGCGCGTCCTCCCGCTTGAGGGCGATAGGTTTTTCACAAAACACATGTTTTCGCTTCTCGAAAGCCTGAAGCGCAACTTCGCAATGTAGGTCAGTCGGTAAGCAAATATCTACAACAGAGAATTCCAAGCTTCCGACCGCCGAGGCGAAATCTAGAAAGACTGGTAAATCGACTACCCCGTGAGAAGAAAGCTTCTGACGAATCGCTTCCCCTTGAGGATCGACCACACCCACGATTTGCGCATCAGGCAGGAGTCGATAAACGTCGGCATGCATCGCCCCCATCGAGCCGAAACCAACCAGTAAAATCTTTTGAACCGTCGAGAAGATGCCCGATACTTCTACTTCCCTACGACCTAAAGGCTGAGAGTTTTTCACCTTCATGGATCAATGGAGATGACGCGTCCCGAGCGGCGGGCTTCTTCCGCAGCAAAAACAATCCGATGGGAATCAAGCGAGGCTTTGGCAGATGTCAGTGGGACGCTACCTGGGGTTCGGAAAATCTGAGACAGTGCCTCGATAATCAGTTTATCCGCACCTCCATGACCAGCATTTACGGCTGGAAGATCGAATCGCTCATAGGCATTGGATCGAAACGTCTTCACCTCGACCCAATTTCCCTTGTAGTCACATGTGATGACCCCATCGGTGCCATGGATGCGCGTCATGCGTTGATTGATACGTGCATTAAAGGCTGTGACCGTAAAAGTAGCCACGATCCCTTGATCGAATTCAAGAGCAACCACCTGCCGATCGACGGCGGTATTGTCGCAGCGAAAAACGCAACGCCCATAGGGCCCATGATTCAATGCCTGAAGAATTTCTTCTGAGGAGTTGCCACATCCGAGGCTGGAATTATAGACACGGCTCAGATCAACATCTGTCGCAGAGTCTGCATATTGAATCGACGGATTAAGCACAGGCATTCCCTCGAGGTGGATTTTCTTGGCCGAGAATGGACACTCGGGCTCCACTAGGCATCCTTGCGTGCAACGATCCGTCGCCCCCTTGGGCTCCGAGGCGCGGGTAAAATAAGATAGGGAACCAAAGGACGAAACTCGGAGACAGCGCTCGTCTGCAAACCATGCAATCAGATCTAGATCATGGCAGCATTTGGCCATCAGAAAAAATGTCGAACTCTTCTCGTTCCTCCACTGCCCGCGGACAAACATCGAAGCGAAAAAAACAGGATCCAGCGCTTCTACGTGGTCGATATTGACGATACGGCCAATGGCCCCCTGGTTAAGGAGAGCTTTGACTTTTTGATTCACTCGATGGTAGCGGAGGACATGGCAAACAAGAACCGTCTTGCCCGTTTCCCTCTGCGTTCGCTCGATAAGCTGACAATCCTCCAATGTCGTTGCCATCGGTTTCTCCAAGAGCACGTGGTAGCCTTTCCGGAGTGCTTCGACGGCAGCACGGACGTGGTCCTGATCCATTAACGCCACCACGATCATATCCGCAATGCGGGGTGCGGCCAAAAATTCTTCAGAGGAGGAAAAAATCTTTCCAGCCTTGATCCCATGGCAGTTCGCAAACGCTTCCCGACGGCCAGGATCACTCTCGGCAACTGCGACCACCTCAAAAGCCCCTCCCGTCAGCACCATCTGCTCTGCATAGGCGCGCCCACGGTGGCCAGCCCCAAGGACGGCTACAGTAATCGGGTTGGATGGAGGAGTCATTTCCTTGTATCTGACATGTTAGTATTTAAAAGTCACGCTTTCAATTCGCCTTACCTCTGTACTTCTCTTACGATCGTTGAAGATGCTCCGTCTTAAAGCTAAAAATGTAGGTGCGCAGGAAACTCTTACAGAAATATGTGTGAGTTTGATTCTTAAGCTGATCCGTACCGGACAGATCCCCATGGGTAGCCGAGTCAGTGAGGTACTACTCTCCCGCCGCTTGAAGTTCGGCCGAGCTCCAGTACGTGCCGCCCTGGATCGGTTGGCCAGTTTGGGGGTTGTCGAACGGCTCCCGCGGGCTGGAACTTTTGTCCGCGAGCTCGATATCGCCGACTATTGCGAGATTTTTGATGTTCGGGCTGGATTGGAAGGCATGGCTGGGTACTTGGCGACACAAAATCTCGGTGAAGCTCAACTGGAACAACTAGAGAAAGTCGCAGCGACGCTAGATGCCTTGGACATCAATGGCTTTTCAGAGAACAGTTCACGAGCGGAACAATTACAACATCTCGATACCCTCTTCGCGCTCGATTTTGAGTTTCACATGGGCATCGCAAAAGCCTGTGGGAACTCGAGGATTATTCTTCTCCTTGAGCAGCAGCATCTTCTCGAACGCTCCTTCATCCTCGGAATCGGTCTCCCCCCCCGCAGAGACAAATCTGAAATAACTTACCCAGACCACCGCGATATCGTGAAAGCAATTCGCCAAGGCGAACCGTCAGTCGTCAGAGCTACCATTCAAGCTTCTCTTTTGGGCACAAAGGATGCCGTCATCCGCCGTGTCAATGACCTCGGCAATCTTTCCGCCAAGAGTCAAGAAACGCTCAGCTCTCTTGCTTAGAAAGTGGCGGATTCTCGTACTCGGGTCGACTCGGAGTGAACGATTCCACCAATTCCGAGTCCTCCAACGCTTCCGACCCGTGACGTTCCCAACTTTCGAATAGATAAGCATCCCCTGCAACAGCATCGAACGAAGTCCCGCCCTCGAGAAAAAATCGCATTTTACCTTGGATCACATAACCCGCCTGCACCGCGACATGATCATGGATCGGAATCCGAGCTCCCGCCCGCTGGGAAAAATGACAGATCATCACGTCCAGATTGAAGACCAACGTTCGACGCTTGATACCTGGCAGCGGTTGAACAAGAACCGCGGCACTCATTTGAATAGTCTTCATGATCTTGATTTCCTCACTTTTGGCTTGCAGAAAAAGAATCCTAGATGACTATGTTGTGACATGTCAGCTTATATTTTCAGTCGTTCCCTCCTGCCCTCCTTGCTTCCTATCTGCCTTGCCTCCAAGCCAATCTGGGCTGGGCTTTTAATTTTTATTTCTTTGTTCCCTCTCTCGGCAGCCGAGAAGACAAAAATTCCTGCAGGGCCGGATCCCATCACCAAGTGCGAACGTTGGGCGGTGCCGAGTTGGGGTGATATTGTTTGCCTCTACGGCCCAGGGACGGATGCCTCCATGGATACGCCCGAAGCCCTCGCGCGAACGATCAAGCGCTGGCAGGCCCGCGGCCTGAATGGGGTGACGCTGCGCTCGGATCTAGCCGATTACGAGGCGATGATTTCGCGGAACCACAGCGTCCAGCAAAACCCGCGCCTGCAACTGCTGCTCGACTACGTGGACCGTGTGGCGGCGAAGTTCAATGTCCTGGCCACGGCAGAGAAGATTTCCTCTCCCCTCGGTTTTAAGATGTGGGTCTGGCATCCGCATCTTTACAGCGACGGGGCTCCGGGGAACATCGGCACCCCAGGCTGGGGGCGGATGATTCCGTGGTCCTATTCGTCCCAATACTTCCTTGATCATCCAGAGGGAATCACGGTGGACCGCAAGGGCAACAAACTGTGGATGGTGCGCGAGTACGCCTACCCCGAGGCTCGGGCGACCAAAGTTGCGGAGTTTGTCCATATGGCAAAAACCCTCGGCGTGAAACGCTTCCTGGCCTGCATGCGCAGCGAGGTCAATCAATTGGTGGATCCGCCCGAGAAGGGGGACCAATACGGTTTCAACCAACTGGTCGTGGACGAAATGAAGCAGAAGTACAATGTGGATATCCTGACCGATCCGCGCTTCGACGCCTTCAGTCCCGATTTCAAGCTGGACGATCCGATGGTGGAAAACTGGCGCAAACTGCGGGGCGATCATGTCACACAATTCTACCGCGACTTGCGCAAGGCTTTGGATCAGGTCGATCCCAAGATCGAAATTGCCTGCACGTTGTCCGGTGACTATGCGGGCCCACCGGTGGGCAATCAGCGGATGGACTGGCGCACCTGGGTGGACGAGGGCTTGATCGACGCCATCATTGCTCCGATCACTTACGAAGCCACGTACGATTCCGACGCGGCCAAGAAAAGTTACCTGACTAATGTTCGGGAGGGTCTTGGAGTTCCTACCTTTCCCCAGATGCGCGACTATATCGCGCAAAGCAAGCATCCCGAGGTTAAACTGATCTCCGGAGGAGCCACGGCCTATTTTGAAGAGCCCCCTTTGCCCGGGACGAATGGCTGGCGTGTTGACGTATGGTATGAAGTGTACACCTCGGCTTGGTATCAGCGTTGGAGCCAATGGATGAACGACGTGGAAAAGCTGGGGGCCATCAATTTTATCCTACAGAACTTTGATGCTTTCCCGACGGATGCCGCCAAGCTGCCTCCAGCGGGGTCACTCGGTTTGATGAATCACGATCCGGCGATTCAGGCCTGTCCGGGCGGATGGTATCCCTTCGGCGACGAGGCCAGCGGGAAGGCTCTCATCCAAGACAAAATTCGGCGCGGCGAGAAGGGCAACGCCGTCCGACTGACCAGCAACGGGGCGGAAGGCCCGACTCTCACCGGATGGCACAATGCGGATGTGGACCGGAGTAACATCTCGGCCCGCCTCGATACCTCGATCAGTAGCGGCACGTGCAACTACTCCTTCTGGATTCAGCGGGAAAGCGAGGACAGTGGGTTGATCACCTATCTGGAATACAAGGGGGGTGAGTTGGACGTGGGTGTAAAGATCGAACCCAAGACCGGTTTGATTTCCTACACCGCTGGCCGCGGTCCCGGCGGAACGGGAACCTGGAAGCCGACCACGGGTCATGTTTCGGTCGGCGAGTGGCAGCGGTTGGAGATTGTGGTGGATTTTCCGAAGCAGAGTTATTCGGTCCGCCTCGGTGAAAAAGACGCAGCCCTGCTGGCGGAAAACATTCCCTACTCTCCGCCGCTGCCCCGGAAAATCGAACTCAACGGAGTAAATGAGCAGTTTGACGTCCCGGGTTACAAGGGCTTCAATCAGGTTCTGTTCCAGCCGCTTGGTCCAGCCGGCAGCAAGAACTACCTCGACGATCTGGCTGTGTTGTGGAAACCCGAACAGGTCTTTGCCAAGGCGAAAGACACCAAGTTCGAAGACGACTTCGAGCAGGATCCACGCGGGGCGGACATCAACGGACTCAAGGCCTCAAAGAGTGGAACGTGGGCGACGGAGCCACCGGCGCCCGGACCATTTCAAGTTATTTCGAGCACCTCCTACCGGGAAGGAAAGAACTCAATCCTTACAAGCAGGCGTGGCGAGATCCGGCCCATCCCATCCCAACCGGTCCTCGCGCCGAAGGACGGAGTCGTCACTTTTGACGCCGATTTGTTCATTCGTTCGGATTTGCCCTATCCGTACCTCATGCCGGACCGGACGAATACCTCCCGCAATGAAGTGCGCCTCATCATCGAACAGGCCAATGGTAAGGCTGTCGCCACCGCCGCCGCCGTCAAAGGCAAGTGGTCCCTGTTGGAAAACGGCAAGGCCAAGGAGAGTGAGGTTCTCGTCCCCTATGATTGTTGGATGCAAGTGCAGGTGGCGATTGATCTTCGCGCGCGCACCTGCACGCTGGCGCAGCAGCAGATCGGACAGGTAGCGCAGAAGTTGGTCACGGCTTCCCTGCCGGAGGACTTCTCGGCGGGCCAGCCGCTATCCTTCCGCATCAACCTCGGGCCGGCCAACAACTTGGTTGTGCTCGACAATGTCAAAATCGCCACCGGCCAGCCGCAGAGTACTCGATGAAGATCAGCGATCTCTTCTCACTAAAAGGGCGGACGGCTGTGGTCAGTGCGGGGGCACGAAATTTCGGATTTTACTTTGCCCAAGCTTTGGCCGAGGCCGGGGCCACTGTTCACCTCACCTCGCGTACACTCTCCGAGGCCACCAAGGCAGCCCAAGAGATAAAACAGCAAACAGGGGCTGAGGTCTACGGCCATCGGGTGGATCCAGCGGAGGAATCCTCCGTCGTGGACTTTTTTCGCGAAGTGGAAAACCGGAGTGGGCGCTGTGATGTCCTGGTCAACAATGCGGGAGGCCGCCCTCCCTCTCCCCTACCCGTGAATGACTATGCCACCGCCACGGAACGCCATCCGCTGGAAACGTGGAAGGCCGTGCTGGATGCTTATCTCACCACTTCGTTTTTGATGACGAAACATGCGCTTCCCTTGATGAAACGTGCAGGACGAGGCTCCATCGTTTTTGTCAGCTCTGTTTCTGGTCTCGTCGGCAGAGATCGCACTCTCTACGCGCCCTTTCCAGATCAAAACGCAAACTGTGTGGATTATAGTGCGGCGAAAGCAGGTATGCTCGGATTTATGCAGGATCTAGCGGCCCAGGTCGGACCGAAAGGAATTCGGGTGAACGCGATTTCCCCAGGCGGATTCGAGCGCGGGCATCCGAAAGAATTTGTCGCCGAGTACGCAAAACGGACGATGCTGGGTCGTATGGGCGAGGATGCAATCGATCTGAAGGGGGCTGTGGTTTTTCTTGCCTCGGAAGCGTCCCGCTACGTCACCGCCCAAAACCTCGTTGTCGATGGAGGATTCGTTTCTTATCGTTAGGCTGATCCATTGGGCCACACCTGCTATCTTAGCAGGTGCCGTGGGGATGACGGGTTTGGCGGAAACGGTCACACCCTCAGCGCTCTATGTTAGTCCAGCAGGCCACAATTGGAGAGCCGATGGCATGCCGTTGCATAAGGCTAGTGAGGTTGAAGCATCTCTCCGTATCGCCGCAAAACTAGGCATTCAACGAGTCTACTGGCGCGGCTTCCAAGAAACTTACCTCCTCAAGCATGCTTACTTTCGAAAAGAAAACTTTCTCCTCAGCTCCTATTGGGACTGGCTTCGCGAACTGGATGGGAAACGGGGTATTCACCAAGCAGCCGTTAAAACCAGCGCCGAACTTGGGATGGAAATCTGGGGAGTTTGGGGCCTTTTCGATCTTGGATCAGATCCCCGTGAAGACGCCTATTGCGGCTCGGCCGCAGGCTTCGGTCCGCTGGTATTCGAAGATACCATCCGTATCGACCACCCAGAAGCTGTTCCCAAAGACCGCCACGGTATCCGGACGCAATGTGGCACAATACGATTCATCGATCCAAGTATTCGACGCGCCCTAATCGACCGGCTGACTGCGATCATGGATCAGGGGTATGATGGATTACTTCTCTACACCTATTCAGAAAACCTCAGCCTCTGGTTCCTCGGAGAGTTTGACCTTGGGTCAGAGGGCCCATTATCAGCCAACGAGGTCACAATGTTTGTTCGAGAACTCCGGACCGCGCTGAAAGCTAAGAATAAGCGCCTTGCCCTGCAAATCGACCCTCGAACTTCCTTCCGTGACGGTCCCTCACCATGGCTTGGATTGAGTCCAGATGTGAATAACGTGGGGCGGATTCCGATCGCTTGGAAGGACTGGTTACGAGATGGGCTCTTGGACGAGATCGTGGTGGCAGTTCCAGAGGGATCAATGGACAAAGCAGTCAAACTTGCTGAGGAAATTATGCGGGATTTCCCAAAAATACCGGTAGTGTTGCTTGCACGCCACGACCCCATCCCCACTTCGGATGCTAGGATCGCAGTGGACGCACGACGCTCGATAAACTTTCAAGCCCGGTTTCTAGAAAAAGCGCAAAGCCTCAAGCCCCTTCGTCATTGGGCAAAGAATCGCACCACCCCCATCAAAGATTCTGAATCTCTTGAAAAGGTCGACAGCGCGGCCACCGTGGCGGCCCTTCTTAGCCTCAAGACCAAGCCACAGGCCTCCATGATTCCTGTTCTTCTTCGCGCGATCAGAAGTCACCCAGAATTCCCGGTTAGGCAACAGGCCGCAGAAACTCTGGGCTCATGGGGAATCGCCGCAACCGAGGCTCTCGATTCGCTGGTCACCGACAAGGATGCTTCGGTTCGGCGAGTGGCCCTCCAAGCCGCTGCTGATTTGCCTCCCCCCTCTCGAACTCGGTGGCTGAAACCTGCCCTGCACGATGACGATCCGTACAATCGCTGGATCGCAGTCCGTGGTCTCCTTGGGACTCTTCAAGTCAGCGAGAGCACCCGCATCATTTCCGAAATGTTAGAGCACGACCCTCATCCCACCGTGCGAAGCGCGGCGGCATGGATGGTTCGGCCAGATATGGCGATGAGCCCTGAGCTTTTTAACGCCCTTAAGAATCGGTTTGTTAGCCTGCATGACGATCCTGCTTGGCGATGGGAATTCCGAACCGTCGGCGATGCCCTCCTTCGCGCAGGGAAAGAAGGTCGTGATTTCCTTCTCACATGCCTCTCCAAAAGAAAATTTCCAAAACTTTACGATTCCGCTTGGCGTGTACTCTTTATTCCACAAGATGGAGTAGGACTCGAATTAGTGGATACCTCACAGGCCACCAAATCCTACCTTGCCTACCCTTCCAAAGCGCCTCCCCCCAAACCCACGCCTTAACCTCACTAAAAATAACTCCCTAGATTAAATTTGTATAAGAATCTTGAATCTAACATGTCAGCATAGTATGGTTTAACTCAATGCCACTCACAACAATGGCGCTTGTCGTCACGGGGGTAGACGCAGTGGAGCTTCGGGAATTACCTGTGCCAGGGCTTGATCCTGGCGAGGTCCGTATCCGGGCCTTATTTTCTTTGCTCAGTATCGGTACGGAGATGTCGATTGCGAATGGTCACCGAATGGAAAATGCCAAGTTTCCCTATGTTCCTGGCTACCAAGGCGTCGGCCGAGTCGAAGAAGTTAGCGAGGGAGTAAAGTCGGTTTCCGTCGGAGACATTGTGATTTATCTCGGAGGACGGACTCAGCTTCCCGTCAACGCGGTTTGGGGAGCCCACCAGGGAATGATCGTCTGCGGCACGGATGGTTTAATTCATATTCCCAAAGGACTCACCCCCGAACAGGGAGCACTGGCCCCGCTCTTCGCCGTTGGCTTGCATGGGGTCAATCTCGCGCAGGTCAATCCATCCGATGTGGTCGTAGTGCTCGGCCATGGCCTAATTGGTGCGGGCGCAGCGCAGGCGGCGCGGGCACGAGGTGCGACCGTCGTGGTCAGTGAACCAGATGCGGCGCGAAGGAAACTAGCGAGCCAACATGCCGCCAATGTCGTAGTCGATCCAACCAAAGAATCTCTCGCCGATGCGGTTAAGGCTGTTCTACCTCCCGGTGCTCGGGGCGCTGACGTCGTCATAGAGTCCAGCGGCCATGCCCCCTTGATTGAAACCGGAATCGAGCTGTGCCGGTTCGGCGCACGGCTTGTGCTGCAGGGATGGTATTCTGGGAATATTAGCTTCAGCTATATGGCGGCACACCGTCGGCAGCTTTCGATGCACTTCCCGACCGGATGGGGGCCTGCTGGCACAAAAGAAGCAGCGCTCAGGTTGGCCAATGAAGGGATTTTTCAGACTTTGCCATATATCTCGCATCGAGTGAGGATTTCCGGCGCAGTGGAGGCCTATCGAATGGCGATGGGGCCTGGACGCAACGCCATCCTTGGCCTGCTCTTTGATTGGAGTTCATGAAAGCTGCCATCGTTGAAGCTCCAGGAAAAATCGTAATCCGAGACTTGCCAGCTCCGAAACCTAATCCTTATCAGGCACTGGTACGCATGGAGGTCACTGGTGTGTGCAGTGCGACCGACCGAAAGCTTTCGCTTGGCCTAAAGCCATTCGCTCCAAGTTACCCATGCTTACTCGGCCACGAGGGAGTAGGAACAGTAGTTGAGACTGGGGGACGAGTCGTCAATTTTAAGGTGGGGAATCGCGTTCTCCGACCGTGTGGGATCTACCCTGGTCAGGAAACGCAGGGCATCTCATCAGCTTGGGGAAGCTTCTGCGAATTTGCACTCGTCACCGATCTAGAAGCTTGGAAAAACCAGGAGCCAGCGGGCGAGCACTCGCGCTTCGGGTATGCCCGAATGCAAAAGAAGGTGCCGGCGCACTGGAGCACGGATGCCGCTTGCATGTTGATCACGTGGAAAGAAACGTTCAGCTCATTGCAGCAGGGCGGCGCGATGGAGGGTCGGGCAGTTGCCGTTCTTGGGGACGGCGCCGTTGGACTGAGCTTTGCCGCATGGAGCCATGCGCTGGGTGCCGCATCGGTTGAAGTCGTCGGACACCGAGCGTTCCGCTTAGAGAGGGCTCGGATTCTTGGAGCCAGCGTCACTCGGAACCTCCGTGCTGGCGATACCTTCGAAGGGGGACGAGATTTCGACCTCATCGTCGATACGCTGGGCACAAATGAGGCCGTTGCTACCTCGCTCCCCCGACTTAGGAACGACGGAAAGTTTCTTGTCTACGGGATGGATAGCACATTCGAAACACACTTCGACCGCTCGACCGCTCCGCAACGTTGGTCCTATGTGCAGGCGAATCCTGACGAGGCGGGCGTGCACGACGAGGTGCTCCGCCTGCTTGATAAAAAACCGTTTGATCCCGCAACTTGGATCACCTTCCGTGGTGGTATTGAAAATCTTCCCAAAGCTTTCACCCACCTAGAATCTCCTGAGTCGGTTAAAGCGGTCATCACCTTCCATGAAACCTAAAGACAAAATTTACCTAGAGACCTTCGATGCGGGGCCAGGCGGGTGGTGGGGATGGAAAGGAAATCACCTCGGCTTGCAGGCTTTGACAAACAAAGAAGGTTATGTCGAGACGATCAGTCCGTGGTGGATCGATTATAACCACGCACCACCAGGAGCTGGCTATTTACATATGTTGTGTTGCCTCAACACCAAAGGACCTTCGGGTGAACATATGAAAGAAATCAGCGGAACAAATCGATTCATCGAGGGAGGTCACTCGCGCAACCTAGAAAACGCCAAAGTGAAAGTCCGAATCCGGGGCGAGTTGAAAGCTAACGGAGCGCAGATCGTCCTCTTAATCCAAGCGAGTGTGGCTGGGTTCGTCGTACCGTGGGCGCTAACATCGCAACCCATCTCCGTCCAGAGCGATTGGACCGAGCAGACCCTTACGCTCACGCCCGACGAGAAAGCCTGGACCTGCCTAGGTGGACGACACGATCGTGCAGATTATTATGGAAAGCAACCACTCTCCCCCTGCCTGCGCGACGTGAATCAGAATCTCATGCTGATTTTCTTTCCCCTCAATATCCAACCCATGGGTGATCCTGGTGGCGACTTGCACCGACTCCGTCCCGAGCGCGACTACCCCGTTTGGCGCTCCGCTTTGCCTGAAGGGCGCATCCAATTAGACCAGTTTGAAATCCACTACCCATGAAATCCGCCTCCGCAGCTAAAACACCCCCCCTCCCCCCCGCTTTCGTTCATCGCTTAGGCGAAGAGGAAAAAAATGTCGTTCACAAGATTTGCGCCGGCTTCGTCCCTGATCGACTCTTTGATCTCCACGCTCATTTGCTTCGGGCCTCACATTTTCCAGAAGCGGTGCGTCCCAATTATCTGAATCAAGATGACGTTCATGGTGCGGACTCCTACAGCAAAGCTGTTGAGGATTTTTTCGGCCAACGGAAGTGGAGCGGCTTATTTTTCGGGTTTCCCGCCAAAGGAAATAATCCAACCGAAATTAATTCGTGGGTCAAACAAGAGATCCAATCCCTTGGCGAGGATTCCGCTGCCTTGATGCTTTGCAAACCAGATTCCGATCCGCAAAGCGTGGCGTCGATGCTCGAGGCTGGGGCATTTTCTGGCCTCAAGCCTTATCATACCTACGCCCACTTGCCCACGACCAACCAAGCGCCCATCGAGGCCTTCGCTCCAGAGTGGATGTGGGAAGCCTGCCATGCGACCAAATCAGTTATCATGTTGCATATCATGCGCGATCACGGAATTTCCGACCCGGATAACTGCGCTACCCTCCGGCGGTTTTTAACCAAGTACCCCCATTGCCATATCGTGCTTGCGCACGTTGCCCGGTCCTTTAATTATCGATGCGCACGCGGAAATCTCCAATGGCTCAACGAGTTTTCCAATGTCTGGCTTGATACCTCCGCTATTACGGAGACAGAGGCCTTCCGAATCGCCTTGCAAGAACTGGGTGTGTCCCGCCTTTGTTACGGAGGCGATTTCCCCATCAGTAATCTCCGCGGAAAAACTATGACGACCGACGGCCCTCCACGCTGGCACTATGGACATGAAGCCGCTTATTCACCCTCCACCAGCATCCCCCTCGTCGGTATCGAGTCACTGCGCTGCTTGCGCGAGGCGTGCGATGACGCCGATCTCAATCAAGATGACCTCAAATGTCTTTTTGAAACTAACGCTCTCCGTGTTCTCCGACGTCCAATTAATCCATCCTTAGCCGTCACTGGCCCCCAACGCTGGAACCACGCCAAGTCGGTCATTTCTTGCGGCTCTGGCTTACGATCCAAATGGGCGGAGCTTTATGATCCTGCAACCTGGCCATCCTATTTTTCCCGCTGCAAAGGATCTCGCATTTGGGATTTTAGCGGTCGCGAGTTTACCGATTTCGGGGCAGGGGCAGGCGCAATCGTACTCGGGTATTCTGATCCAGTCGTCGATCAGGCCGTTCATCAAAGAATTTCGCGGGGAACGTACTGTACCCTTCTCTCACCCCAAGAGGTGGAGTTGGCCGAGCTGCTCCTCGAACTCCATCCCTGGGCTGGGCGAGTGCGCTACGGAAGAGGCGGGGGAGAGGCCATGGGTATCGCCGTGCGTATTGCCCGCGCCGCCACCGGCCGAAGCGGAGTGGCCTTCTGCGGCTATCACGGTTGGCAGGATTGGTACTTAGCAGCAAATCTCGGTGATCAGGCCAGCCTCGACGGTCATCTCCTCCCAGGCTTGCGACCCCTTGGGGTTCCTCGCGAACTAAAGGGCACCGCCACAACCTTCAAATATAACGACCTTGCCTCGTTTGAGCATGCCCTCACCTCGCTGAACGGTCAGCCCGCAGCCATCGTCATGGAACCCATGCGAACTCAGTGGCCTGAACCAGGATACTTGGCCACGATTAAACGCCGCGCCGCCGAAGTAGGAGCAGTATTGATCATGGACGAAATTACCAGCGGCTGGCGATTCGGGTTTCCAGGAGCGAGCGCTCGATTCGGGATCGAACCGGATATTGCCGTATATGCAAAGGCCATGAGTAACGGATTTCCATGCGCGGCCATCATCGGCCGTACGGAAGTGATGGAAGCTGCAAATTCCAGTTTTATTTCAAGCAGCTACTGGACGGATGCCATTGGACCGGCCGCATCCCTCGCCTCAGTGCGACGAATGCGCGATTTAAAAGTTCAAGAGGCGATCTGGCAGAGAGGCGGGGATTTCCAAACGAAACTGAAAGAAGTCGCCGCCAGACATACCGACTGTCGGGTTCAGATCAGTGGAATGCCATGCAATCCTTACGTCACCTTTGATCTTGGACCTCTCGCCAACAAGGCCAAGGTCGCCTTTATTCGGATTATGGCTGCACAAGGATTCCTTGTCGCAGGAGTGAACTACATCATGTTTACGCACACAGATCGTATGTTCGAAGAATTCCTCAGCGCGGCCTCAGTAGCCTTTGCTCAAGTGGATACCCTAGTCCGCAAAGGAGCCCTCGACGATTTTGTTGGGGAAAACGTGGGAATTGGAAATTTCGCACGCTTAACCTAAAGCCAGCCCCTTTCTTAATGAAACTTGTCTGGATTTTTGACTTTCATACTCCAAGCCATGTCCGCGTGGGAGAACGGTGCGACAGCGATGGTGTCGCAGGCTCGTTGGTAAAAGCAGGCATCGAAGGCGTGATTTTTATTGCCAAGTGTCACTATGGTTTTTCTTACTATCCGACCCGTGTCGGCACTCCTCACCCTCGTCTAGCCACCGATCTTTTCGGTCGCCTGCTCACTTCGTCTCGCACGCGAGGGCTCAAGGTCGCCTCCTATGTGAGTTTTGGAATTGATGGAGCGGCTGGGGAAGCACA